>Ga0058701_10002316_pt1 | contig 14338 bp, 9 predicted proteins | sample AgamicOrMae_FD_97039 | JGI IMG/M metagenome (GOLD analysis project Ga0058701, IMG submission 97039) | Agave microbial communities from Guanajuato, Mexico - Or.Ma.e | ecosystem: Host-associated > Plants > Phyllosphere > Phylloplane/Leaf | place: Guanajuato, Mexico | collected 2012-06-04 | reverse complement strand
GTTTAATATCATTGCCTTTGTTTTACATGGGAAACGACATCATTGCCAGCAATCTCGTTTTTCTCCTTCCAAAGAAACCACTCAAATTTGAGTTATTTGTAAGCATCAGTAATCAGCTGTACAATAATGTACATAAAACGATGTCGTACTCTTCCATAATCGTCTATCGAGGGCTGTACATATATAGGATAGGTGTAAATACGAGTACCTGCGTAATTTATAACTACTGCTATGTTTTGTGCAAAAAGACAAGAAAAAAAGTGAAAAAAAAAGTTTCCCAGTCATTAGGCATTTAGAGAAAATTATGAATGTGATCCAGTGTAATGAGTGAATGAGTGTGTGTTCAATAGTTTTAGAAGTAATCAAGAATTGGGAACGCTGAATGATTAAGTTTGAGATGTAAAAGGTATTTTTTATAGATCTCTTTGTGTGTTCTCGTTCATTCCCTTTTTAATCTGTGTCCAAGTGTCACATTTCAAGTATTCTTTGCCATTGACGAAGAATACCTCCAACCTCGTCTGCCGAATCATTTCTTCAAGGAAGAATACGTATTTATAAATTTATTTTTACACCGATTTGATCTCAAAATACGAATTGTATTAAGTTCCTTACATTGCAGAGCAAGTGGGAATAGTGTCGTAAATAAGTATTTATTGATTTTTGTATTTTAGGGGAGTATATTAAACTGCATTCTTTTGATAATACTGTTTTGGACTGTTGCTTAGTTATTCATAATTCAGGCCATAAGCTTTCTTAACAGATTATTTGTTTATATTACTTGTGACTCAGAGTATTTTTAGAGACCCAAAGTACACATCTGCATGTGTATGTATCCACTCTATAGCCAAAATACTTGAATCTCTATATTGCTTATATTTCACTTTCATAGAACTGAGTGCTTCACAACTTAGATTTCAGATATACACCAATCAAAATATGAACTAAGAAAGCTATTGTGTGTTGGTAAGTGTCATATCCTTCATACATATGTCTCAACACAATATCACAATGGTTACAAAATATATCAACAGAATGGATTGCCTTGTGCTTACTAAGGGCATCTTGAAACTTGATGGCAATTATTATTCAAAATTGATTTTTCAAAAGCGGTGGGCACCTCATGGGTACCGTTGGCGTGATGGCGAGCTATATCAATGCAGGGGCTGATTCCGAGCGCCTCTGCGATTTTGAGAGACCTATTTGATCCCCTCCAAAGGGTTAAACCAGTTTTGTAAACTGCAGTAGTTTGAGCCCTTTTACATGTAAATCAATTTTCGTCTTATTTAAAAAGAAAATCATAAAACTATTTTGGTTCAAGATGCAGCTTATATCAACAACAATTTCACTAGAACTGTGCAAAAGCAATCACAAAGTGGAACATGATAGCCCTTCGTTTAGTTGCAGTTAACACTTTCCAATGGACAGCAAAATTGAAGTCATTTTTACATTCGGGTAGGTTTATAATAGCTTATTTAAATTTCATTGTGTTAAGAAAATGTACTTTATAAGCTGGTATTAAAAACCACCTGCCTGTGATGCTCTATTCAGATGCTAAAGGTTTTCTGAGGAACTTATTTAGAGTGAAACATTTGATTTGGGTGCGTGTGCACGGTGCCCGATTTGTCAAATGAAAAATTTGCGGACTAAGCCGCTTACGACTGATTACATTAAACGGAGATGAATTGATTAGTAAAGACTGTCCATTCCAGATATTGGGTTTACTAGAAACTATGTATTAAATAAGAATTTTTATTTAACTGTGACCAGTTATGATTTTCCTTAAGAGCAATGATTGCCATTTTGTACACATGAGTGAATCAAGTCAATCTTTTGAATGTAGCTGTTAATAGAATGAGACCAACTAAATTTATGTACCAAAGTAGTGTAAGTCTGGAGAAGTTAGATATGTAAGGAACCAGTATTGTTATTTTTGAGTGTATTTATTTAGTCCTCCTGTCAAACATCTTTCTCTTTAGTATATTTTTATGATATGTGTGAGAAAGTTCTATACCTTGATATTACAACCATGTGCCATTGTAATTTGTACCCCCATGAAAGCCTGAGAAATATACACTCCCAATCTGAAATACGTTAACTGCAATATCAAACACTAAGGTGCAAGAATTCCAGCTGTATTGCCAGTTTGAAATTGAGTTGTTCTAAAAATGTTGCATTGATGGTCCTTTTTGCAGGATTATTGTGATCTTACCTTTTTACAAATTTGAATGGAACGTTTGACTCCAAAAAATAGTTACTGCCATCACATTGCTCGATAAAAGCTGAGAGTATTGACTGATAGTTATACGTATTTCACAGTGTTGAAATATTCCTCAAGCATCCATGAGGCAATGCATGACTTTGTACCCTGAGGCCTGAGACTGCATTAAAACAGTCACCTGTGGACTCATTTGTTTTCTTATTACCCTCATCTTAAAGCCAAGAATAAAATAAGAGGAAGAAAAAAAGTATGTTTGCAAACAGCAGCTGAAACTCATGTTGGGCTGGGAGTAGTTTAGGTGGTGAGGGTGCGACCACGAGGATTAATCACCGGTGGGGTTATGGTAACGAAACAGTGTATTACCGGCTTACCGGGCTTAACTGAAACATTGTGACAAGCAAATGGGCTGCAGTTGACAAATGAACTCACTTTTATCCAGGCAGAACGCGGATGGATGACATAACCTCACTGTTGCACGCTGCTCCTTGAACGAAGAGTCGTCAGCGTTTTCAAAATTTAATCACCACACTACTTAAACATTTCTTCACCACTTTCACTTTTTACACATTCACTGTACGCTAACTTCTAATACTTAATGCGCAATATAGGAAACACCGGTGTTAATCGCGATTATAAGGACACGAATGGGCGGACACAAACTGCACAAACAGCGCGAGCGCGGCGCGACGGGCGTGAATGGCACGGACTTCGAGTGGCAACTGCCGACTGAAAGGTGCGATCAGCTGACTGACTGACACAGATACCCAACAATGGGTAGTGACGTCACAGCGGGAGCCGTTCCTCCTGTTTGAATATGGAGGAGAAACATACCTATGGTTTGAAGGAAGACAGTAAACAAACTGATGACTTGTCACCAGAGATTGTCCGATGTATGCACCTTCGTTTTACTAAAACTATGCAGTTTCATAAAATGCGACAAGTTAGTGACGGTTAAATTCGAGCAAGGTGGATTTATGAATCTACCTTGAGTTCAAGGAACTAAATAATATTTGGCGACTTATTATCCCGGGTTTGAATGCCGATATCCGCTTACCTCCAAGCACATCCTGGACTTGCGTTATTTTATTTATTTACCCGAGCGTTTGCTTCAAACTCGACTTTGTGAACTGAAACTAACCTAAACATGCCGGGAGTCGTCTGTATGCACTGCTATCCCTCGAGATCGAGGAGCTGAGAGACGTTATGTGGTCTCAGGTACTTACTCCTCCCTTGATCCTGAGTTACCGTAAGACCGCCTCTCATGTTTTCACTTCGGTCTGTTTGGCGGTATTAAGAGCGGTGCTACCGTCCGAACGCTACCGGTATTCGTCTGAAGTTAATTATTTGATTAGGATTATTGATAGAGTATTGCGCACTGCTCTTATGGCGACACCAATCCGACGGTCAGTCGCTGCCGCCCCGTTTTTCCTTGACCGCTAATCTCCGGTTCGCAGTAGCATCCACGGCACAAACGCATCTTAACTATAAAGTACTAGGTCTAGACTTGTACTTTTTTCTTGGAAACTGGAACGCACGGAGACCGACCTTATCTTCTTTAAAAAATGATTTCCGTCGATAAAATAATTTTATCATGAGATACACAGAATGGCTCACCTGCTCCTATCCAGCGACGCCTGTGTTGGTCGACATAGGCAACCAACACGCATAGGTGTTGTGCTGGTTGCCTATCCCATTGACGTCCTACCTGGCAGCTAGCTCTACCTGGCTACCACAGCCTCGTTTGTTCGTTTTTTTTCCCTTGCCGAGTGTCAAAAACAAGTTCCCAACGTTTAGATGGCGCCTTCGCTGAGACCTAGCGGGAAACGATGAAACTGGGACTCGTGGCTTCGAGTCGCCAAGTTTTACTCATGACTTAGGCTACTTGCTGAGGTCCTAGGCAGACCTCTGTTGTATCATATTGCATTATCGGGCGACCTGCTGGTCGGTTGATCTCTTGTTTGTGGCTCCCGTGGCAGTAAAGCCAGGTGCATGTGCCGCTTATAGACGAGTAATTTAACTGACTGCTGGTCTGCTTTGAGCTCCTCGACGTGGTGCGCGTCGTGGTCGTCGACGGCGCGGTTGTCGGCGTTGCACGGCGTGTGAATAGAACAAGGAAATGAGTATGTAACAATGTTGTATACCAATGTTATTTCAAAACAGTGTAGTTGATCACCAAAGTTTAATGTTTAACCTTGCCTGGGAGGGAAATATGCGCAAAGTAAAATAGGCACTTTCATTGTTCGGTCCCTACCCTCACCTCCTTCGGTCCCTTACCTCCCCCAAGCCCGAAACCCGCCCATTTCACCGGCTGTTTCACCTTAGAGGTACTCTCTTTAGCAATAGCAATCACACTTTTTATTTTATCACTTTTTTGTGTGTGAGTGCAGGGAGAGCATGAACAAGTAGACATTGAATTGACTGCATTGAAGTTTAGGAAATATTATGGTAAATACAAAGGAAATCTGGAAACGAACGTATCCTTACTCATGGAATTGAATCAACGAAATTTCAATGTCGAATCAGCGCATCATGAGAAAGGATGGCCGATCATGTAATGGTTGCAAATTGGACTACTCTCGACACAAAAACATTACGGGGGGCATTCAATAGCGCCAAAAACCACAAGCGCCAACGCCGCAAGCGCCAGTCCGAAACCGCCAAACGAGAAAAGTCGCAAACGCCAAAGTTCGTATAGGTTAAGTTCGGTTAAGTAAGGTTAGTATTGCGGTTCTTTGGCGTTTGCGACTTTTCTCATTCGGCGGTTACGGATTGGAGCTTGCGGCGTTGGCGCTTGTGGTTTTTGGCGCTTATGACAGCTACCCAAACATTACCAACACAACGTCTGGTTCATTTTTTTATCTTATTGTATTTTTCCTTGTATGAAAACGACCTTTTTTTTTTATTGGAGAGATATTGATTGGGAAGAGCTTTTTCTACTTCCTTTGAGGTAGCGGTGGGTCATGAAATGAGAGCCAGTGTCCGGTGTTTAGCAGGGAACTTTATTAGTCTGTCCCAGGCGACAGGTCAGTCGAGAACTGAGGAAACCTCGCTAAGCCGCGCACAGCAGAACACATTCGGCCGCCAGCGGGCGCGAGAAATCTTTCAGACAGGGCTACCAAAGTCAGCACATCTTTATTTACTCTTTTTAAAAGCCTCATCACAACTCAACAAACATGCCAACAATAAAGGGCAGGCATACAGAATTGAACAGAACACAATAACTTTTTGAACAGAAAAGCAACATAGAAACCGATTTTCGTGATTTTCACTCAAGGACAGATCCCTCTCGCCTTCCTAAAAGAAATCTTAAACGTACATCACAAATATTTAAAATTACCTCTTGTGCCGATAAGGAACATGAGTGTTGTGATGAGGCACCTAGAAGGCTTCAATAATAAGATGAACTATACATTTATAAACATAACAGACATCATAAGAACTTTAACTCAAGGGCAGGATTACACTTAAAACATCATTATCAATAAACACGCCCGGTCAACTGTGCCATAATTAATCTCATCAATGTATTTTCTCAATGGTGGTTGGTTTCTTTAGCAGTGTCAATATTTTAAGATATACGCCTTCGTTTAATTATTACGGTCTGAATGAAAAAAAAAGCTTAATGGAAAAAGAAGGCGACGTTTTCCACTTTTTGTGGCGAAGTTGCTTCCATAAATCAGAAATTACTGCGAACTTCATTAACAACACTTCATGTTGCACGAAACACCAAAGAGAGTTTGAATCCACGTTGAATGTTATTTCCCTCAGATTATTATGACGTCTCGTCGATCCTTATTTACATCATATTTATCTAACATGGAGTTCTTAAATTTTCTGAGTCTAACATCAAAATCATAGAAACATACCTAAGCTAAAGTAGCCTCAGGAAAATACCATTCAGCGTGGTTTAAAATAACAAATCGGTCGCTTTTAAAAGTCCACGAAACAAAATTGATAGCCAAAAGAATTTCATACCAGCCTTCTTTAACATCTCAGCTATATAGAAGTAAAAGGTTCAAACCGGCTGTAAAAAAACGTACAGCAGTCATATAATAATACGTTTTTCATCCCATAATCAAAATGAAAAAAAAGAGATTTCTCTTCTTAATCAATCTGAATTTACATAAAATAGGCAAATAGCCTTTTACCTTGTAGACAAATTTTCACAACCACTATAAAGTTTGAAACTGTATAGGGGCACTTTAAAAAATCCAGGATATAGGCACTGCAATGGCGGGGATTGCGAGAGCGTTCATCACCCTTCGCTAATTCTCCCAACTCTTCTATTTTTACAATATTTGCATTCCCTAATCTCAGTGAAATTCTTCATAACACACGATCAGATTAAACCCAATCTTGTGGTAATTGTACACGTGTAGGTATTGAAAACCAGCCTGTTTGTCAGACTCAACATCATGGCACAATAAAACACTGACACAAAATATCATCTCGATTTGGTTCGGCTAGCTTTGTCGCTCCTACCTGAGTTGAGTAAAATACCGTATGGGACGAAATTGCAGCTGATCGTAACGTAAAAAAGATATAAGACGTGTAATAAATAGAGTTTAAATAAGTTAAATTAAAAGAGTCCTAACATGGCTCACTACTTGACGGTACAAGTTGACATAAATATTTCTTACTGGTCGGTGTAAAGTCACGAAAAAAATACAACGGACGCGACAATCTTTGATTGAAATAATATGCGATACTTCTATGGTATCATGACTCTCAGAGAAAATTATTCGTTTGATTAGAATCTCACTAAAACAAATCGCTATACCTCCGTGAATTCTACACTCACTTAAAGCTGCAACATAATCAGTTCAAATCAATCTCGAATTATGTTGCCGCCTTATCAAACGGGTTCTGTACATTTTTCGACAGTTTCTGAAAATCAATGTCCTTTTAATGGTGGTTAAAATAAGCGTAAATTTATTGAGGGGAGATTTTTATGCTTTGTACTTAGTCTGCATTCATTGAGAGGAAACAATGGGATCCATACCTTCCGGCAACTTAAAATACTATGAAAGAACGACTTGGAACACATTTCACTCTCCTTCGCAGCGCCCACCAATCACGATTGATCACATTTTAAAGTTAGCTATACACCTCGATTGTACGTACAGTACAATAGTGCCAAAACCTACGAACTCGTACTCACACTAATAATACAGTTAAAATAAAAATGCTAAGCCCAGTAACGGTACAGTCAGTGTCAAACTTAATCAGCGCTAACGGTTGTGGAGGCGCGATACGACGTAAAGGCAAAACTTGAAAAATAACCGTCTTTCCTATGAAATAGGGTGAGAATTCAAGGTTGGTTCGCAGATTTCTTCGGATTCCGGTTCAGAGTCCGAGCCTGACCCAGTTCCCGATGCAGAGCTACCATCAGATGCCGTCCCAATCCCAGGGTTGCCTCTCTGGAACACAAAACAAACATCACTTTAAAAAAATATTTATTAAACCTGCTCATCTGCATCTCATCAAGTTTGAACATGCCCGGTCGGGTCCAGGTCGTTCCATGGTTACTAGGATATACCCGAGTATTCGGCAACCCGTTAGGTACGGCGGGTGACCGGCGGGCAGCAACAGGCGCAGTACCGCTGACAGGGTGAAACTGCCCGGACTTTCGCTACCCGACTCGACCCATCAAACCCGGTCGGGTACGGGCGGGTCGGAATCTACTTTTGTTTATGTCTGGTTCGGATACGCAAACTGCGCGAAACCGCCAAACTGTAGTAGAAAAGCAATAAGGTTGTTGGTATTGACCCGACATGCATTAATAAAGGGACTTGAACGCCCGGAGCTCAACCTAATATACTTTAAATAGGAGATGACTTGAACGCACGGAACCTAACTTAATACACTTTTAAATGGGGCAGTCGGGTCAATAGACACGCCCGTATTAAAAATATTACGCATCTGGGCCTTGACCAACCCCCGACCCCCTTTGAGTCCTACTTGGGTAGTGTTTTCTGAAACCGCTTTCGGCGTACGTAGTATGTGCTGTTCATGATCATTAAGAATTTTGCGGATAATTACCGAAACTCTAACAAAGCAGCGTATAAGACTGACAATTAGCTACGTTAACCACGTGGTAGGTAACGAGATCTGCTCGCTTTCTTCAGCTACCACAGGAGGATCAAACGGCCGTTGTTAAGCTACGTCCTCACAAAGTCATTTAGAAACGTTACTTGAGGTTGTTTACAATTACCGATTTGCGCCCAGGAAGTTCTTAAAATCTTCGATTTTTAAAAGGACTGTGAAAATTATAAGTTGCACACTCTGAAATACAGCGTTTTTAGACTGCTGTCATTCTTAGTTAAGCAAAATTTGAGGTCGAGGTTTTCACTGAAAATTTACAAACTAGGTAGATTCTGTACGCCGTTTTTTAAATGTTTGCAGGGATTGACATCGGAATATTTGGCTTAAATGTTTGACGTAGGTTCACGGCAGTTTATAATTACACTGGAGTAACCCATAACAGCCCAAAGTATCTCGAGTGAAATTTAGCTTAAGAGAAATAGAAAGGATTTTTCCTTTAAAATACGCAATTTTAAGCTTCGGAAATACCTAGATAAATGAATTTTCGGTTTCCAGATGGGTGATATTTTTTTAAATTGTAACAAAACTGAACTGAAAAGATATCCCCTAAAATATTTTTTTTTGTTTCCGAACGGCATCGCTGGGCGGTAGTGGGTTAAGGGAAGCAACTCCAATGACCAGAAGGCGTGAGTCCGGAATTGAGACAACGGAGTTGCGGACTGCAGCCTGTGGAGGGCGCGCAAATGCATCGCGGGTTGCCTACCTTTCTAACGGATCGGGCGGACAGCCTAATACATCTGTCGACTCTGTCGGGGTTGCTTTCCAACGTTGAGCCTTTGCTGGACGGCGTGTGGCTCCGGTCTGAAGTGTTACCTTCGTCTGACATCTGCTGCTGCGATTGGCTGACCGGGGCGAGCTTGAGGCGCCGGGGTCGACATCCCGGCCCAATGGGCCTCCGCGCTATGCTGCAATTAAAACGACGACGGTCAAACGCTACCCTCTCATTACTATTTCCTCAAACGCAAACCGCACTCAGTAAGTTTTCGAAAAATTCGGAAAGAGTGGGTGTGCTCGCCGCCAGGTAGCTGTCATAAGCGCCAAAAACCACAAGCGCCAACGCCGCAAGCGCCAATCCGTAACCGCCAAACGAGAAAAGTCGCAAACGCCAAGGGTCTTAACCGCAAAACTAACCTTACTTAACCTATCCTAACTTAACCTATCCTAACTTAACCTAACCTAACTTAACCTAACCTAACTTAACCTAACCTAACCTAACCTAACCTAACCTAACCTAACCTAACTTAACCTAACTTAACCTAACTTAACCTAACCTAACTTAACCTAACCTAACTTAACCTAACCTAACTTAACCTAACCTAACTTAACCTAGCCTAACCTAACCTCTAACCTAACCTATACGAACTTTGGCGTTTGCGACTTTTCTCGTTTGGCGGTTACGGACTGGCGCTTGCGGCGTTGGCGCTTGCGGTTTTTGGCGCTATCGAATGCCCCCCCCCCCTCGCCGCTCACCTTTTTCGACGTAAAGTATAGTTATTTTCTGTTTCGCTCTCCCCTTGGCGGTCGTCGTCGTCCGTCAAGCTCTCCTCGAGTCCTGAGCTGACGGGCAGTCCCGCGGAGCTTCTCCTGGAGATCAGAGGCCTTGGGAGCGCGGCGCAGCCGGCGGAGGATTCATCCACGGTTCCGTTGTCCGGGACGCGGTTCCCGTTCAGGATCTCGCTGACCCGCCGGTCCAGGGACTCCAGGTGATCGTCGTCGCTGCAGTCCCGCACAGCTAACCGCGAGTTGCAGTTCACCTCCATCTCCGCCTTTTAATGACACAAAATTCAGTTGGTGATAAATCAGCGTTACACAAATCCTAGATACAACTCCCACACCACGAATCACAGAAATTTTCATTTCTTGGAACATTCCCAGATTTGAGAAACTTAACCTATAACAGCCCAAAGTATTTGGAGCGAAATTAAATAAGAGGAATTGAAAGGAATTTTTCCATTAAAATACGAAATTTTAAGCTTTGGAAAATGCCTAAATATTTAACTTTCAGGTTTCCAGGGGGGTGATATTTTTTATATGGTGACAATACTGAACTGAGAAGATCCCGTGAAATATTTTTTCTGGCTCCGAACGGCATCGCTGGGCGGTAGTGGGCTAACTGCATGAGAAGGAAAGGTCACAATCTCTTTCGTTGTAAATCTGAACCTGTATTAATAATGTTAAGTAAAACGTCCGCTTAAATATCGCTAAGTCTTATTCCACCCATTTCACAGTAACTTCCACCGCAAAGTAAGCAGCATCAGGCTTGAAAAGGATTGGCTAGTTTGAATTTTGGTGTTTCTGTGTCTTGCCCCAGTCGGCTTGGAGATAGAGGAAGGATGAGAACAAAAATATTCAAACTCAAAGATAAAATATATACTTTTCATTGGCCTCAGAATTGTTTTTAGGCACGCGAATTAAATTTCTTTATTTGAAGCAGGTCACTGCCATTTCGTTCTAATTACGTTCGTTATGCGTGGTCTTAGTTTCTCACGCCATGTTAGTTAACACCTCAAGTGATGCTATACAACGATCCATTCTCAGTAAGCTGTTAACACGTTTTACTGTTTGCTTTAACACCATTTCCGTAGTTAACTGGGGGAAAGTTCCCGCTCCTGACTTCCCGAAGAAAAAAAACGTAGAATAATGGAATGGCCCTTTCATGGGAGTTTGATTTACTTACTTTGAACATGGAGCGACAAACCTGTGATGAGGTAGGTCACAACGGGTTAATTCATGCCGCTTCAAGTTAATTCTGCAAAAGGACCGTCCATTTTTTACGTTATCTTGTTATAGGCTACTTTTTAACCCCTCCCCTCCACGCTCTTAAACACAGCTTTACCCGTGAAAATTTAAGAGTGAGCCTCAACCTTTCTCTTTCCCGTAATAAGACAGGTCGTGTACGAACGGTCCCTACGTTAGCTCTAGCTTAGAGTTAACTTCAATACTACTATCATTATTCTAGGGCAGGTTAGATGTTTAGGGTTAACTAACACTCGGTGATGATAAACACTCAACGCGAGTGCCATGCATGTTGCTGACTAGTAATAAGGGCTAATATTTTGGGCTGTTATGGGTTGACTTAAAGTTGGGGAAACCTACCTCTGAGGCCTGTTCGGGACTCATGCAAGGACAGAAGGTGTTGCCGTTCTCCTCCGCGGAGCTTCTCGCCGGCGACTGGTGGGCGATGGTGGGCGACTGGTGGGCGATGGTGGGCGATTGGTGGCCCGAGTGGCGAGGGGAGTTCCTGCGGGAGAGGGCCAGGTGCACAGGCCGACCCGGGATGGGCGGCGACGTGCTCTTGCCGTCGTCCCGCCACAGCGGGGACAAGGCCTCCAGCTCGAACAGGGGGTTGACCACGCCGCCGGAGCGGTGCACGGGGACCCTGGAGGCGGCGGCCGCGAGCGGGTCCGGGACGCCCTCCTCGGGGATGGCTTGCGGGTACGCTTGGCACGGCGACAACCCGGGGCTGCTGCTGTCCGTCTCGCTCACGTCCATGGCCTCCGTCTGGGTCTCCGAGTCCACCCGGGGCGCATCGCACGCGCTACTGCACGCCGAAACCTGAAAAAGACAAATTCACAGTCAGCCATTAAGAGTGTATCGCACCGGCGAAAAACAGAATTTCTGTGATTTCCTAAAATTAAAATAAAGAATAAATTCTATTTTTTTTTGTTAGTTCGTATTTGAAATTACGGTTTAGCTGACTTCTTCGTAAAAATGACATTAGGCGAATTTATTTTGATTTCTCGTGATTCAGGTTTGAGTCATACTAAATCACCTTAACCCATAACCGCCCAAAAAATTGGGAGTGAAATTTGGTTCAAGAGAAATTGGAAGGATTTTTTCCATTGAAATACGCAATTTTAAGCTTTGAAAAATGCCTAAATAATTAAATGTAAGGTTTCCAGAGGGGTGATATTTTACAAACTGAGACAATACTGAAGTGAAAAGATCCTCTAAAATATTTTTTCTGTTTCCAAACGGCATCGCTGGGCGTTTGTGGGTTAACTCAAAAAAAATTCCGTGGGTTAAGTTCGCGGAAGTTTGTAAAAAAAAAAATAATAATTACAAAATCAAAGAGTAAAGCCAAACCTGATGTTATTCTGTTTTCTTTTGTCAACCTCTAGTAAAACTGTCCGTAGCACGGAAATTCGACACGGACATCCGCACGGATAGCCGTGTGGATATCCAAGAAAATGGCCACGGGGAGAGGATATCCGTATGGATGTCCGCATCCTCTGACCATTTACATGTATATCCCTACGGAAATCCATACGAATATCCATACGGGTATCCGCACAGATATCCAAACAGATATCCATACATATATCCAAACAGGTATCCGAGTGGATATCCGTGTCGAATTACCCGTGCTACGAACAGTTCGACCACGGACGAAATCCCGGGATTATTCCGGATATTTAAGACGAGATAACTGGTGATTTGAATGTAAGGAAGAATTGAGCGAAAAGGTGAGTTTGAAGGGATGAAAAGGGCGCCTCAGTTTGCATACCTTTCTGTCCTTGGCTGGACTCGGGTGATGGCGCACCCTGTGCAGACTGGCCCTGCGCTCGGTCCCTGGCACGCAGTCTGAAGTGGGCATGCACTCCGTCTGCAGCTTCGCTCCGAGCTGCACACAAAGTGCCGTCTTCAAAGGACTCTGCAGAGACAAGTCAAATGTCAGCGACCAACTTTACATTCTCCTCCCTTCCATGCACGTCATTCCTAGAGACATTGAGTGTCGAGAAAAGAAAACTAACCGAGTGCAAAACACAGCTATTGAAAAAGTGTTAGCGTGCCCTCGACTTTCCAGATTGTGTAAAGTGACTAACATTCCTTGCGTATTTACGTGACTCGTCCGTTGTTGTCTCGAGCCGTACTCTAAAAGGACAGAGGACCACTTTAAAAGAGAGCTAGGCTCTCTCCCAAAATGAGTATGTTTAACTGAGACGTTGGTACCTGTCTGAGCTCCCACTCGTGGCAAGATTCCCCGCTGGCGGGCGACATGTGTCCATGGCTGGGGGACGTGGGGCTGGACTCCAACGCGCACGAGTGCCGCCCGTGGCGACTCTTCCACAAGCTCCGGCGCTTCGGCCGCGGCGGTTTGTGCGCCCCGCTCATCTTCTCCCATCTGGAACACGCCCTGTTCTTAGCCTCTTTCCCGCCGAGGCGAAGCGCCAATTCCAGCGCGAATACGATCGAAGAATCCCAAACCCTGAGCGCCATCTAGCGACAGCGTCCTAAACTGAAGGCCCTTCCGGGACGCGTTCGAAAACAGCACCCGAAGATGTTATATCTCTGGAGCTCTCTCAAGAGAGAAAGACAGATTACCCTTCGAGTGGTGTTTCAAAACGCAGCTTAGCATAGAGAGGGTCGGTAGTTTGGGGTGCTGCCGCTAGATGGCGCCAAAGTCCGTGTTCGGGATTCGCTGTGAGTGACTTACTTGAGCAAATCTCTTTCCCGCTGGTCGAGGCGTTGCTTGTGGGTGCTGAGCTCTTGCAGCAGGGTGTTGGCCCGCTCCAGCTTGCGCTCATAGTGCTGCCGGATATCCTGCGCGTGTCGCAGCTCCTCTTTCCTCTTCTGGATGAGATCGATCTCCAGCGGAGGTCGCGGCGCCGATGAGCCCATGATCGACATTTGCTCCCTCACTTCTTCCCTCCACGTCGCCTGAACAACACCCAAACCTTAGCCCCATTTCATGCCCATAGAATGGAGAGCATCAGAGCGAAAGAGTCGTCGCTCTTGCATTCCGCGGGTAGCTGTCATGAGCGCAAAAAACCACAAGCGCCAACTCCGCAAGCGCCAACCCTTGACCGCCAAACGAGAAAAGTCGCAAACGCCAAAGGTCTTAACTGCAATACTAACCTTACCTAACCTAACTTAGCCTAACCTAACTTAACCTAACTTGACCTAACCTAACCTATACGAACTTTGGCGTTTGAGACTTTTCTCGTTTGGCGGTTACGGACTGGCGCTTGCGGCGTTGGCGCTTGTGGTTTTTGGCGCTATCGAATGCCCCCC
>Ga0058701_10002315_pt1 | contig 14338 bp, 19 predicted proteins | sample AgamicOrMae_FD_97039 | JGI IMG/M metagenome (GOLD analysis project Ga0058701, IMG submission 97039) | Agave microbial communities from Guanajuato, Mexico - Or.Ma.e | ecosystem: Host-associated > Plants > Phyllosphere > Phylloplane/Leaf | place: Guanajuato, Mexico | collected 2012-06-04 | reverse complement strand
TGTACAGGTCTCGTTGTGGAGGAGAAAAGTCAGGTTAAGCGGTAGTGTAGCCAACATGTAGAAAAAGAAATCCACTCGGCCGTGAGAGACTCAGTACACTTACTTTCTGGACATGCCTCGTACATATGTCATGCAAGTCCCTCAGTTTGAATTTACCGCCAATGGATGGTTGGCGTTCCTGCTCTACGTGATTAGGCACTTCGGCTTGGGACAAACAGCTGATTGCCCCGACCTCCCGCCCCTCTGGCCTCAGCTGCTTCTCCACGTAGCTTATGTTTATGAAAAGTTTTTAATCTGTATAGCGCCCATATTCTCTCCCGAATTCTAGTATGAGCATATTTATGTAGCTGCAAAAATTTCCTAAAACATTTTGTCATTTGGCTTTTTTTTCCAGTGTCAACGGTTTTATAATTCCAAATTGTAACTTATCTTAAAAAAATACTAATAAAGAAAAATACTGTCGGTCAGTTCCGGGACTTTTTCGTGTCTGGAAAGAGCCGCAACTCCCAGAAACACCACCAATTCATTTTAAAAATATTTTAATTATTTACTCTTAGTGCACTTATTTTTGTGCAATAAATTAATATCTCGAAAATCTATGGGCTGTATTTACAAAATTTTGAAAAATTTAAGAATTTGGGCACTGTTAAAATAAGTTTGTGACGTATCAAAAAGTCTATTTTTAGCAGCATAAACGTTTTTCTTTCTTTTCAAAAAAAAATCAAAAAGCTTTAGCCAGGAATTAGTTATACCAATAAAATGTACATTTGAAAAATACATTTTTTTTCGCTTTCGAAATGTTAATGATTTTGAATCGGCGGCCGAGAGAGATAGCTCTTAAGTGCCATTCAACAAACCTTTAAACAACTGTCGTAAAGATTCACCGGAATCCATTTTACTACTCCGCACACACGCTGCATGTCTTGCCACCCAATCACATCGATACGCAACGCACACACACCGAGCCGCCGGCGAGCCTCTTTCAATGGAATGCCCCCTTTAACTGACGGAGACGGAGAGGAGTTGTTTGCTTCTCTCTCAATCTGATTCCCTCGCTCCCTCTCTCTCTACCGTTCCGTTATGTTGCTACGCCGAGCGGAGCGGTGCACACCCAGCGGCGTCAACTCAACGGCCTTGGCTCTGCACGAATACATTGTTATTATGCTTTATTTTTATTGCTGTTGGCGCGAAGATTTTAATTTCTTTAAATCAGACTTACAGGAGGCGGGTCCAGATCGGCTTAACCCTCTACCGCCCAGCGATGCCGTTCGGAAACAGAAAAATTTATTTTAGAGTATCTTTTAAGTTCAGTATTGTTACAATTTAAAAAATATTATCCCTCTGGAAACTTGAAATTTAATAATTTAGGCATTTTTAACAGCTTAAAATTTCGCTTTATAACGGGAAAAATCCTACCAATTTCTCTTAAGCTGAATTTCACCCCAAATACTTTCGGCTGTTATGGGTCAATTAAGCTGGAAATCATGTGTTCAAATCCCGGTTTATGATTTATTTATTTTTTTACGAAGTATATTTTTTCTTATTTTGGTTAATTTAAGGAGTCGTGTAAGACTGGTTATTTTTTGTCGGTTTGTTTCTCGCTGTGTGAATGATTTTTTTATTTATTTTCCGCTGTATGCTTTTATGAATTATATTTTTTTGGTCAGTTCTATTCGCACGCCCATGTTAATACAAGGGAGATCTGAACGCACGGAAACCAACCCAATGCATTTTAATTGGGAGGTGACTTTAATGCACGGCAACCAATCTAATACATTTTAAATGGGGCTGCGTGTAAATAGTCAAATCGTTTTTTTTTTGTTTTTTTTTTGTGGGGGTGATTTTTTTTGTTCTTATTTTGAAAGAATTTTTTTTTTGCGTTTACCTTGGATAACTTGGCAAGGAAATAAAATCATTAATCTATGTTTCCTGTGAGCTTCATCGCGCTTCACAATGTTTATTTCAACAATTTTACAATATTATGCGCTGTTTTCCACTGTGTATAATAGAAACCTTTTACAAACCACTTCCAAATTTCTTTGCCCGGGAAAGACGCTACGTACAAAATACTTCTTAAATGCACCACTTTACATCTCACGATAAATGTGTGGCTACTTTGGTGAGTTTTCGACACAGGACTACCGTATTTGAGAGAACCATACAACGGCAATACACAATAACAAAATATAATGTAAAAATTGTATCCTAACAACAGCAAACTTTGCCTAAGAAAGGCAAAATAATCTTTTTCTTCAATCACAATATTACCTACGCAAAAATCAATCTCAAAGTATATATCACAAAAGAAACTGCTTATACAGTACAATATAACAATCTCAGGGATACACAAACCGTGAAAAGCTAGACCATTATATACATAACACATAATATTGCACAAAATGTTTGTATAAAACATGCAGAGAAACTGAGTCATACTCATAAAGAACACGTACCAAACACGGGAAACAAATGAAGCGCCTTATTAGGCTAAACTATTTGTATTGTTTTAAAAAGATGCGGAATTTCAATGAAAGTTGAAGGATTATAACAGACATACCCAGTTTTATTGCCGATTTCTATATATCATGATATCATTAACTTGTAGTTCTCAGGCTCTCTTCACAGTACAACTGAAGTTAAAAATACATCCTATTATTTACATTGTACTGTTTACAAGCCATTACAATTGATAGATAAATAAAAATAAGGTACTTCATATGCGTATTCTTTTAACTGCGCGCTACTTATTTCTTCTTCCCCTTTTTCGCATTCTGTAACAGAAAGAAATCCGTAATTAACATACCAGGCTCACTAATAAAAAATAAAAAAACTATTTTGATGCGAAGGATAACTGATACGTCGTATAATCCATGTAATGCGCACCCAAGTTTCTAATTGCTGAAATCAGAAGTGACAACCTATGCTTCTTGAGAATAGGCGCACCTAGTCGTTCGAGCTCCAACATCGCGGAAAAAACATAGATGGCGCATAGATGGAAATACGGTTCATTATTTACGGAATTATGTTAGTGTTAAGGGTAGGCCGTACAATAGCCATATTAACCGAAAGCTCTTGCCGATTCTCTTCGTCTAAAGAGGCTATTAATAGGTCTATCTCAAAAGCCAAAGGCATGTAAGACCAGTTTTATAAGTTCCTGCTGAAAGTCGTCTCACGAATACTCAAAATAGAATCAAATTTCATCAATGGCATTGTAGTAATTACCGGTCACCGTAATGATGAAGGAAAATGTTCAGGAACCTCTCTCAGACGACCCCTCATTAAATAATCCTCGATTATACGACGACCCCCTTTTTACTTTCCCCCGTTACCTACTAAAAGCGTGCTCTTAAAACGTGAACTCCCTTGCATAGCGACCTCAGTTATACGCCGTTTTGTGGTTACCCGAACGTCGTATGAGAGAGGTCCCTGATTATACTTCTGAGGGAAAATTGAATGGAATCGAGTTGATTGCTCTTGATTTAAGGAAGGGATAAGCGATTTTTCTCACCTTTGGATGGTTTTGTTCGAATCTCAGCTGTTCGATGGTATCTTTACAAACAACATTTTCTTCGGTAACAGTCGCTAAATGTTCAGAGAGCATTGCGAGTTGCTCGTCATAACCGCTGGAGGTTGCGGCCAGCTCTTCTGCTAGTTTATTTGCACGCTCTTCAGCGGAGTTTTGTGATTGGACGGCTGCCTCTAACCGAGCTTGCAACACCGCGCACTGAAACACAATCATAGTAAATAATATTTACTATCACCAATCATCACCGAGCAAGGCTAACCTAAAGTTAGGAGCCCACCAGAAAAAATTCCACTTGCAAGGAAACAAAAAAAAAGTTGAATTATCGCTCGCTACACCGGTTTTTTACAAATATCCAAATCATTTTAACGATTTAATAAAGCAAATTTCAACTGTAAACCAACTTTTACAAAGAAAGGAAACCTACACTAGGATTTAAATAAAAAGAGAATTTTCAAATTTGAAATTTCGATACGATTTCATGAAGAATTTAGAGCACTCAAGATGAGCTATTCAAGAGTAAACGTAGGCATTGATTTACTTTTAGCTGAGAGGATGGCATTCGAATTTTTTGTATTCTTGAGTTATAGTAACTTACCTCAGATAACAAGGTGGCAGCTTTGCTCTCAGCAGACTGGCTTACCGCCATTAGATCGCTAAGTCTCTTCCTAAAGTATTCGGTTATCCTTTGTTCCCGTTGCTCGACTTCGGCCGACATCGAAAACGGAGAGGAGAGCTTCCCTAACTGTTGGATGGATAAATACAAAATGATTACTTCACGGTAAAATTGAAAGGTCGGATTTACAACCCTTTCCTTCGATGTTTCATGGCCACGCTGGGCGCAGTGATACACATGGTTCTCAAACTAACCTAACCCAAGCTGTATAACTCGGTCGCGGAGCCTGATACCGTTAACCTCTCGCGGTCAGTTACAGCCAACTAGAAGTGGCTTCAGACTTGGCGACAGCGGAAAGACGCTCAAGGCATCTAACGTAAGAGTATAGAAATGAATTGAAGTAACTTTCGCGGTTGTATGTCGTTACTATCGAGATGTAATGAAAGTTGGAATACGATGATGATAAGTGCCACCTTCAAAATTGATAAAGCTTGATATGTCCACTGACTCATTTTAAAACATATCGTCAATCTGGGCTGGAAGTAAGCCTCATTAACCTGATAACGTATATGCTGATGAAATGCTGGTAACGCAGGAAGTCATATTTGAACTACGTAAGTTGTGCAGTAAAAACCGCCAATGGCGAACCCTGGCATTTTACTCTTAACCACTTGTAATGTGTGGTGATGGGAAACGGTGATTGCCACCAAAGCTACTGCCAAAGTAGATAAAAAATATCTAGTATGGCGTCGATATTTTCTAGAGTACTTACCAAATTATTTGAAACCGTAGGACCGCCGCTATCCTCGCCTATCGCCTTAGCTGGCGTTTCTTCAGTTTGGTTCTAAAAGAGAAACATTCATTAAAAAAGAACAAAAAGGACGTTTGTGTGATATGTAATCGTCAAATCGGCTTACCTCGGCCGTTTTCAGCTGTTGTAGCTCATAGAGTTGTCTCCACTCTTCAGATTTCCGTTCTAAATTCGATATTTGTGTCTGCATTCCTACCAACTGTTGGGTCAACGTTTGACACTTTAAAGCGCAGGCATCGGCACGGTTGCGCACTTTCAAAGCCTCATCGTAAGGAACTGATGGCGCCTCCTCCTGATAAAACATTTTTGAAAAGAGCGGAATAAGTACACCAATGTGGCTGCTTCGTTGGCGAAACCGTCAAGTTGGCGAAACTGGCGAGTTGGCGCCAATTTATAACTTACAAACCTGGTCAATCATATTTAAATAATTCGAAGCTCGTTTTCGGAAGGCTGTAATGATAGGGTGAGTCTGTCTATTTGCTGAACTTGGTTGATGCAAGTTATCTATTCCATCAGCAACACAGTCAGCCAACTGAAATAAGAGCAATATTTTTTCTTAGCTTAAATTGACTCTGCGACAGTATTTTCTCGAGAAACGAACTTACTTTTCCGGAAGCTGAGACGATCGCAGTGAGCGAACCGAGTACCTTGTCTCCTTCCGGAGTCACGGTTAATTCCCCCGCCTCCAGGGCGAGTTTCAGGGAAAACGCGTTCAATAAATCTGCAGGATATTAAATTAACGTAAATACCGTTTATTATAAAAACAAACAAAAAATCGTGAAAGTCACTACCTTGTGAAGCTAGATGAATTGACTTGAGAGACGACGTAAGTTCTTGCAGAAATCGTTGCTGAGACAAAATTGGATGCTGGGTGGTTCTCTGATCTGCAGGAAAACCAACTAATTACACGAAAAATCACAATTTTCCTCAGCTAAAAATGAACTGGGATTATTATCCAGCAACAATGTAATATCTTCATAAGTAACTCACTCTGTCCAGAGATCAGTTTGACATAGTTGCTTAATTTAATAAACTGAGACGCGAAGTTCGCTAATCCGTCTGCAACCGCCTTGCTAGCCTGAGCATGTTCGTCTGTGGCTCCATTCATAATATTCTCTTCCGTTAAACTGAAAAAATTAAACCATGATTAGATACAAGCTTCGAGATATCTCGAATCAAACACTAACGACTGATAAGTTTTCTACCTTAAATTCTGGTAAGGCTGTAGTTTTTGCAAGTAAGCGCTGTAAGATTGCAAGGGCCGGCTCAACGCGTGCAGCGAGGGCAAGACTTCCAGGGACGTTTCTCCCTCCAAACCGCGTTCGAACATCATATATCCTTCTTCCAAAGCACGCGTCTTTCTGCTCCCTTCTTGAAGGTACGCTAAAAGCTGCAACAAATTCGCTCATTTATGCCTAATGCACACATTTCCCTAGCCCTCAAGGGTTATTTACTACGCAAATGTTCATTACTTTGGAGACACGAACATTTTGGTCAGATACACGAACTTAGGATAAACTTGTTTAAAAGGTCAAGGCGGAGATCATTTTACGATTTTTTAATTTTTTTTTCTCAAAGCGCTTTTTGGTTTAACATTTCACTCTTCTTGTGTCCAGCACAGGTTCTATCTAAATTACATTATAAAACACTGCCGCTGAGAAGTAAGAAGCCTTACGGTTTGGTTCGGATAGTTGCGCCTAGAAACCTGAAAAGTTGAGAAGCGCAAATGAAACCCATGGCCGCCATTTTTCCGTGAGGAATACATTGGACGTTTCATGGCGGCTCCCACGGCAGGGGTCGCCAATGCGCCTCTCTGCTTTTCAGGGCTCTGGTTGCGCCATGCCTCACTTGGCTGTCGCTCTGTTTGACTTGTGAATATAGGCTTGGGCTTGTGAGAAGGCATGTGCGGTTCCACATTTTTTCCACACCCTACAGGTGAGAATAGCTAAGTTTGGCTAGCTGGTTTGGCTTTCGTTACCATGCCTCCCTTTGTTCAGCATGGTAACGAAAGTTAGAACTCAAAAGTAAAAAGTGCAACCTGAAAAAAAAATGTGAATGTGAGAACTGACCTTGACATTCAGAGGGCTCAAGACGCTGTGTATGGCTTGCGTCCGATCGTGGCAAGCAGAGTGGAAATCGGCGAGTGTTTGAGTAAGTTCTGTGACGTGTTTCCGGGCATCGGAAACAAGCTTCATGGACTTCAGCGTACGATTTCTATCTAAACGAGGTACGTTGAGTTCGTTGAGCTCGCTGTCACCTATAAGAGAGACAGCGGTTAGGTTCAGCTATGCGACGGAATCAATTGCAGCTCCCACCGAAACCTACTTGAGTCGACGAACGGCAGATGCGTGCTAATAAACCTGCGCGCTGATTCGAGTTGAGCGTTCAATTCGATTCTCTGGGCGCTTAACTCCTGAACGTAGGCAGTTAGTTTCATATTGGATTGTTGTAACGACTCTAACCGATTGTCCTGGGATCGACCCGCTGCAGGAGCGTTTTTCGCGGATGAAGAAGCAGCCACTTCGCTTTCTAGCTTCGCGATTGTTTTCTGTGATAAAAAAGAAACAAGTAAATAGCTTCCCGCCAAACGAAAGTGTCAGGAGAAACTCGTGTGAATGGAATGCGGAAATTTCAATATAAGCTCTAAGCCCACCTTTCAATACGTCATACGACTGTTAAAGAACACAAAAATAAACATTAATTTACTAACGTAGTATTTTGAAGGAAACGTGAGAGTTGTTGCACAAACACACGGGGAAGGAAAACTAAACTTTGCGAGTTTTCAAAGGGACTAATTAGCTTCATTTGGACAATTATTTAAAACGTGCCTCAAAACCAAACTTTGTCACAAAAAAAAAAGAAAATAGATTTTTAGACGTTTAAATTCCTTGGGGATGCATTTTTTTCCGATTTCTGAAGTTTGTGGGTTCCGATGAGGCTTAAATATTTTTTCCAGTTTGCTATCTTCAGGAGAATCGTTATTAATATGATAATTTGTCTTGCATACCAAATGTTGCTCTCGTTCTATGCGATAATCATGCTGCAGCCGCTCCAGCTGAAAATTTAATTCTTGGATTTGCTCTTGGTGCTCTTGTTCCTTGTCATGAAGCTGAAAAACATGATAGTGACTCTTGACATACATCCTTTGAACCAAGTCCGAGAGTGATCCAATCGCCATGCCGTACCTGCGAGACTAGTTGAGCGTTTTCGGTTATCTTTTTATGAAGTTCCTCATCTAAGACTCCGCTGGAAGTTTCGTGAACTTCGGCTGGCGGTGCTTTCTTGCCTTTCTTTGGTTTACTTTGAACATCCAGTTCCTCTTGAAGCACGACAATTCGGCAGGTTAGTTGCTGGTTCCGAAACTTCAAGCTGTCCATTTCCTGCTCCGCTCTACGTAAGCTTTGCTCGCGCTCTCGAAGCGTGTTCCGCAGTTCCGAAGTGGTTACTTGCTCCTCGACCATCGCATTCTTCAAAACGTTCACTTGAGCCCTCATCTGCAGACAAAATATTTCCGGAACGCATATTTTTACTACGGAATAGCGCATTTTGTTACTTTATCCATATCCGTTCCCCTAAAATATAATGCGTGAAAAAAAGGCATAAAGTGAAACCAAACTCGCTTCTTTGCGACTAATATGAACTCCAAAATTTTCTGTATCCATTATTAAAGGCAGTTTTGAGAGGCTCCCCTGAGCATGAAATAATTTATCACCTTCGCATACTCCGACGCAAGTTTTTGGTACTTGGCCTGCAGATCTCCTGTTATGCCATCCATCTTGTATACCTGCAATCAGATAAAAGGGGGTTAAATTTTTTAAGCTTATGGAACATAGCAAAGTTGGGTTCCAATATTTCCAAAAACTTGATGAGAGTAAGGTAAAGTCCTCAATGTAAAATTATTCCCTTTACAAGGAAGATTGAGTTCTTCAAACACCTGTGTGTTCTGGCTTACAGGCAGAACTTGCTTACTTAAAGTATGAGGATATTATTATTGAAGAACTTAAAACAGATTTTATGTGCATTGACAGACAAAATTTTAAAAACATGACGATCATGACGAAGGAGTAGCAATATGGACCTCATATGGATACTAATAAACTTCTACTTTTTCAAATAAACAAGTTGAGAGGCAAAAATAGGGGAAAGGGTCAGGAAACAAGATAATTACACAAGGGGAGAAATCACACAAGGGTATCATAACCCTAAAAATAGATAATTGACTACGTACAGATGTGACACCAACTATGGTAGGTCTTGGATGTCAAAGTAAAAAGACGATTTTTACTGCACAAGCGACTGACAATAACGAAATACACCGCGCTAAGTAAATAAAAGAGGTTACTGACGGTTCCCGCAACCCAAGTGTCACAAGTGTTGTGGGGTTAGAACTTACACTTGAGGCAACTTCGACGCGGCTAAGAAGGCAAATATGGTCACTTTGGCTCCATCGTTAAGACAGCATTTTCCATTTCAACTGAGAGACTTTGATAGTCTCGCCATCGATAAGGAGACTCCCCTTTTTTGAAAAATATCTGTCAAACCTAACCAACAAGACGATTGTCAAACAGCACAACATTGACTGTTACCAACCCAACTGGCGATGGATGATTTTCAACTTCTACTAACTGTTTCAGATCTTTCAGTGTGTGCAGATTGCTATTATGTGTCACGCATTTTCCTAAAAGTATTTCACGTCCTCATAAAAATAGGAAATCTTCGTTTAATGAAAGTAATGCTGTGTGTAATTTGCGTGATTGTGTTTTTATTGTGGCAGCATTGACCGTTAGGAGGGGGCGGGTATCTTCAGCACAAGGTGGAGAGGTAATGACAGAATAAGGTAAATAAACGGTTTCAAATTATATTCAGTCGCGCTTTTATATGTATTTAATTTCCCTAACCTTGACTCCAGTAGCGCTTTACTAATTTATAGCCTATATGCTCTCACAGACCGCATCTTTATCGTCATTTAGGTTTACAGGTTAGGTAGTATAACCTATGTCACCGTCGATTTGATATTTTTATCACTTAAAAATGTTACCCAGGCTACATTACAACAATAAGAAAAGGATGTTTCAATAGATCGGAATTTTCACCCTATTAAAGCAACAGTCAACCAATAAATGGAACCGATGATTACCTTAGGGGTCGATGTTCGATGTTTTATGACAACCTCTAAAATTCCCCTTTTTTGATCTTGTCAATTTTAATAATTGGCGAAAACGTGCGAAATTTTCTCCCTTCAACTCAGTTAATATTGAGCTGACCCTTAGAGACATCTACTTTGAGAGCCTTGTAGGCTCTCTACCTGTACGAAGCCAGTCCATCAATCATTGAGCTGTGTTGTTCTCTGTTTCAGGTGGTGATTCTGGCTGAAAAACTCTAAACATGGACCAGTTGGAGGCTGAGGCCCATGCAGCGGCCAAGAAGCAGGTTATGCACATGCTTCAGCAACCAGGGCAACTTGAAAAGGTAATCATCAGCGGTGGCAACCAGTCAGCCTTGTCTATGCCTTTTATTTATACCATTACTTTCCTAGGTTGAACAGTATCGGCGACGCGTATCGCGAAAGAAAGCCTCTGTAGAAGCATCTCTCAAAACTGCAATGCAGAGCCAGCTTGATGGAGTCCGTGTTGGTTTAGATCAACTCCAGCAAGCATTAACTGTTATACAGGATGTTAAAGAAAGGTAAATCCTCCAACTTGAACTGTTTATTACAGATCTAATAAGGCTGTTACTAAGTTGACATTTGGATTTTTCAGTTTTTCTACTATTGAAGAGTGCTTCAAAGATGTACCAGCTTTATGTGAACGCCTTCAAGACATTCGCGAAGAGCATTCTCGCCATTCGCAGTTTGTCACGGCGATGGAAAACCTTAAACATATTTTCACTGTGCCTGATAATGTAGAGAAGACTAGGAAATGGATCAAGGAAGGCGATTTCTTGCATGCCAGACAGGTACATATTTTCATTGCAGCTGGTTTGACTGTTTACTTCATGCTTACATTGTAGAAGACCTCTGTGACCTCTTTAAAGATTAATAAGTTGATTGATCTGGAAATATGCCAAATTGGCTTAATTTTAGTGTCAGTAATCCAAAAGATTAATCTTGAAATAAAATGAATAAGCATGTTAGTTTTAATTTTGACTAGTTTGAACACAAATACAAATTAACATAACAGCAAATTAAGTTGTTCCAAATGAGTGTTGGATAAATGTCAAAAAGTGACCTTCTCTGCGATTGCATGTTAGCCGTGGTTTGAGCCTCGTGCAACGCAGTGTCCGGCCTTCTAAGATTATCATTGTAATTTTACTTTACGTTTCCAGAGCCTGACGGATTTGGAAAACTCGCGGGACGACCTTCTGTGGGAACTGCACAAAAACCCTCAAAGGAACGACGCAGATCGCGTTCTCGTCATGGGCTATTTCGAAGATATCGATGAACTGAATGACATGCTCGAAAAACAGTTACGACTAGTTTTGAGTCGGACTTTAAACACTGTACGCAAAGAGCCCACGCATATTGTCACTGCTCTCCGCATTATTGAATGGCAAGAACTTCAAGATGAATACGCACTTCAGGTAAGAAAGCATCTCTTCGCGATGAAATATTCTGTCTATTAATATTCTGTCTACATTTAGCGGGAAAGACAGAGTGGCTTCCTTCCACCCGGACGGCCGAAACGGTGGAGAGAAAGGGCTTTCGAGGTGTTGGAAGAATCGGTCGCCCAGCGGATTGAAGGCGCTGATGCTGAGGAACGCTCGGTTAACAAATTATGGCTGGTGAAAAATTTGGAGGTATGAAGACAGATACCGGTATAAAACGCGCTATTTTCGAGCGCGATCTGTTTTGACAGACCTCACGATTTTGTGAAATTATTATATCAATTTTTTGAGTTGAGAATATCAAAGATAACGGAACACAGGATCGTGGATTTTTCGATTCGCAAAACATTCATAACATGCCTCGTTTTTACAGCTGACCAGACTTCTGGTATTGGAGGACCTTCGTGTGGTTAAGACTCTCTGTGCCCCGTGTTTCCCTCCCCATTGGAACATCGTGGAGAGATTTGTTGAGATGTACCACAACTGTTTGTCGAGAAGGGTAAGTTGGGATTTTGTGGAAAGTCAGCCCTGCAAAGGATTCCAATGTACTTGTTTGTTTAGATCGCGGAGGTTGTCGAGAACGGACTGGAGGGCAACGAATATGTGACAATGCTTTCGTGGGTTCTCAACACGTACCCCGGCCCTGAACTGATGGGCCATCCTGAACTGAACGTAGATGTGCACAAACTGGGACCTCTTCTACCAGAAGAGGCTACCAATCAACTACAGACCAAATACCTCGAGGTACGTTTATGGACTGAATGCTCAATTTTTCAAAGCTCGCAATTACATACTCGTGACTCATAAAGCCCGTAAATATTACTAGAGGTTCATTTACTTGTAAAATCTGTATTTCTTTACGATGAACGAACGAAAAAAAAAACAAAAAAAAAAACAGTACGGTGTGTTATGGGAAATTTCCCCGGGAAATTAATTTGTTCAGTGAATTGTAGAAAAAGTTGAATTTTTGAGTAGCATTTTTCATGTTTGCTTTTTGTAAGCAAAAAGAAAAAAAAAAGAAAAATCGTGTTTTTTTCTATTTATATATTGAAAGGAAAGTTTTGCACTTTCATGGACAAAACGTCAACGGGGTTAATAATAATTTAACAATAAAATGTTATGAGGAAAGAACTTTATTTCGGGAAGACTCACCCAGAGTCTTTTCGTGAGTCTCCTTATTTCATTCAAGTATGTGCGCTCCGTTGATTTAATGCTTGCGATCCTTTGTACCGCGTGAACTAAGTTGAATGTGCCTTGATTTTTTCAAGCTACTGTTACATTTTATTTTTCATTTATTTACTTTTAAAAAAATCATCTATTCGAGAAACCCAATTGTAATGTTTTGATTAACTATCGATAACTTTATTGGGCCAAACGAGGAGAACTTCCCCGTACCAAATACTCGATGACGGAAAACAATAATTCGTTCGTATTTTACAGAACATGGAAGCAAATTACCAAGAATGGATGAAGAAAACTTTGGAGGCGGAGCAAGCCGACTGGAGAGCGGGAGTTGCCCCTGAAGGTGACGAAACAGACGGTTTCTTCCACACTTCAGCTCCAGTCATAATCTTCCAAATGATCGATCAAAATCTACAAGTAACTAAAACTATAAAGTAAGTTTACTAAGGTTGACCCATACATAACGCACACTTTTATGAAACCAATTTCAGCGTCAAAGATAACCGCGTTTACCGTCAAAATTTGACTATATCATCGAAATTTGACAAAAATTTATTCATTCCAGATGTCTGAGGAATCGAAATCTGCATCATAGAGCCCTCAACTCTGCGTAGTTGCAAATAGGTGCCAATGCTGTGCAGCGACGTGACCGATTCTATTTACACCCTCTTTTTGAGACTTAAGCAAGCTGGAGGGCTGTGCGATGCAGATTTGTATTCCTCAGACACCTGGAATGAATGAGTGTTTGTCAAATTTCGATGATAAAGTGAAATTATTACGGTAAACGCGGTAACCGAAAACACCGTCTTTTCTCAGTCTATGATACGGAAAGTCGTCTATTCAAAACGAGGTTAAATGCGCTTACTTCCATCTCTGACTGTTTATCCTAACAGTCGAGTCGCCGTAAGTTTTTTCTATTTCACTGCTCTCATACCAATAACTTCGTATTCTTTTTTCAATTTTCAGCCAGGATTTGACGTTCAAGGCTCTCCTCCTCTCTATGGACCAAGTCACTCAGTATGGTCGGCTTTACCGTCAGGCTATTATTCAGTTTAAGACTAGACATTTTGAGGATCGAAGCCAGGTATGATTTCTCATTAATTTGCAATTCTTATTAAGGTGCAATTAAACCTTTTTTGTGACCACCAATGTCTTTTGTAGGTTCTGTACTTCACTCAGTACATGATCACCATCGTCAACAACTGTCTACATTTCGTGGAGCTTGCTCATCAACTCAAAAGTCAGTATTGGAGACCGGGCACGCAGGACCCGGATGCGAATGCTCGACACGAGGCCTTGTTGTCCACCTTCCAGGTGCGTAATCTCCCAAACATCGAACCTTCTCCAACCATAGAAAGTTAACCAAACCACAACTAACCTAACGTGCAAGGCTACCACGATAGCTTGCTCGCATTCTCTTTTTCGCTCTTTTCCTCCACCGCCTTTGGGCACGAATAAGATTCGTGCCTTAGACGGTAGAAATAAAACACCGGACGGTGACAGTACTTTCCCGATGACCCCGGACAGATACTCTAAGCATTAGTACCAACAGCCCTTCGTCTTATAAGCGAAATTACGTTTTATAGTAGTTGATATGAAAACG
>Ga0058701_10002314_pt1 | contig 14339 bp, 9 predicted proteins | sample AgamicOrMae_FD_97039 | JGI IMG/M metagenome (GOLD analysis project Ga0058701, IMG submission 97039) | Agave microbial communities from Guanajuato, Mexico - Or.Ma.e | ecosystem: Host-associated > Plants > Phyllosphere > Phylloplane/Leaf | place: Guanajuato, Mexico | collected 2012-06-04 | reverse complement strand
TTATCCTAGTAAACAGGTTAATATATCCCGAACCTACGCTAACACGCGTATGGCTTTTCCTTAACGTAGGTCAAGTTGCGCTCCAGTAATACTGCATTTCGCAGTAGAAGTCAGACCGCTATTCTGCGTCTTAGGCACTATCAGGGAACCCCTCCTGAACGGGCAGTTTTATCTTATAAGTATGAATAATTTTTTCAGCTTTGCTGGGCGATTGGAAGTATCTCCGGAGCGATGCAGGAAGAGGACGAGAAACGATTCCTTGTCACCGTCATCAAGGACCTTCTGGGGCTCTGCGAGCAGAAGAAGGGCAAGGACAATAAGGCGATCATCGCGTCCAACATTATGTACGTGGTCGGACAGTATCCTCGCTTCCTGCGAGCGCATTGGAAGTTCCTCAAGACGGTCGTCAACAAATTGTTCGAATTCATGCATGGTAAGTTCATCGGTTTCCCTATTGGGAACTTCCCCGTCTCTTCCACGTACTTTCTCCACTTTCTCCTCACTCTCTTCTTCACGTCAACCCTCGTTACGAGTTACGCACCCCGTGTCGTGCTCCGTTCGGCTCGGCAATCGAAGATGGAAGGTGGAAGATCCCACCTCTGAAATTGTGTGCCAAGCGCGAGGTGTCTTGAGACAAGCCAACGTGAGCTTGTGACGTTACGCAATGCTTTCGTTTTGTTTCAGAAACGCACGAAGGAGTCCAGGACATGGCTTGCGATACCTTTATTAAAATCGCTGTGAAGTGCAGGCGGCATTTTGTCACCGTCCAAGTCGGAGAAGTCATGCCCTTCATTGATGAAATTCTTAGCACCATCAGCTCTATCATTTGTGATCTACAAACACAACAGGTAAGATTTGCGTACACCACAAATCGCAAGAGCACAAAACTTGTGCAGTTACGGACGACTTGTGTGCTGCTCCAGGCGATCGGTATATCAGCAGAAAGTTTGGACCACAACAAAACGCCGCCGTCTTTGATTTTGAAAATTGAATTATTTGCTTTTGTTGCAATTTTTGCCCGTTTTCCACTCGTTAAATCTATACTATTGGAAGTTTTATACGGTTTCCATATCATATAATAAAATATTAACCCTCGTAAACTTTCAGATAATCGTATTCCTCAAAATATGTGTCCAGCAGACAACCTCGAAACTCACCTTTTGACCAGGATACAAATTTTGAAGAAATGCGATTTTCTGGAATTTCATGACGATTAACACTCCCGTTATACGATACGATAAACGTATTAAACTTCTTAGAGAAAGATTCAACAAATTGATCTAAAATAAAAATTGCAAGTAAATAATTCGCGTTTTCTAAAGTAAAGATGGCGAGGGTTTGTTATGATCGAAACTTTCTGCTGAAATACCTCATTGGCTCGTTAAATTAGCTTTCTTCTGTTTTTTTTTTTCCCCTTCATTTTTGTCAGCTGAAATATTCAGTGTTTTTATCTTATATTGACCTGAATCTTGTTTCAGGTCCATACGTTCTACGAGGCAGTCGGGTACATGATTAGCGCTCAAGTGGATCAAGTTATTCAAGATCAGTTAATAGAAAGATACATGATGCTTCCAAACCAAGTTTGGGACGACATTATCAGCCAAGCTTCGAAGGTAAGGACGATTTCGCTTCAAGCCTGCAGTCCTCAGCTAAGAGGGAAATATTGATTATTGATGGAATCAATGTACTGATATTAATTTCGCGTTTGTTGCAGAATGTCGACGTGTTGAAAGATCCAGATGCGGTGAAGCAGCTAGCGAGCATACTAAAAACCAATGTACGGGCCTGCAAAGCTCTAGGACACTCCTACGTCGTGCAGGTAAGTAACCCAAGAACCTGATGCTGGTGAGCGCCTCTGCATTTCCTCATTGTGAATGTCTCTGTGTTTCAGCTCGGCAAAATTTATTTGGACATGTTAAATGTTTATAAAGTTATGAGCAGCAACATCACGGCTGCCATCGCGCTAAATGGAGAAGCTGTCACAAAACAACCTCTAATCAAAAGTATGAGGGTAGTTAAAAAAGAAACTCTAAAACTAATTTCGGACTGGATTAGTCGCTCGCATGATGCCAACATGGTGAGTACCCTGTAGAGAGCCTATAGGGAGAGAGGCGACGAATTCCCGCGGTGTGCTGATTCGTGGGCTGCATGAAACCAGTGACGCTAATTGTGCAAAGGGTGACGTGGCAGTTGACGCTTCTCTCCTCTTGAGACACTCTAGTTCCTTGCTTTGGAATTACACCGTACCGATTCGATAACCAGGTTTTTTTAGTAGATCTTAACATCATAAAATGAAGCGAATATTGGAATTTGGGCGTCTTAATACTGTCGGAGTCTCATTAACCCTTTACCGCCCAGCGATGCCGTTCGGAAACAGAAAAAAATATTTTAGAGGATCTTTTCAGTTCAGGATTGTCACAATTTAAAAAAAAAACACCCCCCTGAAAACCTGAAATTTAATTATTTAGGCATTTTCCAAAGCTGAAAATTGCGTATTTTAATGGGAAAAAATCCTTTCAATTTCTCCTAAGCTAAATTTCACTCCAAATACTTTGGGCTGTCATGCGTTGAAACGTCAGGGTTGCCAACATGGAAATGCGGCAAAACCTGGAAACGTCGCGGGAGAAAAGCTGTCTGAGAAAAAAAAAGGACCGGAATAAAATGAATGCGAAAAATCTTGGCGTAACGGAAATATCAGAATCTCAATCGTGAGATCGAAAACAGCGAAAATGAACCGGATGAAATGTTACGAAAAATTGAAAATAGTGTTAGCAAGCGGGAGAATGTCGAGGAATTTGAAAACCAGAATTATTGTGGCAACTCTGACCTAGAAGTGGCAACCCTGTGACTGGAAACCGTTAACTAGACTACAAAAGCAATGTCCCTCCACTCTGTTGGACAATGACGCGCCGTGTTTTATCAAGACTCGTCTGTTATCAGAATCGTTTAGTATCTCGGAAGCGGTCCTTTGTTATGGTAAACGTCAATTTTTCAGGTTCTGAAAAACTTCATCCCTCCTCTTCTGGACGCTGTCCTCGTGGACTACCAGCGAACAAACGTCCCTTCAGCGCGAGAGCCGGAAGTGCTTTCAGCGATGGCGACCATCGTCAACACCCTTGAGGGCGTCATCACGCCGGAAATCCCCAAGATATTTGATGCCGTTTTCGAATGCACCTTAGACATGATTAATAAGGACTTCGAAGAATATCCTGAACACCGAGCTAACTTCTTCTTGTTACTACAGGTGACTTGCTCTCCAAAAATACTGTAGTTCACTCTCTCCAGGAGTGTTTATGCTTACAAAAATCGAGGATGTGTGTTACGTAAGATAAAGTAACTTTATTGTAAAGATGAATTAATGTAGAGGAACCTTGATAAACCTGAGCAAGGGTTATTCCAAAACCTGGAATTGAAAGTTGCCTGTGACGTCACAAGGCCCGATAATTTGTCGGGCCTTGTGACGTCACAGGCAAATTTAAACTCGATTTTCGGGCGATCGGCTGATCGTAGAAGGGTGCTCCTTTGGACTTTTTTCCATTATTTTTTGAGCTCTTCCAAATGGCTATCTCAGAAAAAAATGGTCAAGTACCCCATTGCCTTTTAGTTGCCAAGCCTTTTTTGTTAACCGTATTAACTCGACTTTTTTTTCCTTTGCAGTCTGTAAACAACCACTGCTTCACAGCGTTCCTGAATATTCCCCCCGCGCAGTTCAAACTGGTTTTGGATTCCATTATTTGGGCGTTCAAACATACTATGCGCAACGTTGCTGATACAGGCCTCCAGGTGAGATATGTGTTCTTTAACTGCGACTGGGTGTTCAGTATTTGTCTCTCAGTATCTGGTTTCAGCAAAGAGAACGTTTAAAATTCTGTCAGATAAATGCAAATATCAATTTCGAGAAAAATATTCTTCGATTGAAAACTGTGAGAGGAGGCTTTTGGATTTGATTAAATTCTAGATATCGTCTTAATCGCTTCTACTTTTTTTTTACATGTACTAGAAGTCAAGTATTGACCGCTTCAAGTTTTTTAAACCTCTGTAACTTTGGAACGAAACGATATACGACCAAAAAGCTAAGATCAAATTGATCTCGTAAAGATCGATTTTATTTCGTGCTTTTCTGACGTATCTCCGTTTCAATGTTACGGAGGTATCGAAAAATTGGAGTAGTCGATACTTTTTGACTCGTAGTAGAAGCACAAGGAAATCTAAGGGACTGTTAAAGTAATATTAGCGGGATTGCGTTTTAAACGGACTCGTAATAAACGGGTTTAACTTTAACATCGTGCTTATTCTTTTATCAGATTCTGTACACCTTGCTGCAAAATATCGAACAGGATGAGGTTGCCGTTCAAAGCTTCTACCAGACTTACTTCACGGATATTCTCCAACATATCTTCTCGGTCGTTACTGATACGTCACATACTGCCAGTAAGTACATATCTGCTGAGCGAATGTGTTTGCCGCCAAGAGTTTCCTGACCGCCCGTCTCTCGTCGCAGGTTTAAGCATGCATGCCACCATTCTCGCGTACATGTTCCTGCAAGTAGAGCAGGGGAGAATCAAGGTGGCCCTGGGGCCGTCGCCGGACAACGTCGCCTACGTGCAAGAGTTCGTCGCGTCACTCTTGCGGACGGCGTTCCCCCACCTAACGGACAACCAGGTCAAGATCACGGTGCAAGGCTTGTTCAACCTGGACCAAGATATCCCCGCCTTCAAGGAACATCTTCGCGACTTCCTCGTCCAAATCAGGGTAAGCTGACTCATTCTGTGCTAGCGTCGCCTCCATTTTGTCTACCGGGAAGTCACAAGCGTTTGGTTTTGCGTCGGAGGTTACCCTGAAAAGAATTGAGCGAATGCTAACTTAATCCATTACCGCCGAGCGATGGCGTTCGGGAACAGAAAAAAATATTGTAGAGGATCTGTTTAGTTCAGTTCTGTCACAATTCACAAAAATACCACCCCCTGGAAGCCTAAAATTCTATTATTTAGGCATTTTCAAAAGCTTAAAATTGCGTATTTCAATGGAAAAAAATCCTTTCGATTTCTCCTAAGCTAAATTTCACTCCAAATACTTAAGGCTGTTATGGGTGAAACGATAATTATTTTTTTTAAAGATAAAGCGAGCAACGTAATGTTGCTGTACTTCACGAAGTATACCAGATGTTTAGTCATGAATTAAGTATGAGTAATAAAGAAAAAATGTAGAAGAGCGACGCTATTTGTATCCCTAAATTAGTAATGAATGTTCAGGGACTACCTTCGGTAGAGTTAGTGTTTCTGGCTCGGTATTTTCCGTGTCAAACGAATTAGAGAATGCGGCACGTCTTCCTGTCATCCGATTGGGCTAAGAGTCTGCCCAGAGTGTTCAGATTATTAGGGACAAAACTTTGATTTTAACCCATAACAGCCCAAAGTATTTGGAGTGAAATTTATCTAAAGAGAAGTTGGAAGGATTTTTACCGCTCAAATACACAATTTTAAGCTTTAGAAAATGCCTAAATTATACAATTTAAGGTTTCCAGAGGGGTGATATATTTTGAATTGTGACAATACGGGACTGAAAAGATTCTCTAAAATATTTTTTTCTGTTTCCGAACGCCATGGCTGGGCGGTAGCGGGTTAATCTCCACCGTCTTGACGTACGATATGGGCACCTCTTCGGGAGAGCTCTCAGGCTACGGGACTTGGCCATCTCCAAGACAGTACTTTCACGTCCACGTAGCGGCGCGCCCTCCTGATTGAACTGAGATTGTGGGATAAAAGTCCTTTCGCGACTTTCTCTCGGCTTTGAGCGCAACAAGCTGAAAAAGAGTGTTTGTGTTGCAGGAGTACACTGGAGAGGATGACAGTGACCTGTACCTGGACGAGCGGGAGGCGGAACTACGAGCGATGCAGGAAGAAAAATTGCGAAACAACATGAGCGTGCCCGGAATCTTAAACCCGCACGAGTTACCCGAGGAGATGCAGGATTAGGACACAACTGGACTGTGATGTGTGAAAAAGAGAGCGAAAGAAAAAGCGAATTGTACAAAGAAGAAGTGTAGCTGTGTGAAAGTAAAATCGAGTGTATGACTGTGTATGAGCTGAGCTGCTGGCCAGCGAACAGAAAGCGCCTCATTACTGGCAGATCGACCCAACAGGTGTTTTTAACTTTGTAAGTTGATGTTTTAGGGACAAAAGGATGAACTACAAAAAAAGAGTAAGGACCGAAGCGATGAGGAGCAGACTCGGCGAGTTGACCAAGAGCTTCCCCATCTTGTAAACCTTTTTAGTTTCAACTCGGTGATAACGGGCTGGAAGAGCCGCCGCTTGTGAGTAAACACTTTATTATTTTTATTATTTTTCGGTTGTGTACCGCCAACTGGTCTGCTCTCCGTGTATGAAAAGGAAATTGATTCTGTATATTTCTTAAATTATTCGTACATAGTATTGTAAGTTGGCAAGAAGATTAAAAGGCAGCAATTTCCACGAACCCTCGTTGCTTTTGCTAATGTGATTGCCCTTGCGGAAGCCCGTTCTAGCTCGGAGAGGGCTCGTGTTACAATTTTCTTTTATCGCGGTATTTTTAGAAGGCTCTCTTGATTTACATCGTGCCGTTGAATGTGCAACGAACTACAGTGTTTGTACTTTTATACTCCGCTGGACCTGGTCGCCAGCGAATAGTTCGATTCCCAAGTTTCCTTCCACCATTGTTTTGTTGATTCCCCGGACCTTTCCACTGCCACCTGATTGGCTGGTCTCATGAATAGTTTTGCTTGAGCGCTCGTACTTTGTTACAAAAGTATGAAAAATACTGCTGAGGAGATATCAAATTGGCCAGCAGTATGAAATAGTTTCTCTCCGACGAATGGATTTTTGAAAGCTTCTTTTATTACTGACCGTTGAGAAATGAAGTATGAAAAATTGCCCTACGGAGCTGCGTTTCTATTAGTAGTGGAAGGCAGAGCATTGAGGTGGCAGTAGGAGGAACTGTTTCACACCAGGAATTAGCTTCCCTATCCCTTATTAACCAGTTCCGTGTATGGATTGAATGAACCGTTGTGGATGTTTCCCTTCATGATTAGATTGATTTCGCCATTAGCGAGTGTGAGTTTCTTAGGTCTGCGGGCTGGCTGCTCTCCCGGATGGCATTTAATCCTGAACGCTCCCGAGCGGCCAACGTTAGACGGTGAATGCCCCTTTGTTTCTACGTTTTTTACATGGGGTTACTACGGAGTGAGAGGGTATTTTTTTATTTCTCACATGTACAATAGTGTGTTGTGTGTTTGTGTGGCGCAAGAATTTTTTTCTAAACTGTAAGTAACTATTAGTGATTATTAATATAATTATCTTTATTATATTCCTGCGCTTAATTTATGCCTTTCTCCCAGTGCTGCCTCGTTTGAAGGGAGGGCCGAACTCATTTTCGCAGTCAAATGGGCAACGGGAGTTTTGGTTCGATAGATTTTTTGTTTTCAGTCAAACGGGAAACAACGTGGTCCAAATTCTTTGAAATAATGACTGGCCGGATTTCATTACAATGAATGTCGCTAGTTACGTAGTTCATAATTTTACTTGGTTGTGTCATATAACTCAGTTAGACATGCGCTTTTTTGCAGTTGGACTTGATCGATGTCATTGGAATCAGTGAATTCGTTTCGGTTCGCTTATTCTCCTAGAACTCATAACAAATTAAATTTCGAATTAAAATGAAAAATCGATGACGAATTTGATGTCAAACCTTATTTTTTTCAAATTAATAAGTGGGTGGAAAAACTTATTCAAGAGCTGCCGATGTCTCTCCAACAAAGCTTTTCTTTCAATTCCGTGAGTTAATTCTCTACACAGTAGTTATTCGAAGAATGTGTGAAGCATAAACAAAAAGCGTGTTTGCTTAAACACCTTTTTAGCAACTTTCATCTCCCATCATAAATAGCGGGGGGAAAGTCGAAGACGCCCGAAGACTGTCGTAAAGGGGAGGGGTCTTTCGGACTAGCCGGGAATCCGCGTAGTACAGTAGACAGAGGCCAAACATACTATCTCTGTCCTGAGAGCAGTGTCGAGCGCGGTCGCGGGTCTGAAGCCAACAGTGTGTGCACTCAAGGGCTCAACGCGTTGCCCGAGGAGCCAGTAAAAACTCGCGCTTCGACAGCGCCTCTTTACCGTAAATTTCTCATATTTTTATTAAGTCATGAACGGTACACCCGAAGATGACCCACGGTCACGGAATGCGTTTCTCTCCGTCGAATTTGAAGTATTCGGACATGTTCAAGGTAAGAGGAATCAAGAATGTCATGTTTTCGATAGGAACACGTGGTTTGTAGAGAAGGATTCTATTGTTGAAACGTCCTAAATTCGTGGGCGCCGGCTGCCAAGAAACCCCAGAGCGTTGTCCTGAAAATGCAGCTTCAAGTGGTCGACCGGTAGACAATTGTAGAGGAATGAAAAGAAGAACAAGACGTGACATATTTAATTGTTGCGGCGCGGCGCCAGGACAAATCAACCAATTAAAGTGCCAACTTTAGCTCTACACCTGATTGCACTTTATTATTTTGCTGATACTAGTGAAAAGTAGTTATGTTTTTTTCATTTTCAAGTACCGGTATGCTTAGTCTTGAAGAACTCAGTACTACATAACGCTAATAGGAAAAAATAAGTATCGTTAATATTTGGATTACATTATTGATGTGACTTTTCTTTTTTTATCAGGTGTATATTTTACGAAATATGTCCGGGAGCGATGCGAGTCCCTGGGCATTGGTGGTTGGGTAAAGAACTCCAAGCGTGGTACTGTCGTAGGGAAGATGCAGGGGCACAAGAGAGCAGTAGAAGAAATGTAAGTTTTACCACAGCTTTTTTTTTCTCTCAAAACCAATATAAAAAAAATTGTAAGAAATTCTGACATTTTCCTTTTTTTAAAAAAATTTCTCGGCATCATTTTCGCCTTAAAAATCTTTTGAAACAAAGAAAAATAAAACAAATCGCAGCTGTCTCTTAAAAGCAATGTATATATATTTTTTTTGAGGAGGGTAATTTAATGGTTTGGCAGAAAGTTTTCCAAGAAAACGCTGCTTATTTGAAAAGGGACTCCACGCGAAAAAAAATCATCCCAAAATTTAGGTTCGCATCCTTTATTTGAGCCTGTATATTTTGTATCAATAGGCTCGGTGAATTCCTGGAATGGAAGTTTTAAATATTCAAGCCATCTTAAAAAAAAGGATACAAAAGTGCGAAAAAAATTAATTCCACGAATGAAAAATGTGTCAACTATTGATGTATGTAAATAATAAAACGGTACAGTATTTATTTTGAATAATGGAACGAATCGATAATGTGCGATGCTGTAACCGCTGAGGCTGGTTGCACTTGGCAAGAAATGTTGTGGTTGGAATGGCGATCGACAAGGTGAAGGACACGGTCGTTTCGCTGAGAGCCGTTAAGTTGCACGGCGCAGTGGAGCAACAGAGACAGATGAGCGGCGAGATTGCTTAGGTAATCACCGCTGCTTACAGTTAGGCAAACACATGAAGACTCATTGATACCGGTACTGTGGAATCAAAATTCTAGAACCGAAGTGCTTACCGCTTGTAAGCCAGCGTTTTTTTTTTACGTTGAGGATAGGTAATAAGGTGAACTTTACGAAGTATTTGCCAAGAAGCAACTCGCATAGTTTTAATGACGTGTGAATAAGTATTGTTCAGTTCCCTTGGGCGGCAAGCGAGCCCTTTAGTTGCCCTAGTCTGGCCCTCGCCGCCTCCCCCGTCCCATTTTCTGTTGCTTTCCTCCACTTGCCGCCTATTCCTGAAATAACGTCGGGCGTTGCTGCGGCGGCGCGGCGGAAATCGTGCTTGGGATTGTCAGGAACAAGGTTAAGAGGGGGAACATGGCGGCAAAACAGAGGAATAAATTAAGTTAGGTTGCCCTAGACTTCACTGTAAAAATTTTGAGGATTCGATTTCCCTTTTTGATTTGAACACTTCTTTATACCGGTGTTCAAGCTGGCATTAAGTTTTTCATGGTTTGCGATTTTTTTTAGGGTAGCTTGTGGATCGTAACAGGGGCGGTTTAGCGATTGTTTATCACTCGCGTCGATACTTGATGCTCATGAACGTCAGTTTATGTCTCGATAGGTGGCTAGTCGCCAGATCGTTCCTTTTGTTTTCTCTAACCATCCTTGGAATAAAAATAGATTTATTATTTTTGCGTGTCACGTATCTTTTTTGTCACGAATGATCATAAAGATCAACTGCGTTAGTAATCGAGCTCGATTAAAACGTTCGCGCCTCCATTTCCAGGCAATATGCTTGCGCTTTTTTTTTTCTAATTTGCGTTCAATTATGGCAACGTGCTGTCCGGAACCTGTCGGAGAATGATATGTTTTAAGTCCTTCCTCTAAACTCAAGCTGTCTCATATCAGTATTTCGATTTTTTACTTTTCGTACTTTTTAATCGTCTTAAAGAGTAGTTGATAATTGAACGACAGACTGCACAATAACAATCACATCTCTGTGATCGATAAAACCTTTTTTCCTTTCTTAATTACAGGATTGCGTGGTTATCGAAGACTGGAAGCCCAGGCAGCCGGATTGATCGCTGTGATTTAATCAACTTGGAGTATCTCTCCAGACCAGAATTCCGTAACTTCAGTATTCGGTTCTAACTGTTCGTTTAATGTATATCTTTGTATAATAATTTTTGGAGATGTTAATGTTATGGATTAAAGGGAATCTTGTATAATTGTTGTAGATAACGACTATGAGTGAAGTATGCAGGTAGGTCAATACCGGCATCTATTTGACGTCCTCACCGCCTCGCGATGCAGGAGGGCAGGCTGTAGTTTTCCCACCCGAAATTAGTGCTGTCAAAAAACATGGATAATAATTACCCATGTTTACAGTCTTTAGAACAGCGTTTTCTTTTTTTTCTCGTGAATAAGTGAAACTCGAATACGAGACGAATCTATCATAACTTTTGAGGTATCAGTGCGGCGCCAAAAACCTCAAAGCCACTAGGCCTAATTTTGTGAAACCCAAAAACAATAAAATCCAGTAAGACAGCAAGAAACAATGATCGCTTGAATTACCGGTATGAAGTCTGACTTAAATTTTCCGTGGAACAAAACTTGTTGCGCGGTTGATCACGTGATATCTAGGCTGTGTCCTGATTGGCGGACGACGCCAGCGAAGAACTGGTGTCTGCAACAGTTACTTGGCCGGGAAGTGCATCGGGTCGAAAACCTTCCAGTCCTCTCCCTTCCTCCGAAGGTGCCTGTACTACCCGAACGGTGTCCACCAACGGACAGGGGCGGGGAGCAGGGGGTCCTCTGCCTCGGCGGCTCGCTAGACCCGATGCACCATTCGACCAACCACCGCATCTGCCCGAAGCCTAGTCCGACGTCACGAGAGTCCGGTGTCTGCCGTGAGTGTGATGCTGCGATATTTTGATATTTAACAAAAAAACTCTGATCATAGTGCGTGAACAAAAGCAATGTCAAGAAAAACGGAAACGACGCAGAGAATTGGAGCTGTGTTCTTCACTTCGATCGCTGAAGTATGAACTTGTGTGAGACCGCGGAAGGATGGAAAACATAACCTAACGAGGCCTTCCTGTGCTAAACCGACTGGTAGGTGCAATTTATTTTCTATCTCGCAGATCTGTGTTTGAACATCACCAAAGTTTGTCTAGAGGTATTATTCCTGTTATATGCAGTTTAGGTTCTACCCTTGATTAACATGTTTACTTGTGTTTCCACCATGCATTGTTTACTCCTTTGCTTATCTTCAAGCTCACTCAGATCTGTTTAGATCAGTTATGATCTGGTGCTAATTGTCGCTTAAAAAACGTGATATTTCAAGTTTGCTCAAGTTGATACTTCGGCGATTCGTAAACTGAATAGCTTTCTATCAGCCCTGCTCAAAGACATTGCATTACTGAATACAGCTTTTGCTCTGGGATGCTGTATCCATGAAAGTTTTCCATCAAACTTTCAATGAAATCGCGCAGATTCCGCTGGCGAGCAAATACTCTTCCTTAAATAATAAATATAAAAATAATATCAATAGGTAACCTGGTGAGAGGGGCTTGTGCTGAAAATCAGACTAATTTAAGCGATCAAATGTATGCATTATTCCGGTCCTCTAGCTTAAAACCCACCGTTATCAGACCCCCCCCCCCAAAAAAAAATTAACTTGGCTTTTTCAATATTTATGAAAATAATTTTAAAAAGCGCGCACCAGATGGGTTCATGTTTAAGATTTTATCTGAAAACACAAAATGACTTTTAAATGCCACTTTTACAATGATACATCATTTTAAAAAATGCCTACATAGCTATAAAAAAATAAATAAAATAATAAAAAATAAAATCGCAAGCACGAATAAGAATCTCCGAAACTTTTTTGCTTTAGCAATCTAGCTTAACTTGTTCAATTGCTACAAACATTCTTCCCCGCATGTTCATTGTATCATCTACGGCATTAGTATTACACTAAATATAATACTCAGATATGAGAGTACAGGTACTGTTCATACCATTAAGGGTGTTGCTATTGAACCGGCATGCATTAACATAGGGAGACTTGAACGCACGTAAACCAAATCTAATGCATTTTAAATGGGAGGCACTTGAACGCCCGAAACCCAACCTAATACATTTCGAATGGGGCAGAGGGGTCTAAAACATGACAAGGTTTCGTATTCAACGTAGCGATATTTTTATTGTATCAAATATAATACTCTGATATAGCAATGACTTGAACATCTTTAAACACAACAAGGCTTAGGAATAAACGTGACGGCATTTTTTTTGTATCAAATATAATACACTGATATGAAAATAGATTTCAGTTCAACACAACGAAGTGCAAAATCAGATGGAAACAGGGCGTGAACTTACACGTTAACGATGCTGGGGAAATTGTCGAAATCGTGATAAGAGTGCTCCACGCTATTCTCTTTGACTTTCACAATCCGCATCCCACTAAGATCACTACCCAGCTGCATCCCAATCGCTGAAGTGACTATCATTTCCAAGTTATTGTAAAACCCGCCACCGTTTCGGTGATAGTGGCCACAAAGAACGTGAGTTACTCCTGGGAAAAAAAGTAAAAACTTTTTACTAGCCTCGATTTTTTCTTGGTACTGTCAGTACCGATTTGCGGCTCCAAACTCACCTGCAGCGATAAATTTATCCAAAAGGGGTATCCTGACCTCTGGGTCGAGGTTGAAGTACTCCTGGGCCGGCTCGTCAGGTCGCTCGACAAAGAAGGGAATGTGCTGGAAAACCATTATCCTTGCATTTGCCTCCTTGCCCACGGCGAGCACCTCATCCAACCACTTCTCTTGTTCTTGCTTTAATTCCTCAGTCTTGCTCCAATCTTTCAAAAATTGTGAATTCAACACGATGAAGAACACTCCGCCGACCCAGAAAGAGAAAAAGTCGTCTCCGAAAGACGAGCGGTACCTGCAAAAAAATACCAACACGCTAAATTAAAATATTTATTTAAAGGGTGTTGCAATTGACCCGACATGCATTAGTTTAGGGAGAACGTACGTAGCCAACCTAATGCATTTTAAATGGGAGGTGACTTGAACGCACGGAACCCAACCTAATACATTTTAAATGGGTCAGTCGGGTCAATAGACACTCCCTCATTTGAATAAGATAGAATAGAACAACTCCCAAATTTACAGAGTAAAAACTCCATTAAGATTTTTTAATCAACACAGAAGGAATTAACTTCGGACTTGACTTTTCCTTTTTTGAAAATTAAGAGACTTACATGGCTACCGTCTGTGGCGTGGGTTTATCTCCAATATCATGGTTTCCGCATACGCAAACCAGCGGTATTGAAGGCTTTACTTTGCCATAAATTCGTTTAAAATCAGCCTCTTGGCGTTGTCGTAGCTCTGGATCCTGATCTGCGGAACAAAGTCATGTGAACATTAGTCAGACTTCCGTATCGGAGAACTTCCATGTCCGAGAACTTCCTTAATCAGGGCTGCTAGTAAGGTTTCGTCTTCAGAAAGTGCCTTTAGCGACCCTTTAGCCCGACAATATCGACAACTTTTTAATGGGGGCCCAGAAGTGATTTTTTAAAACAATGCGGGTTTGAAAAAAAAATGCTCTGCGCAACCGAAGTTTTGACACTTTTGTTTCAACGACGGAAAGTCTTATGCTGACTTCTCTGTTCTCAAGAACGCTCAAGAAAGCTCAAGCATGTGCAAGGCGATTCTGGGGTCTGTTCAGTTAACGAAGATCTTTGCTGCTTTTCCGCGCGCGTCGCGCGCGTCGCGCTCGCGCTTACGCTTGCGCTCGCGCGGCCGCGCGCGACGCTGCGCGCAGTGCCAGCTGCGCGC
>Ga0058701_10002313_pt1 | contig 14340 bp, 7 predicted proteins | sample AgamicOrMae_FD_97039 | JGI IMG/M metagenome (GOLD analysis project Ga0058701, IMG submission 97039) | Agave microbial communities from Guanajuato, Mexico - Or.Ma.e | ecosystem: Host-associated > Plants > Phyllosphere > Phylloplane/Leaf | place: Guanajuato, Mexico | collected 2012-06-04 | reverse complement strand
TTATGATACAGGTTGGGCTAGGTTGGATGCCTTTTGCCTCGTTCCGCTATCTCTCCGCTCAATTTGACGACGGAGGGTAGCACCAAATTTAAACCAAAAGGTTGAAAATGCTACCTTAAAAAACTAGAGTGCGTTGATGATTGTCATGACTAGCCGACTGAAGATAGCCTAGCCTGATTTAAATAAATCCGAGATGGTTCAAACTGATTTGATCTGACCTAATCGCACTCGACCTGGCTTGACTCGATCCTATTTGGCCTACAGTCAACTTATTGATAGCCATTGATCTAGCTGCACGAGATCTAACATCACCACATCTAACTTGAGGATATCATCAACAAAGACAACACAACGTCGTTGACAAAAAAAAGGCACAGATGGAGCATTTTTTTACAAGTGCTCCTTAAAAGTCCACATCTATACCCTACACAACTAGCGAGTGATACGACATGTCCTTTCTGGGGGATACCAAAATCAAAGCTCATAGTAAAATTTTTATTGGCCAATGCGCGCTTTAATGGGTGGGAAGACAAAACTAAATTTTATTTTATTCTTCTACCCATCACCAGGCAAACCAGTCAAGATTATAGCCTTTTTTTTTTCATTTTTAGTGCCATTTTGGAGAGGACCAAAGGAGCAACGAGAAATGAGATAATTTTGAAGTGTCCGAAAACAATAAGACCCTTTTTGGTCTTAATTTAAGGAATAATAATACAGAACAATCGACTCAAAACTCAATTAAAAAAAAAATAATACCGTACCATGGCTCGAATGGACTCAACACTTAAATTTTTGGCACTTTAATTGCCAAAGCAAATCTAAGGCTATTGTAGGTCAGACTTAATGAAAGCACTGGCGCATCTGTCTCGAAAGCCTGCTGGCCCCAGCCGACCTCCCCATCCCAGTGATAGGCCCGTTAAATCAAGAGCTATTCCTAAAAGCACAACACAAGACTTCATTCAGCGCACTTCATTACCGTAAGTACAGCCGGAAATCAAATCCACAATCGTCCCATCCCACTGACGAGCCGGTCCCTCACAGAGGCGCTGTTGCGCCATCTGCTCCGACGGCGCGGCGGCGGCGGGCCGAGCACCAGAGGCCCACCAGGACGAGGTCGCCGTCCTGCCTGCTCACGCCTCAATCTGGTATTCTAATGAAATCCAACCCTCCGAAGGCCATACCAACTCCCAAAACCAAATCCCTGATTAACTTCACAACATTTTAATTTGAGTCTCTTCTCTCCGCCCCTCCGTTTACCCCGAGCGTGCCTCCCCTCGCGGAGGAAACCGCCGCGCCGCCGCCGTCGAGATGCGCCGCCGTCGAGATGCACCGCCGCCGGGAGCCGGCGCGGGAGGCGTCCGCTCTTGCCCAGGACGACTCCGTCGGAGCCCCGCCCATCGTGGACTCGGTTGTGCGCCGGGCCGCGTCCGCCTTGTGCACAGTTAGCCTATTAATGCAATCAGCCGGATTTGTTTGCCGTCGAAAAAAAGGGCGTTCAACCGAAGGAAACAAATCGCGACAACTTTTCGCGAGAGTCGCCTTACACGGAATACCTCTTCTGATATTTTTTTCAACACCATCATAATTTTCTTCATATTTTTCTTTTTTATTTAAATTTATGAGCGCAGGTTTTTTTTTATTTATTTATTTTTTATTTGAATACCTTGCTTAAATTATCAGGATTAACGGCACACGCAACTGCGTTGGCTAGATTATACGATTTGATAGGTTGCTTTGACTTGTGTCTCGCTCCGCTAAGTCCTTTCCTCAGCTGTCGTCAAACCTGGTGACTTTTCACTCGGTGACATGTATGCTGCTGCTGTTGCGAGAAGTAGGCGTCAAGCATTAGTTTGAACTCAATAACCGTCAGTTAACTCATAGCAACTCGAAGTATTTGGAGTGAAATTCAGCTTTAGGGAAATTCAAAAGATTTTTCTTAGTAAAGTACGCAATATTAAGCTTTGTGGAATGCCTAAGTAATTTATTCCAGGTTTCCAGAGGGGCGATAATTTTTAAATTATGACAATACTGATTACTAAAAGATCCTCTAAAATAAATTTTTCTGTTTCCGAACGGCATCGCTAGGCGATAATGGGTTAAGGTTAACTTTTGGTTAACAGATTACGATAGTTTGGATTAGGTTAACCTAGGTTAGGTTAACTTAGAGTCTAAGCAACCTATCTAGGTTAACTTAAAATTTGGTCTGTCGTAGACCAAATTAATTTTGGTCAGGCTAACTTGGGCTGGGTTGATTTAAAATAAGTAGAGGTGGTTTTGATACATTAGGTGCCTTGTGCTTTGACCCGCTACCGCTCCGTTCGGCTCGGCAGCAAAGGCACACAAAAACGGAAAATCAAACCTATTTTCTACAGTTTTAAATGGAGAGTGTGCAGTGAATAATATCGAATCAAGGATTAAAATATTGAGTGACAACGAGCGATAGCGGAAGCGTTTAATTTCCCTGGGGAAAGCTTTGGCGGATTGGGAAGGATTATGTAGGTATCGGCGCAGCGAGCGTTAACCCAGCAGCGGACAGCTTGCCCCGTCGACCACCAGTCAGAAGACGGCGGTGGAGATAGCAGAGCAAAGCTGATGTTTGCTGTTAGGCCAAATCAGAGGCGGCATGGCAGCGGCAGCGGCATGAGACGAGAGCCCTCCAAGTGCCGCGCGGCACTCAGTGCCACACTCCCGGATCGCTCCGCGGAGTGAGAAAAGTCGTGTTCATGTCAGGGCCATGTTACCCCAGGGAGTGTCAAAGAAGGATTATGGAAATTTAACAATCAACAGGAACACGCGCGTTGTCACTTCAGTCAACAATAATTTGGTCCTCATTCTCGTGTTTTAGCTCTAACAGCTGTAATTTTCGAGCCTTTTAAATACCTTTTCGAGTAAATGTTTTGAGGGTAAAAATGCATTTGTGTAGAATCGATTTGAGCCTCGCATTCTTCAGGAATGTTTCGATTTTTTTTTCTTGTCTTTTTGGGTGAATAATTCACAACATCAGCGCAAACGCTCATATATTTTTTTTTTGAAATCTATTGGCATTTTAATGGGGATTATTAAATTTCCTGGTCCCTCACAGAACGTGGCGGAAGATTTTCAAGTAAGGCAAAAGAAAAAGGTAACGGAAACCGCAGAAAAGAGCTGCTGATGACCGGGAATCGAACCCGGGAACCCCAAACTAGCAAGGTATAGTCACTACCACTACACCACTGCTCTCAAATCAAATTGCGCCTCGCCCCCCTTGGCTTATACAATGTTAGCCACGGAGGATGAAACACGAGGTGGAAAATATTAGCAATAAAATTTATAGCATTTAAAATTATTTTAAAATCTCATTTTTTCTTCGGGGAAAGAAAAAGGAGAAATGGTCTATACAGAACTCTTTTCTACTACCAACATTAGGTCGGAATTGATTTACTAATCCGTCCGAAAAAAGTAACCGCGCACCCCTTAGCGCCCTGCGCCCACATCAAACCGAAAATATCGACTTGCCTTCCACACTCCGATTCAAATCCAGCTGTCAGATCAAGTGTTTGTTTTCGGTCCCAAAACCACTGGGTAGGGTGGCGTCGATTCGACGGTGGCACAACCCGTGTCGCGCACGTGTCGGCTGCGGAGCGGCCGGGCCACAGAGCCGGCGGCCCGCTCGCTCTAGACCTTCCATATGCTGATAGTTTTTCGACCCGTAAATTTGATGGACTGATAGGACGGTAGGCGCGTGGGCGGCCCAACGTCATGCACCCCGGCTGGCAGGCGCGCTGGCAGGCGCCCCGGGTCGGGTCGGGTCGGCGCGGCGGTCTGCGCCCCGGAGGCCGAGGGAAGTCTTCATCGTGACGCGATGGAGGGGTTGTCCAGATTGATTCCTGGTTTTTTGCGTGAGCACTGAGCGGGTTTTTATGTACCGTGAGAGATTGGTGGGGAGCGCCTGTTATAATGAGGTTAAAGTGATATTTCCCTAGTTTGACTTCTTTCCTATGGTGGGCGATATTTATCACCTTATCGTATTTTGTAAGTCTATAATGTGTCATAGGAGCTCAAAAAATGTCTTGCACTCTAAATTTTTAAGGTTGCATTTTGAACCTTTTGGTTCCACCCCTACGACGTTAAGCTGCGCGGAGCGAGGCACAAGCCACATAACCTAACCTAACTTAACCTAGGGTTACCTCATTAAAATGTCTCCAAGCCTGATGCCGCTTACTTCTCGGCGGCCGATTTAGGGACGCCGAGAAGCAAGCGGCGTCAGGCTTGGCGATAGCCGAGCGGAGCGATAGCGGAGCGAGGCACAAGTGACTTTAACTAATCTTGGCAAAACGGCAAGGGGCTTGGTTATGATAGTTTGGGATGCCTCTTGCCCCTCTGTGCTGTCGTTCCGCTCGATTTATAATATTTAATTAATAGTAAATATGATCATTGATTATTCATGTAAGTTTAATGAGTTCGTCCTCAACAACAACTTTTAAAATATACATATAAAAAAATAACAAGAACCTAACAAACTGTTTTGAATACGTGTACCTGGAATTTTCAGATGCAGACCAGTAGGCCTATCACGTCAAACCTTAGGGTGCAACCAAAAGCAAACAATACCCCCATGTTTTGTTTTATTACGTTTTTTAAGGAAAGGTATTTACGAGTCAAAAACCGCACGAAGCCCTTGGTATTAGTTGAACCGCGCTGAACACGACTCGCAGATTGGTAGAGAGACTAAAACAATTGTTTTAGTCTCTTTCTCGTTCCATCTTAAGATGGAAGTTTCAGATATGCGCCAAAAAAACGAAAGGAAAAGAAAAATTCTGAACTTTGTCGGATTATTCGACTAAGATAGAAAACTAATTTAGTCTGCAAAAAATGTCTGCGCCTAAAGAGAAAGAAAGTAGCACTAGTCTGGACGAGCTGAGGCATACCAATCATTCAGCGATAACTTCATCACGGCTCCCGAAAGCTACTTACGTAGTCTGGCTGGCGAGATATCTCCGAATGCTGAAGCCCTCGTCTCCGGCCCCTGCCACTCGGCTTCCGCGCAGCTTTCGCCTGGCTCCGTGTTAAAATAAGGGTGAGCATTCCACCTACGTTATGGAAAGTCGAACCGGAGTGATTGAAACTCCCCCCAAAGAGGAGCTGCGAGATCCAAGATGGCGGCCGACAGCTCTCCCGCCGAAAAGGGCGCATTCGAAAATAATCGACTGATTTGAGTGGTCGAAAGGCCACTACAGATAAGGCATGCCCGGCCCAACGACTTGCTCGATTTTATATTCGACTTCAGACGTCATTTTAAGAGTGAGTGTTTATGAGTGGTGACAGCAATGAATGCTGGCCCGCTGGGGAAAGCGCACTTTTTAACTAATAATTTTTTTTTATTACAAGTAAAAAGAAAATTTCGCGGGCGAAAATTGTTATGAGTTACGACAAAACGGAACTGGTTACATTCATGTTTTGGCAACGTAAACTGCCTTACATATACACGGTAAAAAGGAAACACCTGTTTTAGGGAGTTCTGTACCTGTTTTGGGTATGAAACTAAAACGGGGTTGGTACGTATTGTGGTCACTTTAAAAGATAGACCGATGTTCAGCCACATCAATGGGAAGCTCTCGCCGAGGCCTTTTCAACCATATGGCTGAACATAGCGCTATCTTGAAAAATGTTCAAAATATATACTACCACCGTTTTGGTTTCACACCAAAAACAGGTCCAGCATTCCCCAAAACGGGGTTTCGTTTTTACTGTGTACAAATCATAATTCATTAAGGAGAGGTTTTTGTTGTTTAATAAACATCAACTAGGTCCTCCAGCCCCTTGGTATTAAATGGGTTCAAGCATGGAGGAAGTATTCTTCCTCCATGGTTCAAGGTTGCTACTATAAAATGTTTGGTTTTTTACTTATTGAGTTCTTGTTCCGTCCATCGCAGAGTCAAGCGAAGCAATAACGGAGTAATGTTGGAGTAACTTCGAAGCAACGGAGCAGCAAGGCACAGGACATCTACAGTCTAAAACTGAAACAGTGAAAAGTCACTATTTCCCCTCGAAAATTGCTCCACTGATTTCATTCAGTGGAGCAATTTTGTAGGGGAAACAGTGAATTTTCACTGAACCCCGGTGACTTTCACTGATTCAGATTTAGAGTGTAAATAACTAGCGTTTTGTCGCCAAGATGAAGCTCACCCCTCGGCCACAGTTCACCGGGAAGTGAGCGAAATCAGTCTTGGCGACATCCAAGCAGAGCCGTGTCGAACTAGGCAGAAGACCACCAAGAAGAGCGATGGCGGAGCGCGGCACAGGGCAATTAATGTAACGGAGGTATTTAACGGAGTTCAAAGTGAAAACAAAACACCTGTTTCACGGAGTTCTATACCTGTTTACGGTGTGAAACTAAAACCGAGTAGTTCGTATTTTGGTTATGTTTCAAGATAGACCTATGCTTAGCCCCATCAATAGAAAGCTCTCGCCGAGACCATTTAAAAGATGTGGCTAAACACAGGTCTATCTTCAAAAAAAAAAAAAACAACCCCGCTTTGGTTTCACACCCAATACATATATAGTATTCCCTGAAACGGGCGTTTCGTTTTTAATGTGTTTTAAGAATCTTTCATGTCTTTGAATATAGCCTCGCAAGAACGTCTTTTGTCTTAAACCACACAAAAAAAACCGTCACCAAAAGAGTTTTAAGCGGAGTGAAATTATTATTTCAATGCAAACAAGAGATGTTACTGACTCCTAAAAATTATTCACTCCTCCTTGGACATGGACATATGTATAATTCAATCAGAAGAAAAAAAAAGAGATGTTTTCACTCCTAGGGTCTTCGGCGGGTATCAATGACAATTTTCAGCAACTCATTAAAAACAGCAAGCGATCGATTGCAAGCGACACATACTTAACATTGCTTCCATGTTTCAGAAGCTGCGGCAAGCAATACAAAGCGGAGGAGCGTATTGGGCGGAGTCGGTTCACGCGGCCCCTCACGGGGACCCACGACGGCGCGCTGCGCCGTCGTGGGTCCCCGTGCGCCCTGCAAAACCATCCAGCTACAACGTAGCTGTCCAGGTGATTTACTAGTGCTACCAAGACAAATGCGATCCCGTGTATGTGCCCCTGCCAGCGGCGTCGTACCCTCCACGAGTTGCTGCCCAGACCACAAAACCTCCCTCATAGAAACTAACTTGAGCCCCAAAGCGCAAAGCAGGGCAGACAACCCCCTGTTTTTTGTTGGGCACGGTTTGCAAAACTTACACTGTGACGCCTACAATATTTTACTTAGAGCGCCGTCGCGGCTGGGGGTGGCTTTGCCAAAAAAAAAACAACAAAATGCAACAAGCCTTCCCCCTTTTCCCCCAAGACGGTGAGAGCGAAGGACTTAAATGAAGCTATTCCTCTCTCTCTCTTTTCCCCCTCCCTCGGCGGTATTGCTGACAGCGCGGTCCGGAAGTCATTAGGGAAGTTTTGTTATTTTATTATTTGAACAAAAAGGCAAGCAACAAGACACTAGCGGCGGACGCCTCCCCCCTTAAATTCATCCCCTTTCCCCTTTTCCCTCCGGCGGGGATTCCCTCTTTTTTTTCGCTATTATTGGAAAACTCTACTATAACGAAGTGGAACTTTCCCTTCCTTCTTTTGCCATTTCGTTTTGTTTTTGGATATTTTTTATTTTTTTTCGTTTTTTTCCCCTAAAAAAATGGTTTTGAAAGCTCATACACATTTTCGGTGAGACAGCACATTGGATACTCTTTTTCAGTTTTACGAACAACTTTTTAGTTTTAGAGGTAAGATTTATCCAAAATATTAATTAGTAACTGTCGTTCAATTTTTCATCACATTATGGTGTAAGGATCAACGACACAAACCGTCTGTATGTTCGGTTGGGTATTGCCCTGTGCCTCGCTCTTCTTTCACTTCAATGAAAGATGCCATTGGCTTCGCTTTGCTGCCGCTTCGGTGCGAGAAATCAGCAGCACAGCATCACAACGTCACGTGAGGTTTACCTAAGATAGGTTGACTTTTGACCTTTTTCCTTCACTCCGCTGCCTCGACGACGAAGGAAAATTCAAAACAGACGGATAATCCAACAAAGTCCGAAAATTCAAAAAAGACAAAAAATTCAAAAAAGACGGAAAAAAGGAAAATTTGACCTTTTCTTTAGTGACTCATGGGAAGCTCTTGCTGAGCCTAAATGATATTGTTGTTCGTATTTCCTTGTATCTATTTTTTTTTTTAACTTTTCCTCCTGTTTTCCCTTTAAGCCAAAAAAAGTTCACAAGATCTTTTAGCAATAAACCTAAACGTAAACTCGAGCTATTTGTACAGCTTGGAGAAAGACGATCTCCTACAGCACTTCGAAGCCATATCAGTAATATAATTACGCTGTACTTTAAAATACACATCAGATAAACTTTTTTTGCCAAGGTACTTCTTTTTGGGTAACGAGGGAAAAGGGTACTTGCTCGATTGGCAGGCGTCCGCCATCAATCTAGCAAGGGCGCTCGGGCAGCATCACAAATTTTGGGCGACCGCACCGGCGCGGCGCGGCGCCACCCCAGATACCGTAACCGTAGCCCTCAGCTGATGAATCGCATTGGAGACGGTAAAAAATGAAGGCCCCTTTCATTTTTCATTTCGTCACCATGCAAACGCCAGCAATCTCCCTTTTTTCCCCTCGCCTGTGTTTTCACGAGATTTTTCTTCTTGGCGCGGCCGACACCCAAGAACGCAATAAAAGCCGTAAATAAATGACGTTCGGTCAATTCCATGATACAACTGCTGCAGTAACGCCACTAGAAACGATATACTGCCTACACGACTTGTTCGGGAAAATGGACAGCCGTTGTGCAGAACACGAATGGATTTACAGGCGCTCTCAATTTTAAAGGTTGCTGTTCTACCTTTGTGGCCAACCCTTCGTTGGCAAGCCTGATGCCCCTTGCTTTCCGGTGAAAAGGCACTTGTAAAGGGAGTAAAGTCTCTCTGGACAAGAAGGCACCTGCTTGTTATTGTAAACTTTTTCAAAGTGCTGTATTCATTTTATTTATTAATTTATTTGTTTTGGATTTACAATAAGTACGCCGGCTACGAATTCAAGAGTCTTAAAGATCCCAAGTTTCAGAACTTTCCTCAATCATCTTGTGTTACATTTACACAACTTATAATCATTTTGTTCCATTTTTTAAAAATAAAAATGAAAACACCGAATTTAACCCACTGCCGCCCAGCGATGCCGTTCGGAAACAGAAAAAAAATCGATTATCTCTTAGGTTCAGTATTTGTCACAATCCAAACAATATCACTCTCCTGGAAACCTGACATTTACATATTAGGACATTTTCTAAAGCTTAACATTGAGTGTTTCAATGGGAAAAAAAACCTTTCAATTTCTCTTGAAGCTAAATTTCACTCCAATTACTTTGGGCTGTTATGGGTTAAAGAAAAGCCAGTATACGCCCCCTGAATTGGGTTATCAGATCTATGCAATGAGGGACTTCCGCCAAAAGAAAAAAAAGAAGTTGCCTCAAAACAAACCGAGCCGTGACGAGCCCTGCCTGTCCGGGTGTAATACCTCGTCCATGGTTGGATCAGCCGATCCAAGGAACATGGCAGCTTTAACACAGTTCATCAGCAGTGCAATGCGTAATTTTTGTGCCGTGGTTATGTTGTACGTGTTTTTTGTTGTTGTTTTTTCTCCTTCAACCGTGACAATTAACAAAACCATGAGCGGCCGATCCGGCCATACACGAGATATTACATCGGGGCAGGCTAGACTCGTCACGGTTCGGTTTGTTTTGAGGCAACTTCTTTTTTTCTTTTTGGCGGAGGTCCCTCATTCCACCAGGTTACGTTCACTTAATTACAAATTGGTTAAGAATGGGACGACGAAAATATTTCGTTACAGAGAAAGAAGGTTAAGTTGCATCAACAGGACGTGTAAGGGTTGCAGAAAATTTTCATTTGCGGTCCTGTCCTTAATTTTGTTGATGTAACAACATTGTCTCCATGATATTTTTACAAACTGTAAGTTACAATCCTCCTTTTGCGAATACTCCTTTGGGAGAAGTGGATTAAAATTGATCTTCACCGATGAAATATTGAAAACCCAAATCAACCTCACACAAGATTGATAAGTGAACCTGGCAAGGCGGGCGGCCAACTTTTGACGTGGTTCCAACATTTTTTATTGGTCGTAAGTCGTATGCCGACATAAAGGCGATGCATTCGTCTCCGTCACTTGTCGACGGAATACAAACACTCGCGGATGGCCACACCGCGACCGCACACTGTTAACTTTCAAGATTCAATCTTCCATCTCTTGTGTTCCACTAATCGTCGCCACTCAGAGCGGAGGGTCAGCGGAGCGCACACAAGCATCAAACCTAACCTAACCAAAGCGTTCGAATGAAATTTATCCTTATAATTTAATGGTTTGATTGCACTCGCGAGGTTGGATCACGGATGTGGAAACATAGACTTTGGAATTGAAATCACAACAGTCATAGAACTCATCTTTAAAATTACCTCACTTCCTTAAATATTTTTTTAAAATCATTGGTGGATATCAAATCAAAGAAGAGCTTCAAATAGCAATGCGGTCACTGCTTAAATAGAGACCCTGTTTTCAGAAGTCCTACATCTTATATAAACATATGATCTTGATAAGTCGACCTGGGCAACCATCAAAAAAACATGGTGTGTATGGGCTCATATATTTTTCAATTTCATACCGAAGCTCCCGAATGAGAACCATATCAATAACAAATATTTTTTTTTTTTAGTATCAGTGGTCAAGTGCGCATGCACAGATATCTAATGTGCCCGCATTGTCTCAATTAATATGATTGCGCGCCAAAACCAGTTAATTAGGATAATTAATGTCAAATTACATTAAGTCTTTTTAACTTATTTGTGCGCAGATAATGTATATTTTTTATACATTTTAAGAAAATTATCAAGAGTTTTTCGTTGAAATTTTCCAGTTGAGATGATGTGAAAGTGACTCAATTTCTGTTTTTGGTGAAAGATGAGGACGTATCATTTCTTAAAAAACACAAACTACGCAGAGGTTTCCATCATTCCAAAAATATGTGCAGTTGGTTAAGAGCATCCCATGGAGGTCAATAAATAGGTTTAGTGTTTTAGGTTAGGTTAGGTCAAACCTAATATTGATATGTATCTTGATGTCAATCAAAAATATCTTAGAGACATATCTAAATACGATATAGGAAATCCTTTCCAAACCGAGCATCGCGCAAGGCTTGAGACATGTTGAGATCCCTGCCGAAACCTTGGAGAACAGTATCCAAACCCCAAACCCAAACCCTCGGTGCCTCTCCCTGGCGGGATGATGAAAGGCCGCTTTAGCCGACTCCATTAGTCAAATTAATGATGGCTTCAGGTGGACCAAACGAATTTTGTCACTCTCGGGGTACGCGCGCGGTGTCTGTACCTTGTGGCAAGTCGCGTCGTGCATACATTATCCGGCAGGTCGCTCGAACCATGACGGATGGGGGCTGACTAACAAGTGTCGGCACCTCGCCGACGGCCCTCGCCGAAGGCCCTCGCTGACGGCACCGACGTCGCCGTTCACATCAGTCATCAGCAAGGCGATGTAAATCTGTTTGCGGTACGCCTAAGCGGGTTGTCTACTCGCTATCGCTGTGTCCGTAATACTCGAAAAACTACATTTGAATAGGACACGCATTTTGATCTTATGTCTGAAGTCATTCTCTCAAATATGATCTGCTTTTCTGGCTGTACATTCTTACAAAACCAAATCTTTTCTTCCTTTTTTTCTTTTTTCCCTAAATAAATTACACAATCAAAATTTCAGAGCTTGAGGTCTCCTTTTTAAAAATTGTCAACAGAATACCACCAATTTTCGAAATCGTCTTTAGCAATTTGTGCGGATATTTCATATTACCAATTAAGTTTGGACATTTTTGGCCAAAAAAGGAAAAAAAAAGTTTTAAAAAAACGAAGAGACTTTTAAAACCTGCTAATTTAATAGAAAGGCTAAAAAGTCCTAGATGAACGAGGAGAAATAGTTTCGTTATGTAGAAGCATTATTGATACGTTTAAAATGTATTGCTCTACTTGAATTCCATGAAGAATAATGGGTTAAAAGGTAAATGGCTCATCCACACCAGCCCTTTTTTATTTTAATTTTTATTAATTTATTTTTAGCGCGAAATATGCGTGCTTCTCAATCACAAAACTTGTAACATCCCGTTAGCTCATCTACACCTGCACTTCGTCAGATATTGGCTAGCGTTTCGAGAAACATGGATGCAGTTCTGTTCCGGGTTTTTCATGTCTACGAAGAAACATGAATGAATCAGCTTCGACTCATCGTAAATTTGAAAGGTAGACTCCTCCGACAAAAGATACACCTTCCATCTCGAATTTTGCAGAGCACCGTTACTTCGAAAAGTAGCCCATGTTACTATCTCGCTAGGCTACTAGGCCCTCAAGTATGTGCGTCCACGAAATGCGTCTTTGTTATCAGTACACTTACCCGCACAGTCCGTCCAGGTGATCGAATAACGATGCTATTCCAGCACTCCAACTGGAACAAACAAATTTCGAGTTTTTTTATTTCTTGAAAAGACAAGGAAAACAATCGAACGAGGATCGCTTCGTTGCAACAATGCAGTTGCGCCCCTCATTCCGCGGTTAACAATGCCCCCTCGCAACAATGCTGCCAGTGATTTAGATACAAACAATAATGGAGGAATGCGCCCTGTGTCCATTTCCGGGGGGAGGAGCGTTAATGGACACACATTTTTTTACGATAAAAAATAAAACTTTTTTTCGCGAAAGGATTTATTGCGCTACCTTGCGCCGCTATTTCTCAATGACCAACCCATTTTAGCCTGACAATTACTGAGAGCGTACTTCTGCCTACGCGTCAGGCCCATGGAAATACAATTAACAGAGGTCATCCTAAAACGAGGCTTACTTGGCCAACGTAATCCGTTTTTTAGGTCAAGCGAAAATACATATTTTTACGGATTAATACAAGACACGTGCAAGTGTAGAGGAAGCAAAACTTCAGCCAATATAATGGGACACCTTGCAAAAGTCTCTACAACAACACTAACTCTATTTTAAGGGTTGAACATGCATGTTTAATCCATACCCTTCGAGGAGGAGCCAAGCAAGACACGAGCCGCCTTAGTTACTTAAAAGGTCAGTTATATTCGCACGCCTATGTTGTTACAAGGGAGACTAGATCGCAAGGAAACCAAGCTAATATTTTAAATGGAGACGCGTGTGAATAGCCACTCCGTACTTAAAAAGGTTGCCGATAGCCCGTAATGCTTACTTCTCGACAGCATCATCGCACTGCTGGTACAGCGTAAGCGGCGTAAAATTTGGCAGCCGAGCGGAGCGATAACGAATCAAGGCACAAGGCACCATACTTAAGCAAGGTGACTGTTGGCAGTGATAGGTTAACTTATGCCCGTCAACCCGCTCCACCTGGTTTAGCGTCGACAAGTTAAACGCTGGCAGTTGACTTTGCAATCTTCATTTAATTCACAGTGTTGGAAAGGTATCACAAGTTCTAATAGGCTGTTGAACATTCAGCAGAGACGAAGGATGTTTCTGCGATATAAATGCAACCGTGTACCTCAATTGGCCCAACCTACACTAACCTAACAAACGTACATCTGAAGTAAGCTGTGTCAGCGCATTCGAATTTTGAAGAACATCTTCCTGATTGCATAAAACAGTGATTGCAAAAAACTGTACATGGTCTCATTTCCAACGAAAAACTGCCTTAAACGGATTTTTTTGTGTGTGCAACGGACAGGTTTTTAATGTAAATGACCCTGTATAAAACGGAACCTATCCCCTGCGGGAACAGAAGGGTTTTCCGTTAACCATAACCATGGCATAGTACTAGCAGTCTCAAAAGTACTGAGCGCTCAAACCATTTCAAGCCTCTGTAACTTTGAAACGGAACGAATTAGGACAAAAAACCTTGGAATCAAATTGATAGATTTCTTAAAAATCTAGCGATTTTATTCCATGCTTTTCTAGCGCATCTCCCTCCGTTTAAAAGTTACGAGAATTTAAAAAAAATGGAGCGATCAATACTTTTGAAACTGCTGGTACGTGAGATAACCCTGGACAAGCTCTTCCTTGGTGCCTTTCCTCCGCTAAACACAAAAAACCTTAATGAAATTCCAATTTAAAATCTTTAAGCAGGCAACGTGCAATACACGAAAGTCTAGTTGGCAATTCAAAATTCAAAGAATGAAATTTTCTTTGAGGCGTTTCGATGGCTCCCACGTGAAGAAGTTGATAGCTGCGATCTCATATCACAGTAGCTGTCGCACACCTAACATATAA
>Ga0058701_10002312_pt1 | contig 14343 bp, 13 predicted proteins | sample AgamicOrMae_FD_97039 | JGI IMG/M metagenome (GOLD analysis project Ga0058701, IMG submission 97039) | Agave microbial communities from Guanajuato, Mexico - Or.Ma.e | ecosystem: Host-associated > Plants > Phyllosphere > Phylloplane/Leaf | place: Guanajuato, Mexico | collected 2012-06-04 | reverse complement strand
TGTGAGCGGCGCGCGAGGCTGAGGGGCGACAGTGAGCCGGCGAGCGTGTATATGTAGCCGCGAGCGAGCCGGCCCAGTTGGGCTGCTCATAATGGTTAGCCAAGTTGTTTTGTTTTGGGGCTCAGTTTCAGTTTCAGTTTCAGTTACAGTTCACTTTCGGTTTCAGTTTGAGCTCTTTGGCTCCTCTGGTTGCTTTGGTTGCTTTGGTTGGGAGAAACTGGGGCCCAAGTGGAACGCCAAATGGATGGGCTGCTAATCTGATGCGAGACTTTGCGAAGAGTGTGTGCTGCTCGATTCGTTTAGCTGCTTGTTGTGTACTTTGGTTTGCCGATTTGTCGCTCGGCTCAGTGTTTGGATCGCGCGAAGTGGCTGGCCCAAAAGGAGGCGCCAGGAGTGAAAGTGGGCCGCCCGGTGGCTGAGCTGCGGGCGCGGCTAAGGGCCGGCGGCTAAATGCTGCCGCTGGTCGATTATGAATGAACGAGCGGCAAATTATTTGCCCACTTAGAGACTGCCATTGGAGCGAGTGGGCGCAGTCATTTATCATAATCTACTGGCTGCTTGTTGGCGCGCGCTTCCCCCCAACTGGAGAGCAGCCTCATTGTTTTGACAAAATGCATTTCCTCTCGCCCCTTCGCCAGCCTGCTCGTCGCCAAATCGGGCCCGCCGCTCACAGTTGCAGGCGCCCCAAGCAGAGCAGAGCAGAGTGGGCCCCTCGCTCAGTGGGCCAAATGGCGCGCGGGGGCCAAATGGGCACGACGAGCGGGCGCCCATTTGGAAGTCGCCAGCGCCAGCCCAAAGTCGGTGTCTCGCCGGTTTCAGGTGCCCGGGCAAAACAATGAAATTATCGCCACCATTTGGAGGGGGCGCCTTTTTGGCGAGCCGGCGGCTCGCTTTCTGTCGCCGCCATGTGCTTGCGGGCGGACACATGGCGGCAGAGCTATTGAATTAGCCGATTGGCAGCTAATCTATAGGCGAGGGGCGCCAAATCTGCGCTGCTTCTGGAAAACAAGCGCAAACAAACACTGCAGCCTAGCTGCAGTGCTGCTGCATTACTGGTACCATGCAATGCAATCCAGTGCAATCCAAAGCCACTACAAAGCCAATGCAATAACTGCAGGCCGGCCGCACGGCAGACTGTCCTCGCGGTTCGCCCGCCCTTCTGCTGCAGCCAACAACTCGCTTATAGGCCGCCAATTTGGGCCCCTCCCTCATTGTTCGTCGCGCTGGCCGGGCGCCACTTGCTGCAGAGAAGTTGGGCGAGCACAAGTCAAGAGGTGGGCGCCCATTTAAAGTCCAATCACTGTGCCCGTTTGGCTGGCCCGCACAGACAGACAAAGAGAGAAACACGAGCCGCTCGGTGTAGTTAACAAACTGCAGCCCGCAAACAACTCGCCTTTTGGCAACCAGAGCCAAGTCTCCGCCTTAAGTTCCCGGCAAAAGTCTTTGACCTAAAGACTTTTGGCCAAAGTCTCAGCCCAAAGTCTTGGCCAAAAGTCGCGCAGTTTAAATTGCACACCGTCTAGCCCGGAAGCAAATTGACTCGGACACTGCTCGTCGGCGGCCTAATGATCCCGAGCTGGCGGCGCGCAACTACCAGCGAGCGGCCGGCCGCCACCAATCAGGCGGCCCAATTTGGACTCGCTTGACAGAAAAAGGCGCCTCCTTTCGCGGCCAAAAGTCGGCTCGAGTGCGGGCCGACTTTTCCTGCGGAGTGGGCGCACCTTAGGACTGCAATAGGCAGTCAAGGTGCGAGTCTGGCCCACTCGGCAGTCTCGCTCGGGTGGCGCCGCGACCAAAGCTGCGCGCCTCCCGAGTGCCCAAATCGGCCCCAAACTGGCCCCAAACTGTAAAACAAACTACACCTCTCGACTGGCGACCAAAACTCGCGAGTAAAACTCCACGAAACGCGCGCCCAAACTGCAACCAAGCCCAAAATCGACACCCAAATCGATTTGTTTCCCAAACCGGAAGTGGCGCCCACCAGGCCGGAAATGAAACATGTACCTCTCATTAGTGCGCGAGAGTGTCTTTGTGGAGTCCGTTTGAGTCCCTTTTGTCTGTGCTTCGTGCGAGTGGAGCTTTGGCTTGGAGCTCGTTGGAGCTCGTTGAGGTTTGCGAGAGCGAAAGAGTTGGAGGCAAAGGAGCGGCGCTTGTTTGGCTGCGAGTTGTTGTTGTCGCTCGACCAGTTGGCAGTCGAGCGGGCCCGAGCGGCAAATGGAATGATTTGAATTTTATCATCATCGCTTGGCCTTAGGGTTAGACTGTGTGCGGCCCCACTTTCACGCCAATCGCCCGCCGACTGTTCCCGGAATCGAGCCGCCGGAACTCGGACACTAAGCGTTATCGCACACTAAGCGCACACAAAGCGCCACACATGCACGCAAAACAGACGAGCACGAGCACGAGGCCACACACAGACACACCTGCCTTTGTCTTTGGGCCCTTTGGAGCAGTTTGGCGCGCCGGAAGCGGCCGGAAATGGGCGGAAAACACGTGCAAATGGGCTCATCAAGATGCAGACTGACTCTGTTTGGAGGCGGCCAACAGTGAGCGTCATCTCGATGCGGACGACGCGCTGTTCGATGAGCTCGAACAGCGCCACTTGGCCCTTTGTTTGTGACCCATTTTGAATCGATCTGGAGGGTCCCGTTTGGAAAGCGAGACTGTTTGGAGAGTGAGTCTGTTTCGAGCTCGTTTCGACGCTTAGAGAGTGGGACTTTTCACAAGTTGGGCCATAAAAAATCCGCCCTTGCAGTGTGCAAATTTGATTAGTTTCAGCACACGGGCAGAATTAGCACTGCAAGGGAGGTGCAACAAACAAGCAACTAGAAGTGCGCTTGTTTGTTGTTGTTGGCGACAAAAGATGAAAGCCGGCCGAGTGGGCGCCAAATTGATTGGATCCATCGATCCAGCGCGACTTGTTGGTCCTTTGCCCTTGCTTGTTGGCGGCTGCTGCTTAGGGTGGGCCGAGTGGCCGCAAGCAGCAGATCAGCAGAGCAGCAGAGTGGACTTGGATCGTGCACTGTTTTGGGCTCTTGTTTTGGCTGGCCGAGTCGACAAATCGGCCGACTCGTGCGCCTAATGAATTGGAAATTGGCCACCTCCGACGACTTGCAACTGCACTCAGAGGCACTGCAACTTTGTCGCCGCCAGTCCAGCGCAGACGAGCCACTCCAAAGAGCCAAAAAGGGGCCAAAAGAGGCGAGCCTCTTTTCACTTTGTTTCCCAGCCAAACGGGCCTGTCCATTAGCTCAAATCTCTGCTCAATCACTCCAACTTGCTGCCCGTTTCGAATAGGTCCTCGTGCACTGTGCCACTTTTGGCCGCCACTTCGCCCACTGCTCAACGTGCCAAATGGACACAAAGAGCAAGGTTTCAAGGCGCCAACACTGAGCTCAAACTGGGCCACTGCTAGTCTGCAGTCGAGCAGCCAAATTGGCCGACAAATGAGCGCTCGCAGACGCCCAAGATCATCAATTATCTTTGGCCAAACCTTTGCCACTTGGGCGCCACTTCGAACAGGCAACCATCTTCTTTGCACCTAGAGATAAGCACTCCAAAGACTACCAGCGAGCAGGTGCTGGTTGAGGTTCCTCTTCCGGTTGGGCTGGAAATTTAAGCTAGAAACTGGGGCAAATACAAGTTCGCTTGTTCTCGAGCCTAATCATAGGAACTGCGACGGTCTAGCTGAGCTCCGGTGGGCCAGACCAGCAAAGTGTGTTGGAGGAATCTCTAAAGAGTAAAAATAGTTAAAATTTGGAGGAATTCAAAAGGGGCGCCAATTTGCCCGGAAGTGTTCCGGAAGTTTGAGAACAGGAGGTCGTGCTGGTGATGAATTGTTGCCATGTTTTCAACTGCCTCTTTCTGGAAAGGCAAAAAAATGGCCTTCTGCAAGTTCAAAAGGAGAGTCCTCCGCTTGGAAAAAGAGCCTCGCGAGGGCAACTTGGCAAGTGGGAGCACCCAAAGCAGCAAGACTCAAGAAACAGACCTTAGGGTGCAGATTGGAGGAGATCGAAATCATCAGGTTTAATTTCTAGCATTTCCACTTTTGAGAGATGGAAAAGATTTGAGATGATACAAAAAGGGGCTAAAACGTGAAAACTTCAGCTCTCCTGTTTGCTGAGCTTTCAGGCTAAGGTTCGGGAGCCTCGAGGGCGCCAGTCTCTTATCGTTAACTCCGATCAAGTGGGACCCAAATGGCACTTGGAGCTGAGGGCGAGCAGTTTGCGTCGAGTTGAGTGCAGATTGTGGACGCGTGCCGACGAGTGGCTCTGTTGGACGACGATCTGGAGCAGAAGAGGAGCAGGCGGAAGTAGAGGAATAAGCAGCTCTCCCAAGTCGACTTTTGGGCCCCATCGAGGCTGAGGAGTAGCTTTGGGCTCCAAGCAGAGCTCTTCAATGGCTCAAAAGTGGGCTCTTTGTTTTGATTGATTGCTTGTTCGCCCCTTTTGGGCCTTTTGGGTCCCAGGCAGTTTGCTTTTGGGGCGCGAAATTGGCCACTTCCTCTGAGACTGAGTGAAGCTTTTGCGCAAATTTCGGCAAAATTTCTTCACTTGGAGAAACTTGGAAAGTTTCAAGCAAAAAGTTTCAACTGAAAAAGTTGAGCGAAAAGTTTTCCAAAGAGCAACTTGGCTCCATTCTGATTTGGCAGCCCACTCGTTTGGGGCCCAAATCAAGCAAAAGAGGCTCGTCTCGCGCGGCGCCTAAGCCGCCTTCTTGTTGCTCTTTTTGTGTCGATCTTTTGCTCGAAGTGGCTGGAGTTTTGGGGCGAAAACTTAGGCGAAACTTGGGCCAAAGTTTTGCCAAATTTTGGCCGAAAACTGTTCTCTCCTCGCCCCTAAGGAGGAGAAAGGAAAACAAAAAAAGAGAAGCGAAAAATGGAAATACAAAATGGAGAATTAGTCGCTGCCCAAAATCGATGAAAAAAGTGACACTCCCACCCAACTGGCTGACATTTGCGCCCCCACTTTTGACGACTGGCTCGCGTGGGCGTGCGCCACTTCCGCCGGCCCGCGCGAACTCCAATTGGGCTAATCTGGCCCGGAAGTGCAGCTCATCATGGTCGGCGGTGGGGGCGCCCTTAGGGCTAGGCTTGGGCAGGCCTGCTTCTCGTGTTGGGAGGGCGCCGACGATTAGCCGAATTGAATCCAATTTAATCGCATCGATTCCTCTCGGCCGGCGACCCTTAGGGCTTCTTTGGGCGCGGCCATGCTGCGTGGCTGGGGCTGAGCTAATTTACATTCAAGACGTTTCTCTTTGGCGCGAAGAGGGCGCAAAAAGGACAGAGAATGGGGCACTCTTGTATGTAGAATGAGCAGCGCATGGAGACAAGAAAAGGAGCCAAGAGGAGCCGAAAGGAATGAAAGTGAAAATAAAAATAAAAGGAGAAAAATAAAATTTCTCCTCGAACGATGGCGCAATTTGGCTCTCTATTAATATTGTTTCTCTCGCGCAGTTTGCGAGCGTGCCAATTGGCGCCCATCTCGGCCTTTGCCTCTTCCGGAGGAGCAGGAAGAGCAGCAAAAGAGGCGGCTCTTTGTCGTTGAATTGTCGGATTCTTGGCTTGTTGGGGGCCAGAAGAGAAGAGGAAACAGAACGCGGCCCCAGCTCGAAGTGGCCGCTCGGCAACGCGTGGCCAAAGTGCGCGCCGTCTGCTCTGCGCGAACGCACTTTGCCCTTAGGCCGGCCCTTAGGTTGCCTGCTCGTGTTGCCCAGTGGAAGAGGCCAACAAAACTGATCAATTTCCCCCAAACACCAGCCACTTCGGGCGACAAAAAGGCGCCATTTGGGCCCCGACGATTTGGGCACAAAATTTGGACACAAAACTGCACAAAACTGCACACACTCTCCAGTGCCACACATCTCCTTTCACTGTCCCCCCTCCACTGAAATGCAGTAATTCAAAGCCCCATCTCTTCTGGCGGCCCAATTTTATGGACCAAGTGAATCATTGCACTTGTTTTGCCTCCCCCAACGCATTCTTGTCGCTCGCAGGAGGCCGGAAATGCCCCACTTCCGGCCGTGTATGTGTCTAAATGTTTGCAATTTCGCGCCCTTTTGCAGCCAGTTGTAGGCAGTTGCAGCCAGTTTATCGCAGACTGTTGCAGACTAGCGCAGACTAGCGCAGACTAGCGCAGACTTTTGCACTAACTAGGAAGACTGACACACTCGGACAGACGAGGACAAGACACAGTGGGGCACTCAAAGTCCAATTGATTATCTTGATTATCATTTCTTTTCAGCGAACCTTTTGGGCGGCCTTTTAGGCAGCCCTTTGGGCAGCCTTTTGGGGCCCAGCAGAGGAGGCAGTTCGTTTGGCCGTTCAGTTTGCGGGCGAAAGAGGCAAAGGGAGGCGAAGGAGGTGCAATTTGGGCCAAACTGCAGTCCAAAGTGTGGCCGGAACTGCACCGCTCAGTGTGTTTGGGCGCATTCTATCCAGCACATTGGATGGAATGAAGTCGAGTTGGTTGCCAGTCGGTTGGCGGCTTCTTCGTTGAGCATTGTTTAGTTGAGTCGGCGCCGTGTTGCTCGGGCTGGAAGTTGTCGGGCTAACTTGGCCAGAGTTGAAGCCAAGTTGGCCAGAGTTGGCCAGAGTTTAGCAGAGTTGAACAGAGTTGAACAGAGTTGGGCAGAGTCGCCAGAGGAGGTGATATATGATTGTTTTGATCGTTCAATTTGTGCGCCTCGAAAGGGGCAGAGAGAAACATACGCAGAGTGAAAGAGACACACGCGAACACATTGGCCAGAGTGCAGCATTATTTGGCCGCTCGTGTTGCGCTGTGCTGCTCTGTGCTGCTCTGTGTGCTTTCTGCGGACAGTCTGCAGTGCTCGCAACAGTGAGCGCGCTCAAACGACAACTCGCGCCCGACAAACAGGCCAGAGACTGGCCCGAATTGGAGAAACAAAGTTAAAAGTGTCATATATCAACTCGAACAAGCGACTGGGCGCCAAAAGTGCCACTGTGGCGCAACACTTTCGCCCTCCAACTGCACGAGGGGCGAAAACGGCGAGCCAAATGCGAGAGGAAGACAGGCCGCCCAAAGCTCGGGCGCAGTGGCCACTGGTCGGCCGAGCTAACTAATTGGCCAGCCCGAATGCGAATGTTGCCCGGCCGGCAATTGTTTTCGTTTGAATGCCACTTGTTCGCCCGCATGTGGCCGCTCAAATCTGGCCGCCCAGCTCGTCCAGGCGTCTAACTGAGCGCCTAGACTGCCGCCAACTGTGCGCCTAGAGTGGAGTATAGGCGCGCGCTTTCCGGTTGTTTGCTTGTCGTCGTTTGGGAGCGCCACTTTGGCCACGCTTTTGGGGCTTTCGGGCGCCGCTGGCTGAGCGCCGCATGGATCCTGCACGCTAAATGGATCTTTCCGGCGCCGCTCGATTGGCGCGCCGAAGTTTTGCCCGCTCCAAGTTGGCCGTTTGGCGGCAACTTGGGCGTCCAGCAAGCGTTTGGTGGGCGCAAGAAAGTTGCCAAAAGTCCGACTGCGAGCCGGCCCAGCCGCTCAGACAGCCCAGCGAGCCCAGACAGCCAGCCAGCCAGAAGGTTACACACAAGGGCCGACAGCTTATTTACATAATAAAAGTTGCACTGCTTTGCTCCGTCGGGTTGGCACTGGGCGGCTTGCTCTGTGGGGAGCAGCAAAGGGGCGCCGAGCTGAGGGCGCGCGCCCGGAAAATGGAGCAATGGCAGACTCACTCTATGGTGTTGCTTCCACAGAGTTGGAGAGTCCACACGAGTTGGCCGAATGGGATACAACAATTGAATCTAATTGAATGATACACGAGTGGCGCTTGTTGATGTGCGTCAAAATGAATTGATTTTATTCACTGGCGGCGCGCGCGAACAAAAAGAGGGGCCGAAAAATAGAGGGCAAAGAGTAGGAATAAAAACACAAAAGGGGAACCACCACTGCCCCTCCTTGACTCTGCCCCTCTGGAATCAGCCCCCAGAGCCTGAGAAGAACGCCGGCCCTAGTCTGCGGCTCTTTGTCTCCCAGCAGCCATTGTGTGCGCGTGCCGCCCGCAGACTGTGCGCGGCCCGCAGACTGTGCGCGGCAGACACGCGCTACGTGCAACTCCACTGCAACCAAAGCTCGCCCAACCGCCTCCAAGGGTCGCCCTCGCGCCCGAAAGGCGCCCCAAAAGGGTCGATTGGGGCCCGAAAGCGAGCCCAGTTGTCCACCGGGGCCGGAAGTCGAATAGGCGCCCCGAGGAGACGCGCCACTGTGCCGAAGGGGGTGCCTGTGGGCCTTGCGGGCGCTTCAGCGGCCTTTCCGTGCAAGACTGGCGCCCCTGAAGTGCGTGAGCGTGCGACTTGACACACCCTCTGGGCGCCCAGTGCGGCCGGAAGTTAAATAGGCCAACGAGGCGAGCCTATTTGGGGGCACTTTTCCACTCAGAAGGCTGCCATTTGGCTGCTTTGGGGCTGCTTGGGGCGCCAGACGGCGCAAGGGTGATGATGAATGGAGAGATTCCATTGAATGGAGAGCTCGGGCATTGAGTGAGAAGCTCGCCCATTGAATTTGGTGGGCTTTTCATCCAGTTGGCTGCGAGCTTCTGGTGCAAAGTGGGCGCGAAGAGAGTGGCCCAAAGCGCGACGAAAAGGAAGACGCAGGCCAGACTGTGTTGGGCGTCGCCAACCAAGCCAAGTGTCAATGACGAGCGGGCGCAAAAACAAACACACAGCCCACAAGGAAAGAGGCCCGATCCATTTCATGCCCGGCCAGTTGAATAATAATTCAATCCTCAAGTGGATTGCGTTCCAGCGAGCGGCTTGTTTCCGTTCTGCTGGCTCCCTTTTTGCCCAAACGTGCAAGCAGCAGCGAGTGCGCCGAGCAGTGAGGCGTCGGCCACATACAGAGGCACATACAGTCTGCGCTGCTACATACAGTCGCGCCCAATCGGTGCCACTTCCGGCAGCACTGCGGTTACGCATGATTATGTGGGGCCGCGCGCAGCACTTGGTGGCCACCTTCGCTCCTGAGCTTTCATTTCCACACACTTCCACACGCTGCTAATCTGCGGCAGAGAATCTTTCGGCCATTTTTCGGCTACTTTTCGGCTCCCCAAAGCTTCTGGATGGGCGCCAGTTTGGCGCAGAAACCTGTGTGATTTGGCCTCTTTGGGGGGCGAAAATGCACGTAAATGGAGGAAAATGGGCAGAGAATGAGCAGAAATAGGGGCCACCTCAGTGCGCCGGAATCATCTGTTGATTTTGGGCCCACCTCTGCGCCCTCTTCTGCGCCCTTTTTTGCACTGCGCCGGAAGGGGCGCCGCTAATTTGGGCCCGCCCAATGCAGTTTTCTCAGCGCGTGAAGCTGGGCTTGCGAGCCAGCTCCAAGCCGGAAGAGCCTTCTCGCCGGTGCTGGTTGGGGGCAGAGGAAGATGATGGTCCAGAGGAGAGAGGCAGATTTGGGCCTCGAGTGGCGAGCGGCGGCAAACTGGCCGCCGGGTCATGAATTATTCAGCCTCATCTTGGGCGCAAAATGGTTCTGGAAAAGCAGGAGGAGCTTCTTGAAGGAGCTCCTGCCAAGAGCTTCAAGCGTCCAGAAGAAGGCGCTGTGAATAAGAAGATTGGCACCAATTGCGCAACAACTTCATTGGGCGGAGGGAAAAAAACAACACCGAATGCTCAGTGGTGTTTTTTCACCCAATGCCCAATGCTTAGTGCCGGCGCGCTTGTGAGCATTGGCCACTGCGGCGGCACTGGTCTGTCTGCAGACAGTGTGCGGCGCGCAGTCCGCAGACAGTCTGCGGGCCCAGATTTAGCAGAGAGAGAGAGAGATTTCAGCTCGACAGCAAATGCTTTTGTTTGTTTGACATTGGACGTGCGGCTTTGGTCGCTCAGTGGGCCCAGTTTCAAGCCTCGACTTGGACTGCCTCTGCCGCTGCAATGGACTAGCTGCGGGCCGAAATGGAGGGCCAATGGAGAGCCACCAGAGCAGGCCGGCAGGAAGTGGCACGCGCCCCCAAAGCGGATCCAGTGGAACCGCTGGAGTTTACAGGATGGAAATTTGCCCACACTCTCGGCAGGAAGTGGGTGTGCAAATTGTGAAATTTGCGCCGCCCAATCGAGGGAGCTGAATCAGTTGATGCAGCAACGATGGATTATTGCGCAATGGGAGCAGCGTTTGGGGCCGCTCAGAAGAGTGTCAGAGTGGCAGCAGAATGGCAGCAGGATGGAAAAGTGCGCCAAACTGCCGCAAAACTGCCACTCTCTGGCAGCTTGTTTTTGCTGCTTCAATTCGCCTTTAGTTTGGCCAAACTTTGTTGGGCCCAAATTTGTCCAATTGAATTTGCAGTTTGTCTTCGGCGTCCAAGTGAACAAAGTGAACTGCTCGTTATGGGCGCGATCTCTCTTCTTCCCTGCAGCTTGTCCTCCTTCCTCCCTCAGCCTCTGCTCGCTTCTCTACTACACCCAGTCCAACGTCCGTCTGTCTCCCCTTCGTGCGCCCTCTTCACCCAAATGTCACTTTTGCAATTTTGACGCCATTGCTGCGCCTCCTTGTGTGCGCCCCTATGCAGTGCCTATGCAGTGCCCATGCAGTGCCCATGCATTGCGCCCACTCGGCCTAACAAAAGTTGGCCTCCTCCGTCAAACTGCTCGCTCGCTGCTCCATGCTGGCCCACACAATGGCTGCCAAATTGCCCACTTCCGGCCTAACAACTGGCCCAAAAGTGAACTTGATCCACTTCCAAAGAGCCTCCTTTCCGCCTTGTGGCCACTGTCTTCCTGTGAGTCTGGCTGGTCGCCACTTCCGCTGGTGGCCAAGTGAGCAAATAGGAGATTAAGTGACTGTTTTCCGCCGATTATCTGGCCAAAGAGGTGTCCAAAGGTCGCCTTGGACGTTGTCCAGCTCGCCAACTTGTAGGAATAATCTCGAATTATGATCTCGAATTTTTCGATGATTAGGCAAACTGGTGGAAAGATCAGCTCAGTCGAGCCGCAAGACTGCATCAAATCCAATCAAATGCAGTCCAGAATGCAGCCCAAAATGCAGCCAAAAATGTAGCCCAAAATGCAGCCTAGAATGAGGCCCAAAGTGCAGCCAATTGGGCGAAAGTTGCACTCGAAAAGTCGCTTGGAGTTCACCGGAAGCGGAAGTGGCCGCGCAACCAGTGCATCTAGTTGGCGGGCGAGTGGCTTTTGGAGCGTGCAATTGGGGCGAGTGGACAGAGTGGGGCGTGGAGAGGAGGAGTGGCGAGTTGGAGGAGCTGGAAGTGGGCTCCTTAGCTTAGGGCGAGTGAGAGAGCGAGAATTGGAGAAGAAAAAAAAGGCAAAAAAGAGGATAAGAGGGAGAAAAATGTGCCAGGCACGTGCACCTAAGCTAAGGGGGACAAATTGTTGAGTGTGCGAGTGGGCGACTGAGCTTGAAAAGGGGGGCTGAAAAGGGGGGCCAAGAGGGCGAGAGAAGGAGGCTAATTTGTGCACTATGCTGCTTGAAATCGCGGCACATTTGGCTGCGATTTCAATTATACTAATGCAACTTGAGCTCGCCACTGGTCCACACGGGAAAGCGAAAAGAAGCAAAGCAAAAAGAGGGGGCCTCTTGGTCACAGTGGAAGAGAGGAAAGCAGCTCGGACAAAGAGTTTCAGCGAGAGAGCAAGTTGCGCTGGCCATCGAGATTGGTGAAAAATAGACAGACAAGCTTGGGCCTCTTTGTTCCGCTCGGTTTTTTGCCGCCCGCCCTTTGGGTGCAGCTTTCTACTCTGGCCGGGCCATTTTATTTTATTATTCCGATCGATTGGCGGCGGCCTGTTTGAGCTAGCCTGCGGGAGCTCATTGTCAGTTTGTGAGCTGCACAGTTTTGTCGTTGTCCAAGTTGTTGTTGTTGTTGTTGTGATTTTATTGTGTCCTCATGCTTAGGCGCAGACTAGCTGGCGTCCAGCGGCCGGCCAGCAATAGTGAGCAGTGTTGCAATAATAAGCGTGTTAGGAATGTCAAATAGTGGTGTCAAACAAGAGTGGGGAGCTGGCGGAAGGGGCGCCAAAGTGGCCGCCTTTCCGGCCACTGCTTGGGCTCCGGACAACAGTCAGGGTCTTCTGGCTTGGTTGGGAATAGCAGCAGCAAGCCCCCAGGTGTTCACATCATTTTGCTGTAAGCCTCGGCGACCAGAGTGGCCGGAACCACCTCGGCGAAGGGGTTGTGATGGTGGTGGTGGTGCTGGTGCTGGGCTGCGGCGGCGGCCGCGTGCTGCGCAACGGCGGCCACATTGAGGTGCGAGTGGTGCTGCTGGTGCAGGGCGGCCGCCTGCTGCTGCTGGTGCGCGTGCTGCTGCTGCATCTGGTGCTGCTGCTGATACTGTTGCTGCTGCTGCTGCTGCTGCTGCTGTTGTTGTTCTTGGTGTTGTTGCTCCTGCTGCTGTTGTTGCTGTTGTTGTTGTTGTTGGTGGAGGTGGTGGTGATGCTGTTGCTGTTGCTGGTGCTGCTGGTGCTGGTAGGCGGCGTGCTGGTGGTAGGCGACCACGGCCACATGGTGCTGCGAGTGCGAGTGGTGCGCACCAGCACCGGCCAGCTGGTGCGGCTGCTGCTGCTGCTGGTGGCCGTAGTGCGTGTGCAGGGCCAGCGACTGTTGCGGGTCGGCGGCCGCGCCCACTTGTTGGCGCGCGCCCGCCTGCGCGAGCCCGCCGCCCGACGCGCTGCTGTGCCGCTTGCGGGCCGGCGCCGACCCGCTCGAGGTGCTCGCCGCCGAACCCGACGACCCGCTGGACGAGGCGGCCGACGATGCGCGCTGCAGCTGCCCTAGGGGCAACTGCTGCTGCGCACCACTTGCCGACCCTTGTTGCTGCGCACCACTTGCCGACCCTTGTTGCTGGGCCTGCGCCAAACAGGCCACCTGCTCGAGGGTCTCGATGGTGCGCCTCAGGATGAGCTCGCGGGACAATTTGTCGGGGTCCTGAGGGTAGCGAGGGATGAGCTTGATGATCTCCTGGAACAGTTTGTCCATTTCGTCCACCGTGTTCCTCTTGGTGCGGCGGCCGTGTTTGCTGTTGTTGTGCACGAACATGTTGTCCGAGCGGGCAATCATTGTCGACTGGCTGATGAGCATGCTGTTGCTCATGATTGCCACCTGAAAGCGGCGCATGTCCCGCGGATTGCCCGCATTTTTGAGACAATTTTGATTGCATTTGAGGAAAAATTTCAACTGATTTCGGTCCACAATGATTGGATCCGATGGGGTTTCGTTGCGATTGCCGCAAGACTTCTTGTCACTACATCGCGAACACATCACCTCGTGGGTGAGCAACACTCTGTTCATCTCAGGATTCTTGTCCTGGCCCTCGTAGGCAATGGGCTGCAGGGTTTGCGAGTCCACTAGGCGGATGAAAATGTTCTCGATGAAACGGAGCCCAGCGCTGGAGACGAACTGCACCGCGTAGATGATTCCGTTGTTGGTTTTCACCGTGTCGTTGGCTTCGTAGCTTTTCTCGATGAAATCGGAGAACTGGGCCGCCTCCAAGTCGAGCGGCTGCTCCAGCTTGTCGTAGAATCTGATGGTGAAGTTGAAAAAGTTTGACTTCCTCAAGTTGGCCGGCGGTTGTCTGACAAACTCGGCCCGCGAAATGAGCGAGCCGCCCGTCTGGTGTTGTTGATGTTGATGCAATTGTTGTTGTTGTTGTTGTTGTTGCTGCTGGTCCATGTGGGCGCTCACGTGCGCCTGGCCCGGCCCGCCCACCTGCTGCTGCTGGAAGGCGTCCGCCTCGCACACTGGTTGCGCTGCGCTGGCCGAACTGCGGGCCGCGCCGCCCGCCACTGCGGCCGCTGCGGCCGCCGCCGCCGCAGCCGCCGCCTGCACCTGCACAGCGTCGGGCGCGCCCGCGCCGCTCCCGCCGGCCACGCCCCCGCCCGCGCCCGCCGCAGACCCGCCCGCCGCCACCGCGTAACTCGCCATCTGGGCGGCCAACTGCGCCTGGTGGGCGTGGTGCGCCGCCGCCACGTGCTGCTGGTGGTGGTGGTGGGCCACGGAGGCGGCCGCAGCTGCGTGGGCCGCCGCCGCCGCGTGATGGTGGTGGTGGTGGTGGTGGGCGGCCATGTTCTGCGCGCTCAGCATCTCGCTGGCCACCGGAAGTCGCGACGCCTGTCTTGAGGGCTCCAACTTGGCGGCCGGCCAGCCGACGTGCTGGCGAGCCAACTCGCCCAGAGGGTGGCTCAAACTGGCCGCAAGCTCGGCCGAAAACGGCGAGACCGCTGAGCAAGCCGAGACTGCCGAGCAAGCCGAGACTGCCGAGACCGCCGCCTGGCTAGGCTCCAACTCCCAGGACGGATGCCCCTGGGTCTGTCTGCGGCCCTGCTCCACTGGGCCGCCGCTCGTCCACTTCCACTCTGGCCACCACTGCCCAATTGTT
>Ga0058701_10002311_pt1 | contig 14345 bp, 5 predicted proteins | sample AgamicOrMae_FD_97039 | JGI IMG/M metagenome (GOLD analysis project Ga0058701, IMG submission 97039) | Agave microbial communities from Guanajuato, Mexico - Or.Ma.e | ecosystem: Host-associated > Plants > Phyllosphere > Phylloplane/Leaf | place: Guanajuato, Mexico | collected 2012-06-04 | reverse complement strand
CTTTTTTTGGGGGGGGGGGATCGCACTAAGACGAACTACAACGGCAAACAGTTTTATCGTAGTAAAGTCAATTAAAAATACTAAGTGCATTTAAAAAAATTGAGGACATTCTTCTTAAAATGTAGGTTATGATGATATTTCATCAGACAGTTTATCCCACGAAGGCAACGTTTTTAAAGTGAGCACAGAATGCCAGCCTTGAAGTTGTTTAGGTGGAAAGGTTCACCTTGAAAAGTCTGCTTTTGTCAAACTGTGTGAAACTTCTGGAAATTGGAAAGGCGTAGTGTAGAATGCCTCCATTCTACCGGAGGATCATCTGAGCCCCTAAGACTTAACTGAGGCGCGGGCGAAATTCCGCACGCCCTTCTCTGTAAAGGAAAGGCGTCACACCCATCTTACCAACAAACGTCGTCTCCAGGAAAGTCACCGCAGCAATACGGGGCATCTTAAGTATGCCGACGCAAAATTATAGATGTTGGCGTGACTAGTTGACACCCGATTTGAATGCCCCAAAGAGTCAAATGCATCGACTTAAACTTGAAGTCAACTCAGCGTCAGCTTTGTGCTTTTCTCCCGGGAGGATAGTTTCGTGTTCGAGCTTTGCGCCCCTCACAATCTTCCAAAGGCCACACAATCATCGATGTCACGGCGTTTGTCTCCGTTAGCAAGGCATTCCTACTTTATTTCCATGACGAATGTGTTTTGTCTAGCTTTCTGCCATCAGTGTTCTATAGTTAAAAAGAACATTAGTAAAATTGAAAAAGACAAGGAATTTTTATCTAATTGAACGCGGACAGCAGTATTTGGAATCAAAATTCCACTCTGCACAGAGATAAAAACATGTTCCAATTACGATAGTACCAATTTTATCGGGGACTTTCATTAATATAAATTCCAAGATCTCTTTGTAAGGTTTCTTGTAGCTGAAGTAAATATCAAATCATTCTGTTGATGATCACTTAATGTAGGGATTGGAAAAGTTGTCTGTCAGAATTTGCTTCGGCATCAATGAAGATTTTTTTACTTATAAACTATTTATTGACAAAATCAAATTAATGCGGGGATTTCGCTTTTTTTTAATTTATCAGTCTTAATACTTTGTATTGATTAACAATTTTGATTTGTCGTACAGGTTACAGCAGAAAAATAGCTTGGCTCATGGGTTAACAAATGGCATGAGAAGACCACCTTACGGGTCGTCGTCGTTAATGACGAATTCCCTGTCGGATCATGGAGGATCATTCTACAGCCGAAACCCGGCGCACGATTTCCACAAATTCCATGGCATTCCGTCGTCATCATTGTTATTAGCGCACTACGATCCATTCTACTCTCCGCTACTATCCAGATTGGACGCCGTTTTCCAACAGCTGGGGTACAGCAGTGAGGGGTGTCGGGAGCGGCTAGTCTGCGCAATGTATCGCAACCCTGCTAAATTCGCACCATTTAGCAATTTGGTTTCAGCGCAACTCAGCAGGTATAATTTCAGCATTTTGGACGAGAAACTCTTAGTCAAAGAATTACTCTCTTATGGTCCGCAAAGCGATAAGGACTGTACACATCCATTATTACGATAATGTTAAGAACACTAATTTGTTGGCCTTTGGCAGAGTGAGTCAAGAAATATCCTGCGTAGCCTTTGTTAGAGTCAAGAAATCGACCCCTCCTAATTAAAATCCACCAGCCGTGAAGTACTACTTCGAAAAATCCACTAACTGCAAATTGCTTCTTCGGAAAATCCACCAACTGCAAAGTGCCTTTTCCAAACCCAACAGATGCAAAGTGCTTAATTCGAAAACCCACCGACTAAAGTGTGAATAGCTTGCAGATAGTGGATTTCTAGGGAAAGCCTTTCGCAGTCGGTGGTTCATTGGAACTAGCACTTTACAGTTGGTTGATTTTCCGCAAAGCGCTTCGCAGTTGGTGGATTTTTATTAGGAGGGATGGAACGGTTCCTATCTGAGCCGAGATAATTGAAGTCTTATAAAGTAGTCTAGAGTGTTTGGATAACTGATTTTTCCGATCTTTACTTATGCGCACTGTTTCAAAAATATTCCGGCTTATCATACCTCAAATTAAGACGAGAAAAAAAATAAAGAGTGCTCACCTTGTACAACAGAACCATAACACTAAGATTGACGATGACGTTCGTGTTAATTGTTGTCTCGCTCTATTTGCTGATATGATTGGTTATTCCTAGGGAGCTGAACGAACTGCGGAAACCGTCGTCCGATAATCCCGAAATTCTTCGTTTCTTCCGCTACATGAAAGCAGCGAAGGACGGGCAAGACGCTGTTGACTGTACCGCACTGTATTCCTCGTGCAACGTCCCCGATCAAGCCAACAGTTCCAGCCCAATGGCGCACACATTCCACGATATTAACAAATTGGTACAGGCGAGGAAGTTGGCACAAAGTCGATAGTAAGGATGCTGCGTTTTTTCCGCAAATACCTGTGCATATTTTGGTCGAGTGTTATATGGTGGATGATAGCTTCATAGTAAATACATTTGGAGTTCATTGATGGGCCGGAGGAAAATTTGTTCCAGCCTAAGGGAAAGTGCTGCACCGAGCACGCAATGTAGGAGGGAAAAACAGAGAGCTACTGCGGATAACATATGTGTCATGAAACGGTCTGAAAATCCAGCACCGGTAGATTTGAAAGACAAAACGTCATAGAAGTCGTAGAAGTGGAACTGAACGATCATGTAAATCACATCAAGGTCGACATGGCACCACTGCACGAAATGGCAGCCTACGAATCAAATCACTTCAGAAAACTCAACAGGGGTAGTATGCCATAGAAGGCGCATTCCCTGTGATATTATGACTGTGCAGAGTATAACTAAAATTATATTTTAAATGCCTTTTTTGGAAAGAAAAACAGAAAGATATTCTCCCTCATACTACATTTACTTTAAGGCACTTATGGTTCGACATGAAGCTAGATTTCATAATATAACCTGATTTCAGTAGATTTTGGTTAATATAATCCCACGTAAAACAGTGACAAACTTCTAAACTCGCCGTGCTTAAGTGCCCATTTTATAGTGACCTTAGAGTATGTGAGATTGTCAGACAAGGACACAATGGGAAACGTGTTTGTGGTGTCAGTGAGATGCTGTAATCAAAGGTCTTTTAAATATACCGATCATGAGGAATATTAAATGAGACAAAGCAGGAATTGTGACAAAGTAGTATAGACATCTCAATGCAAAGTGCAGCTTGAAAACGTGACTTCGCGATTCTCGTCATCTCAAAGAGTACTCCGATTCATGATTGTTTCATTGGAAAGATTTTCACATGGACATGAAGCACGTAAAGAAAATAAATTGGCGCGATTTTATGACGAAAGTAAAGAGTTAAAGTATTTCTGGAATATTTTGGGGAAAGATTAGAAACATTTTTGTGCTCTGTTTAGGACATCTTGAATGTTTTTAAATCATTTGGGGTGACCAAATAGCGTAATGATCGAAAGTGTACATGGTATTGACCTCACCAGTGCACACTGTTACATGATCATCAGAAACTCAAACGAATATTGTGATGAAATTGGTCATTTTGCCAGTAATGGCGATCACAATGAGGAAAGGTAACAAGCCATCGTACTCCTGATCATAATTTAATTTTGCTGAACTAGATGTCAGAGAAAACGTGCTCACGTATTCAAAAAAAAGGTCAACTATTGCTCAATAATAACTATTAATCCTTTACTTTTAACTCATTAGAAAAGGTCACAGGCAATAGCGAAGTCGTGGAATAGTTCACAAACACTTAATTTTACACATGCAGCAAGTAATTGGAGACATTTAAACTAAACCAAAGACATGTTAATTTCCCCATGATTTTTCTCTCTAAAAAATACTTTTAAAAATATGCAACCCTTTTCCACACTTTTAATATTAGTATGCTAAAAATTTCCAGGATTGCCACTAAACGACCCGAAAAAAATGGTACCTCCCCAATGACCACGAATATATCGCCATTCGGCATATGTTGGATTCCATGGGCAAGCTGGAGAAAGGTCTTTGTGATAAGAGTGAATGTTAATTATACCGCGAGTAGGAAATTAGTTTCTATACGCTCAAAAATAATATCCACCCAGTGATTTACTAAGATATACCGGTATTCAGTATGGGTTGCCGCTTGGTGAAAAATATATGGTTATGTCGATGCCTTACCGAGCGCGCTGAAAGTCTATCGTAATAATCTGCTAAACACTCTTGCCTGTGACAGGATACTGAAAAGTAACAACACTAGCATTTAGTGATAGAAATGCAACTGTAAATAACGAACTTTCCAAGACGAGGTTACGTTCAAACTCTCCTAAGTGAACGTTATTTGCAAGTGCGACCCAACAACACGAGATAAAAATAAACGCTCGGTTTTTCTACCTCGGGCTCAAATGTTTCTGAAAAGCCTATCATGGAAATCAATTACCACAGCCTATTCTTGACTGCATAATCACAGCGTCTGGTATCACTTTGAGCATGTATGCAAGATTGTGCATCGATGTAATCAAACTGTTGTTAACTTTACTCAGTTACATACTTGGGTAGGTTGAATGAAGTGTTTTAGAAAACCACAGGCTCTTTGATTTATATCAGGGCACATCTATTTATGTATTTATTTATTGCTGTTTATTTATTTGTTTTAGTAGTAAGTTAAATTATTTGTTAATTTATTTTACCAATAAAAACTTCCAAAATGTACGCCAGTTCTATTTGCTACCATACTTGTGTTACTGTAAATACACTTTATGTGTACGATCTGAAATTCCAGGGAATTCATCAGTACTCGTGGTGACAGAAAAAAGCCCCCCCCCCCCTTCAACCGCCTACACACGGCTACGGTACCGGTTGCCTATCCCAAACCGCAGCGGGCAGCAAGTCAGCGGAAGATTCCGACACGTTGTGAAGGCGCACTGTTTGCCCTTTGTTCGTTCGCAGACGACACGTCTTCACGACAAAACTACTTTGGGAGTATCATCTCCTACCTTTCTAGCTTGTCATTTTTTTTTGTACGCAGTAAGTTAAAGCTCCCCCAGCCCCCACACTCTCCTTCACTTCTACCTGTTACCTGTAGTTAAGAAGCTATGCTAATAACTTCATTTTCGTTCGTTTCATTGTGCGACGGATAGTATAGGTGACTCACTCTGCGCTCATTGATACTATTCGGTTGAAGATTCAACAGTTTTTACTTTTGCATCCTTCACGGATCTACTTGAAGTGGTTGTCCTAAACCAAAGTCAAAGAGAAATCCAAAGGATCAAACGATTCGGCATTCTAAGCCGAACGAGGGAAATGCAATTTTTCATTTACTCGTGACTCTGTGCAGTTGGCATTAAAATTCACGTCACTTACGTACACATGGATTACTCTTTAATACATAAGATGATACTACTCCTGCTATAGACGGTGTTTCTTCGCTCAGGCCCTCATTCGCCTACTTTTTTCAGCTAGGTAATCACAGAGAAACACGGTCGCTCCAGTTAAGTATCGATCAAGTAGAAGAGCGTTTTGCAGAAATCAATCAAATATTGACACGTTTGTTTGAAAAATCCATCAATTTCAATTCTTATACATATTGTAAAGCTGATTGGTTTTTCAAACATACCCTCTCACTTGGTCGATTTTTGAAACACGCTCTTATTTGGTCGTATTTTCTGTGGATGGATTGAACCACAGTCTTTTGTGGTCAACGCTCAATATAATATGAAATCACCCGTGCGATTGAGGGCCGTGTTAAGGCTCCTTCTTCGCAAATTTTATGGGTTGCAATTTGAACCTCCTATGCTCTATATTTCAACATCTCCTTGAAAGAATTCGTTACCGAGAGAGGCAGTGCTAAAAACTAGTGACAGTCAAAGGCAGGACTGGAAAATCGCACATGCGTTTCGGCCGCTAGCTTCACCGCGTCCGCGTCTCTTCGTCGAGTTTGTAAACATGCAATCGAATTTCAAATACAACAATAGACATAAAGAACTGGCAAGCGAAGAATGAACGCGGCGCAGCGAGCGGCCGAATCGCGCTTCCGATTTTCTTGCACCGCCTTTGACTGTGACTATTTTCTAGCGCTGCTGTTCTCTGTTAAGATTATTTCGTATGGACATATTGATTTCGATGCCAATCCTAGTAAAGTAGCATCTCAGTAATGCACCTAATCTAATACTATATCTATGTTAGCCAAATGTCGGAGCGCAGATCTTCTAGATAAAATATAAAACAAAACTAAAGTCTTCAACTCACAGACCAAATAAGAAGACACGAGGAAACAAAAAGGGTGGAAGGGGGATAAAATTTGAGTCAGAAAAATTCATGAAAAATGAAAATAACATCTTTTTTGTACGCAGACCCAAGATTTCAACAGGTTTGTAGCATTTCAAGGCTGTGGCGACTGGTTGAAAAAACCTTTACATTTTAAGCACAAATATTCAAAATTATGGTACTTATTGTTATTTCCACGTTTCATTTTAATACTTTCCGGCTTAACCACTTTCCTAAAGAATATAATTAATGTAATTTATTGATTAAACTACCGTACGAGTTTTAGTATTCATAGCAGATTTCTAGCGGTTCATTTCTCTTACCATGACTTCACACTATGATTTCGTAGATATTCAATAACAATGCTTAATTATTTTTGTTTGTATTCTTTGTGACAGGATGCAAAACAGCAGCGTGAGGCAACGCACGATTCCAGGCTACTGGCGGAGTCGACGTGCAAACGCTGTATTCACTATTTTTTAGTTTGATCTTTACATTGAAAACGGAACGGTATATTTTTTGCATACGATATGCCGAAATGATCGTGCATTCATTCTGAAGTCGCTGACGAGGCAGTTTTGCAAAGTTCGACCCGCTAATATCTTCTAATTCCAATCTACACTCTAGTGGTACAGCGTTGCCATGTCGATTCTGCCAGTAGGCCGGAATCCTGTATGGCGGGAAAAAAACAAAACCTTTCATGGTGAATTCCGTCATGAGAGAAGGGCGCTCTTCTCATGATTCCGTATAAATAGTCGGATTCTGTTTCAGTTTTTGATCGCAATATGGAATAGGCTAATTGAATACAGCGCGACACTTCCAGACTTAACTAAACATCAAAACGCCAAACATACAGTGAGCTACTTGGATTTTCTTTTCCGCTAAGTCATGTCGTGTCATAGGGACGTTTGCCACGGATGAATTTGATTATTGCAGTGTGTATATACAGTGTTAGTTTTCCGGTTGATATCTGAAGTTCCCAAGGCTCTCAACTAGACCATGGTCTACTGGTTGAGAGCTTTCAATTGGCATGGTTATTGGCGTGGGTATCTTCTGAAATAGCAAAATCTTACTCCTTGCCTATCCCCTTTTAGTCTAAATATATACGGTATTTATATACTTGGTATATATTTAATCAATAACGTTTGCGAGCTATACCAGTGAGAGCCCACTCATGGAGTTTCTTGGCAGTGGTTCTTTGAGAGCCTGGTTAGTTATTCATTTAACAATAAAGGGAAGCATACCTCTTATGAATACATCCACCAATCCCACCACAGGGAAATGTACTATGTTCACTGGCAATAAAAAAGGCACTCAGATAAAATTGAAAACATGAAAAAAAAAACAATAGCTTTTTGTTTTCATACTGCTCGGCGCAGCCATCAGAAAATCAAAACGGTTTAGCTAAGATTTAGACTGAAAGGCTTCACTGCATTTATGAGTTCTTTCTGGAATGCATACACAGCAACTGTAGAGTGATCCACATGATCAGATATTACTGCAAAGGATAGGTGCTCTACAGCATTAGTTTCAGGGTTTCTGTTGTAACAACTAAGAGAATGAATTGTTGCCTTTCGTTTGCAAAATAAAATGATTCGACGCTTTCCTGCAAACTAAAAGTAACACCGTCGACGAAATCACCAATAATATTTGGCTTATTAAGTGCAATATTCTTTTCAAGCTCTTATGAAGAAAAAAAAAACTTTTTTGGAGCTTCAAGATGAAATGATGTTTGACTAAACCCTCTATTTTGACCATAAAGTCTTCAAAACAATGCACAACTGCACATGCTTTTGAAACAATGTTGCCTTGATCCGTCGATTCCCAGTTCTAAATATAGGAATTCATTGGGCAGATTCTTTTTAAGTTGAGAACCCTAGTTAATCAGAGGTTTACAGTACCTCATACTTCATCTACTTTCAAGGTCTGTGATGACCTGACGCAGATTGGTATCGCTCATGAGGTAACCCACATAAATTAAAAATATGGATGGCTGTCGGTGTGACCTTTAAATGAGACTCAGTGTAAAGTATCTGAGGTGTTTTCAGTTGCCCAGAGAAAGCCAGACTTACACTATTTATATTTGTATACACTATAAAATTACACTATAACGCATCTACTAATAACGTTTAGATACGTTACAATTATGTGTCTTAGCGTTTCTCTTATATAATTACAAGCCTGTGCGCTGGATCAATATTTATGAAACCTGTTTTAGAAATCCGAGTAGATAAATTCACTGGCAATGTATGCAGATTTGAAAACACGGTTAGGCTTGGTTTGGCGTGGTTAGGTTAGGTCGCTAGTACCAACACAACGTAAGTGTATTTGACACAAAAACCTGTCATTGCTTTACATTTCAGCGTGGATTCCAATCGATAGCCTGGTTTATCTTTTATATCACTTGAACTTAACTCATTCATAGAACAACCCCTGCTTGAAATCTCGATTAAATGTTATATCTTATAAACAGCATCAAACTTTCTAACACGCATACGTGTGCAAAGTCTCATTTTGTCGCTTGATGAATCTGCCGAGATTCATCACAAAGACAGACTATCAAAGCTCATGCATCTTGTGCAACTTTGGGCCATCCGAACTAAAAGCTGATCGGTCGGAACGGAGGACAAGATCAGTCGAAATACAGATCACTCGAGAATGTCCCGTTTATTATAGTTATTTTACGAATAGCTTCAAGGACGTGGTAGCCGAGCGCGGTCTCCGGCAACACTATACATGTTTCGAGGCGATTCATAACGAGGTATCTGAAATAAAACAGATGTATCGTGAATCGCCTCGTTGCAGTTATGACGCTACGACTAGAAAGCGCGCAGCGATCAACTCCTAACGGTAGCCATCGTAATGTTTAACACAGTTGAAAAAGCGAAAAAACTTTTAACAGAGAGGTCTATCTGCTCAGCAGGCCACAGTTAAATTCACCAACGATATGAACAACGCTGCATTATTGTAGCAGCCAATATTCCCCAGTTAGGTAAACGCCAGTTTGTAAAATGAACATGAAACACAGCGAATGAGCATACGGGTTGAGCGGAGCATAAGAGCGCGATCGTAAAAGTTTATTTAACTTAAAAGAATTCGATAAGGCAGACCCATCTTGCAGTTGTACCACTTTCATTTATAGACGCGATATCGGAGATATTTTCCTTTTCTTTGAAACGCAGTCATAAAATGAAAAGACAACTCTTACTGATAAATCCATGTACAATCATTCATCTTTGAGCAATTTAAAAGATTTTAAAATGTTAAGAGATTGTGTGTCAAACGATCATGTCTAATAATTCAGAAAAGAAAGATATATTAAAACGGTTTGAATTTTCAGCCTTTCCCTTGATGGTGGAGCTAACCGACCTGATTTCCACGTCCCTAAAGGCATTACGTTTTTACTAGATTGCCCGTTGTTGATAATTAATATTTTTTCAAACAATATGAACATTACTGATTTGAGCTTGTTAGTTAGGCATCCATCGGCATATGTGAGAACTTTGACTTACCCTTGAGGAAATGGATTACGAGATGCTAAACATGGTTAATTATTATCCAATGAATGAATATCCGCCAGAACTCCCAATCGAGCTCCCAATGCTTAAATACTGCTCCTCAACATTTGCATATGCGCATTCCAATTACCATGTGATTGTCTCGTGGGGTGAGACGCAGAAAAAATGTTTTTTTCTTTTTTTTCGAATTGGGATGGCTTAAAGGGATTATAACAAAATGTTTATCAATATTTAAATAATGTATGCAAAAGCATTGAGCTCTGCGATGATGTCTTCTGCTTTGCCTCGCATCGACAACGGAGTTCTAAAGGTTCAAGAAGAGCGAGAAAAAAATTGAATTTCGATTTAAAAAAAGGTTGATTTTGATTTTTTTCAGTCAAATCGAAGACTTTTACAAGAACCACCTTGAGAAAAGAAAAAAAAAAGAGCTCACCCGAATCTTTATCTTTTGTTAATGCTCTTAAGAAAGGATCGAGATGTCATTTACACGTCATCCACCCTTTCAGCGGAGTCAAAGTTTAGACTTCAAAACGTTTCATAAAATCTGTTTATAATTTGAGATTCAATTCAAAATAAACTTTTGGGATTCGTGAAATCGCTTATCCATTTGCGGTAGCTGCCACAAAAGTGTCCTGCCCCAGAACCAGCACTCCATGGTGTGAGGAATGAGCTGAATTAACTGAAGCACATCATCAGAGATCACTACGTCCTTGTGCCAGATATCCGTCAGAGAGCTATTGCATACCCAATACGTTGAGCATGTGCTCAAAGGGCTACGATATGGCTCCTACTTTGCAGATAATAGACCAACAGCATAGGAAGGGTCTGTATGAGTAGGACGTGTGAGGAAACGTACGTCAAAGTTTGGAAGCAAGAGAGACTTAAAACCGTAAAGCTCATCCCACACTCTACAGGGTGGTTGACTTGATGTGGACGGGCGACACTCTTGTTTGTTGCAGCCATCACAAATACATGCGTAACTATGCTGCCTGAATGATTCACAGAAGTTTATAAACAGATGTTTTAAATTTCTAAAATCACTGGTTTCTACACGATAAATGTGAATAAGTGAGAGTATCTGAGATTCAACGAGAATTTACTATATTTCACGGAATCACAGAGACCTTTACTGGATCAAATTGAGAGTGTTGAGTGTTTTTTTTTCTTTTTTTTAATCAGAACTTTTGCTCAGCTGAAGTACGTTAGGTGGATGATGTATACATAAGGCCTAAATTGCCAAGTCCTTCTACCTTTTTTCGGGAACAGTCAAAAAAGATAAAGGCAAGATGGTTTCTGGTATGTGATGTCGTTTGAATGCGTATCGTTTTGAATGAAAAAAAAACTGCTTTGGATGTAAATCATTTTGGAATTTTCTCTATCTTTTAATACATTATCGGTGCGCAGATATGGAAGACTTCATTTCACAGGAACACACTTTCACACGCTGGATTCGGACATGAATACAGTATTTTCAAGCGCTATTACCGAACCAAATATGGGTAAAAAAAATTACCAATGAAAAACTTACGTCGAGGGCTCTCAATCTATATGTCTACTGACGGGCAAGAGTATCAACAAAAATAAGAATTTGCGCCATCCCCTTCTTTTACCGTCATACCTGAAACAGGTCTGGAACTACCTAAAGCAGGGGTTGTTTTTTTTTTCACAGCGGGATTTTTCAGCTTATCTTGTTTGGCAGGCGTGCCAAACCACATTTTTATGATTTGGATAACTCGTAATTTGATAGTGCAGTGGAGTAATTTTAACGCGGTTGAAGATCCATAGGACCGAGTCTAGAGCTGAAGTAAAATCATAGTAAACCATCATTTCAAGCAAAACAGTGACGGACTTGTTAGCAAACGAAACGCAATGATTCAAACACACGTTGAGCTACGGTCCTATGAAAAATGAGATTTCTAGAATACCGTAGCCCAGTTGCCGTGGAGATACCGAGGGGAGACCAAAATACCATATCGCGAAGTCTCCCCGTTATATCTTGATAGTTGCGCGCTCTATTGCCACTGTGGCTATCACGAGGGAAGGCGAGCAATAACGATGTATGTGCAGAAGCGCCGCTCTCTGACAAACATCCCCTTATAGATAACAGTGAGGCAGCTGCAATAGTACCAGTAGAAAGCGCAAAGCTTCACCTTCTCGACGGGAGCCGTCGCTTGGACTTTGTACTTGCTTAATTTTAATATTATATTTAATATCTACTGTGATATAATTAATGTATGCATGACATTGTAAGAAATCATATAGAACCACGAATGTTATAGTTAGTTCGTCCCAAATTCTACGAACATTAATTGTGATCAATCTTGGTCCGGGTTAAGGTACCTTGCACGACGCTTCGCTGTCGTTCAACCAAACTTTCCGCGAGCTTGTCGAGCCCCACAAGCCTGCCTGTTTCTAGGTGGCAAACGAAGAAACTGACTCTTTTGCCTCAACAAAACGTTTTTTAAGTACACAGGAAATCAGAATTGTTGTGACGATGATTTCACTTATTGGCAACAACTGTAATTTTGTGGTGACAATTCATATCGTTCTTATAACAGCTGAAATCATCATCGCAACAATGCCGGTTTCTGAGGCTTTATTAAGAAAATGTTTTCTTAGGGCAAAAAAAGTCATTAGCTCCGTGGCAGTTAGGGCTCGTCCATAAATACGTGAATACCTTTTTTTTTTGGGGGGGGGGGGTTCCCCAAATGTTCACGTGTGATCAAATGGGGGAAGAGGGGTCACCGTTATGTTAACGTGAACATCAAAAGTCGCGCGGCTTCTGTTCCGAGAGCAGTTATTGGACCTAGGTAGACTGACAAGAAAATCTAAACTCATTAGAATAAACTAATTTATTCTAACTTATTCATGAATAATTTTTCTAAAAGTTAAATCTGCTCGGTCAATTTAAGAATCTGCTCTGCCAAAACCATTTAAGAATATTTTTGATGTGAGACCGTTTTTAAAGTCTGTTTAAAATAAGGGAGATCGTATAAAAGAATTCATTTTGCAAAAACAATTTAGTTCTTTCTTTTAAAGTATGAGCACTGAGCAGGCGTATAGAATCTATTTTAGTGTAATTTGCCATTTTTCGTAAAAAAAAATATTCACGTGAACATCGGGGTGGGGGGAAACCTTGTTCACATCATGTTTACATGGGGGAGGGGGGTCAAAAGTGGCCTATATTTGTGCACGTGATTGATGGACGACGCCTTATCGACAGAAGTAAACACCACCAAGCTTCAGGTAACATAAGTTCAGGTACTTTTTGCCTCGCTTTGATATCGCTCCGTTTGTCTGAACGACGAAAGGCGAAACCTTTCACCCAAAAAATCTTTTACCCTTTTAAAATATAGTCCTTAGGAGAGACGTTTAGACACTCTGGCTTGCTCTGAGTGCCATAAACCTACAAAAAATATTTTTTCTCTGTTAAAAGAGCCTTATTTTCCGGTTGGAAAATCAGTCTCTCCAATGGCTGGGCTGCTCCAACGACAGAGGCTTGGATTCGTGGCTTGCCCGTATCATGAATAATGCGCGTCTGAAGAAAGCTTGGACTAGCAGCTGTGATGGAAGTCGCTTACTGTATCGATTATCACTCCACAATAAAAAGCAGGACGGAGCAAAACGATAGACGGGTCCCAAATCATAAATTAACCACAACCAGTTGCCTCCTTTCAGGCGATCCTCAATCCAGCAGCTTAAGGATCATCTCTGCTTTAAAAAAAGTCATTCTCCAGGTAAGACTCTTTTTCACGAAAGTGCCGTACTCCATTGCAGCACGTATATTTCTGAAGGTTCGCAGCATCCCAATAACCAACGTTCTTCATTGTTTTTTTTCACATTTTAAGCTTCAAATTTGTGTAATTTTATCGGTTTGTTATCTACATTCCGCCGCTAACAGGTTGAGAGGAGCGATTATGAAACGAGGCACGTAACGTTAAACGTGATGGTTTGTATACTATTTGCAAGTGATACTCAAAGAGTTTGCCAAGATCACCAGATACAGATTGGTTCTAAACAACAGCAGCATTCCGCTGTCCAATAGGCTGCATCAGGATTGATGACAGTAACGGAGCAACGGGTTGAGAGATATTAGGCTCCTAACCGAGGCGTTTTCATGAAGATTAGTGATAGAAACTAAAACCACAATATAGTAGGCTACAGCACTTTGTATAAATTTATAAATTGCACTTTGTATAAATTCATGGAGTTGCAAAGAGATCGTCAATGCATGGATATTTTCATATTAAAATGATACTACCTTGAACCGGTGTAATACTGATACTAATGTTATTAATACTACTAGGCCTACTGACTGATTCAATAGGTAAATAGAAAAGACTTGTTTAACTATAGTATAATAAATTATAATATTTGACACCGGATTTACTGTGATCTACACGATTTCGATATTTTATAAGTATCGTTACGATGTACAAAATTCAAGTATTATTATCAAACGAAATAATATTCTCAACAAAATCAACACATGTATGGAAACTCCTTCGCAAGACGATCTCGAAAGGAAAAAAATTGATTTTTCTCTTCAACAACAGCTTCTG
>Ga0058701_10002310_pt1 | contig 14345 bp, 5 predicted proteins | sample AgamicOrMae_FD_97039 | JGI IMG/M metagenome (GOLD analysis project Ga0058701, IMG submission 97039) | Agave microbial communities from Guanajuato, Mexico - Or.Ma.e | ecosystem: Host-associated > Plants > Phyllosphere > Phylloplane/Leaf | place: Guanajuato, Mexico | collected 2012-06-04 | reverse complement strand
AGGATATCCGCGCTTTTTCTACGGATGTCCGTACAAAATCGTACGGATATTCGTGGAAGCACCAATTATGGAACAAGAATATCCCCACCAGCACAGATTATTTGACGCGGATATCCGTGGGTAAGCGCGGATACCTGCAGAGGCACTGATTATTTGGCACTGATATCCGCAATTCCACCGCGGATATCACAGTCAAACATCCGCACGGATGTTGAACGGACAGTTCAAGCCTGGTTAGATTAAATGTATACCCCAAATTCTGTGTCTCGCTCCGTTGTCGCTCCGCTCAGCTTGTCTAAAAAAGAATCACAAGAGGCAGAAAATGCCGCCTTACAGCCATTTTTATTGGCTGCAATACAGCTCCCGTTAATTACGGCCAGAAGTACTGTACATTACAGGTGCCGACATTGTTATGAAAAATGCATACGCATAGATTCTATGGCTAGTTTTACGGCGCACTTTAATATTTCATTGCGCATAAACCTGCGTTGAAGCCAGTTCATTAGTGCCTACACATTTTGTCAGCTCGACTACTTGTACTTCCCGAGCTAATAACGAACCACTGCGTTAAGACCTGTCAGGCTTTGATAGGAGCATTAAAGACACTAACGATAAATTACAACATAATTTCTCCGAAGCGAGTAACCCATTTCTAAGTTTTGGCTGATTCCTCCTTTTCATTGACTTTGACTCAAAAAAAGACCTCGATTTCCACCGCTCAAAGCATGTTTTCGAACTTAACAAATTGACGATCACTGATCCAAAAATAAATGCTTGGAGTTGTTGGATAATGTTGTTAAAATAAATGCTGGAGTACCACAAATATTTGAGGTACGAAAATAATCTGGGTTTGTCATAGAATATGGTTACTTTTCTAGAAGAGGATCAATACTCACAGAAATGACAAGTTCTCGATAAAACCGTTCGTTTAATATGGCAATTGATAGGTCTATCTTAAAAACCAACTGAGATGCACGAAAATGGTTTTCGTCGACACCCAAAACTGATGAAAAATCAGGAATAACCATTTTTGTATAAAGGGTTCAATACATACAACTTAGCAAATGAAAGTCTTTCTTGGGGAGTTTCCAAGTATGTTACCTGATTGCAGGAATGGGAGTAACCAGTGCAAACCAAGTTTTAGATGCAGATTGCGAGCGGAGAATATTCTTTCCATATCGAAGACCTTTTGAAACAAATATTTCACCATGCAAATAGCGAAACGGTTCTGGTGTTCATGAGTACGATCGGGTTACCAACTTCTCCAAACGCAATCAGAAATATTTGAATTGGAAAATAGCCAAGTGATGCCTCGGTGCGAAGAAAACCAATACCCTCGGTGAAGTTCAATGATTTATAGCTATACTAAAAGCACCTCTTTTCAGAAAGTATCACCTGTCTTGGAAGGCATGTAATCCAGGTTTAATTTTAAGTGATTGGCTAGTTTCAGGGATGAAAACCCACCAAGAGCGTCCGGTTAGACTCTAGCGCTCTAACCGTTAGAGCGTTCTATTGATGTAACTAACAATGAAATTCTTTTTTTTTTAATACGACTTGAAATCAATTCCCGTTTTTATTTTAAATACGAAATTAATGAGATCTACACTGTAAAAAAGTTTGAATCCTCTTCTCCCTCTGTTCGATCATTCTGTCGTCGCAAAGCAGAGCGGATTGTTACAGCGCATAACCGAGCTTAACCTAACTTATTGTCGCCAAAATCCGCGCTTCTTACAAAGACTTGGTGCCTTGTGCCACAACAGTCCCATCGCTACGCTAAGGCTTACTTAGCCGCTACCTTCCCGCGGCATCAGGCTAGGCTTCCGTTACATTAACTTCCGTTAGGTTCCCTGTGCTTCGCTTCACTGTCGCTCCACCCCGCTCGGTAACAAAACGTACATGCTCCAAGATCATGAAAACGCGAACTTTAAAATAAACAGCAGTGTACCAATGAAGGTGTAACATAAAGTGTGATCTACAAGCCTTTTGATTTGGTTCATTTTCTGTTAGGGGAACGTATTTTGTGCTAAACAGCAAAAGAGCTGTCTATTCCGCTTAGTTAGTTCCTAGTGAGGCGCATTCACAGCTAATGACCGCGTATTTAGTGCGCTGATTGGCGATTCAATTGTTGCGGCGCCAATTTGCATAGCTGGTTTCCTTCGGATTACGGGTATCAGAATCGGTAATAGTCAGCTTATTAAGATTGCTTCGCAGTCACTTACGTTTCGTCTCACAGATTAATTATGCACTGAGGACTTTTCTTTGAAGGAACTAGCAGCTCTACGTTCGTTTAGGCTACGTTTTATCCCGTGAAGACGGGTGATCCAAAGGCAGATTTTGTCAAGGATCTCAGTGAGAACATAGGTACTTTAAAGGGGTGAAAAGCTCCTGTGTAAAGGTACTTCCTCACAAATGTTTGCCCATCAACTTCAGCTTTTGATGTTCATTTTACCTTGGCAAGGGGATAATTGGTTTGAGGTTTTACCTTTTTCCCTTTCTTTTTACTTTTTTTAAAGGGAATTTATTGCAATTTTTCCTTACTCCATTTATCAAGATGGGTTGTTTTCGATTAACTGCAAACAATAATTATTGTTGAAAAAAAATGTATTTTCAATAATATGCGACTTGAACTAAACCAAAAGCAAGATTTTTTGCAAAAACAATTTTACAAGATTTTGAGCCAAAACGCTTGCTTTTAATAATAATAAAAAAAGTTTTAGCAATAGGTATTATTGCACAAACTCGTTACGAACAACCTAATTTTTCAATAAAAATGATCCTGTAGGCGAAAATACTTTTTTCCTGCATTTCCTCTCGCTAATTTATCATTTCTTTTCGTTCTAGGTGGTCGCCATGACACGGCCGGCATTCTTCTTCCTAGCTGCGACCTTTGTGGCTGCCGTGTCAATCAAGGTGAGGTTTCTTTCTCCGAAATCATTTTCACTTTCATCTCCAAATTCTGAGTGCGACGCGCTCTCTTTTTACTTTCAAGGTGGTCGCGAGTCGCGAACTGTGAAAAATCGCCAACAAGTAACTGGGTCTGTCCTGGTCGACGCCACTGTATGACTTGCATTGTGACACAGCTGATGCAACCGCATCACTATTCCATTGCGGTTTACCTTAAAATCGATGTTTTCTTCTTCTTTTTTTTTACTCTGCGGTTCCTCCCTTTAAATTGATTGGACCAAAATGTAGCATCAGCCTGCGTTTAGTTACATCAGCTGGAATTTAGTTGGACAAGCTGACATTGGAATGAAGAGACCCTAACGCAAATATGGATCAGTGCATTTTAATTGAGTGATCGACTGATGCGATAATCGCAACCATGCAAGAATATCGGTGGCTTCATATAGGAATGTCGCTATCGAAATCGCACCAAAGTCGCTATCTCTGTGTTAAAGCATAGGAATAACGACCTTAAAGATTGCTGATTTTTCAATAGCGTCAGTTCTTGCATGGAGTTACCGACAGTGTGCGTTAGGGACACTTCGACGCACGTGTGAGACTAAGTCTTGTGGCATCGCTGTTGACGCAACAGAAACAAGCATGCATTTATGGGGGAGAAAAAAAACGATACCTCCGTGCAGAAAGGTCATAACTGAAAAGCCCAGTGCTGTAAGGTCATCACTTTTCGGCTGAACATTTTAGCGCTTTCAGGATTTCAATTTCTACACCCAAGGGCTAATTTCGGTGCATATTTCATGTTGGAAGCCGACTTTGATGGGTAAAATTTGAGTTTGGTAAAATAAATGCTAAAAAATGTGTCCGTTCGCGGAGTAATCAAAATTCTAAAAGTGTTAGAATTTTTAGGCGGAAAGTTATGATCTTGCAGCACTAGGTTTCTCAGTTATGACCTTACAGCACTGGGTTTTCCAGTTATGACCTTCTTGAATGGAGGTATCGAAATGGAATCAGTGAAGTTAGAGAGTGAAACTGAATTGACGTCCAGCAGCTACACAATCACTTAATGATGGAGAAGTCTTAGATACAGTAGCTGAGACGTAACAAGACTTATCTTTACAACTATGCATGAAGTGATATAAGGTGTATTTCGGGGTAGGCGTTACTTTCACTTGTCGAGTGGTGCCCCCTCCTCCTGCCTCAGTTGTTACCGGCAGCCACGCCGGGAGGAACTCTGCGAGGTAGGCGGAGACTGCTCAAGGCGATGCAGCAAGGCTCGCGGATCTGGCCACCGCAGCTGCCGCTCGCCTCGTTACGGACTTGAACCTGATAAAAGAGAAAGCGCCTCACGCACTTCTTCCGCTGTGAAACACGATGAGCCGACGGAGGGGGGGGGGGACTGGGCCCGGGTGACTGGGTCCGGCGGGCAGGTGCTGGGCTTCCTCAGCACCCGAAATTGCCCGCCAAAGCTCACACTTCCGCTGGTCATTCAGACTGACCGCTTCACTGGCGTGGGACACATGAAGCAGCTCTTCTGTTAGTGCCCTTTCAGCAAATATTTTAACATCCTACATGCGAATAAACTTGTTTTCAAATACTATTTCAGAAAATCTAAAGGTAAAATTTTTGATCATTTTTCCAATGCAGCATTTTGAAAAGATTAATTTGGCAATATTTAAAAATAAACTTCAGATTTTATTTAAATTGTTGATTTTAAAAGATTTTTGCAACACTTCCAGTGGGTTATTATTTATTTGCGAAGATTTTTAAGGCAAAGTAGCACCCTGCTTCACAGAATTCGTTAGTGTAAGAACTCAATATAAATTTAAACAAATAATACCCTCACTGGACTAATTTTGACATCACGAATCTTCAAAAGAGACGTTTTTTAATCGAAGTACATGCATTTAAATGGCACCTTCGGAGGTATCTAGCGTCGAAATATGGCCGGTCAGGGTACATTTTTAAAATGGAAATCGAAAGAACATGCTAAATTGTACGTCCAGTTAGTGTTTCAAGTCACTGTCTTTAAATTTACTTTTTCCCCATAAAAATACATTGTATAAAGTAGATCAAACATCCTTAAAGGTAAATTTTGTGCGATATGGCGAATAAATGCCGGTAATTAATAAGTCGTTGCAGCCGGTCGTAAAGCGGCATTAACCTTCGTATAAGCCCGCAGAATGCTTTAAAGTTTATGAACAATTTTTTTTATATTTTTATTTTTTTCTTCACGAGACAAAAGGATATTTTTTATTATCCAAAGGCCGATACACGCTAACTTACATACTTTAGACTCCGGTTTCGAAGAGAAACTTTGGCGAACATCCGTATGTGCCCTCTCTAAACAGACCGCTATTTAACAGTAAGTTAAACAATAAGGAAGTGTGTACGGAAGTCTAGTTTATCACTTGAGGATGCCTCGGCCTTATCGTTACTTGTTGAAAGGTGTTCCGTGGTTCCACTCAACAGCACATACGCTGCACTATAAACGCTCCATAATAACCCCTAATAATACCTTCTACGCATGTCAAAAATAATCTTAACTTTTCAAACCCCATGTAACACAAATGGTTTTGCGTATATAAAGTTTGCTGAAATTGTAAGCTTTTTTCCTCGATCAGGTGATTACTTAAGGGACTACATTCCAATTACCAGTTTTAAACTTCATGCTGAAAAGTTGATGTTTAAAAATATCTAAAATCTCCTTTATTGAGAAGAGCATTTCGAACATCGTTTGGAACTGTGGTATATTGAGGCTATTTTTTAAAGCATTTTGGTAGTTTAAAAATAATATTAAAAATGAAAATAAATACGGAATTTCTAAGCTAAGAAGTCATTATTATTGTGCATTATTTTTGGCGGAGTGTTTTTAAGTTTAGTGTGAATAGATGTTTAAAGGCCAAAAACAAATATAAAGAAAAGTGTCCATATAACAATGACTCAAAAAGACTTACTTACGATATACTTCGGTTAGGGACAGTCACTCAATAGGACTGTATTCTTGATGACTTTGACAGGGCATTTTTCGCAGAAAAGTTGTTAGTGGGTCACCCAGACCACTTAGTTAATGCCGATAGGGCGGAGGAAGGTCCGAAATTGCGTGCTGAAAATCGCCTCAGTCTGCGTGATTTCTGCTTTCCACGAAGCCTTAAATCTTACGCGAATCGAATAAATGTGTCAAATTGCGAGAAAACAGGCGCCTAAAGACCCTATTTAACAGATCTAACTCACGGATTCAGCGGGAAAGATGTAGAAATTTCTATTTTGTATTTCTTTAAATCTCACTTTTACGAAGTAGAGCAGTCGTTGGCTCAGGTTATTGGATTTTCCATGGGCAGTGCTATGGAATTGCTTTGAGATTGCACTTGTAGTGTTGATGAGGTTGATGTTCCCGATAAGGCTGAATTGCATTGACACCGCCATTTATATTGAAATATTAATACCAATGGACATCCACATTTCGTTACTATATTTTTTAATTATTTTTTTTTGCGTTACGTATGACGGCAAATAAATTTTTAAGCGCTGATGAAAACTCGCCTTAGTTGAGGCAAAAGCATTTTGGGTAAATACGCATTCGGATTCGGTTTCAAGATGGAGATAACAATTACATGGAAAAGGCCCGACAATAAATACTAAATTTCGATTGATATGGACTAGGTGTACACGTATCTCGAAAACTAACCGCAAGAATGAAGAACGGAACTGGTAACATGCGATCTACTATTGTGCAGTACAAGTCGAAGCTATAAGCTCTCTGATGTCAAATTTTACAGAGTTACGCGTAATGCGGCAAAAGATGATACCGGTACTAACTAGTGTTACTCAGAAGGGACCAGAGTTAATGATAAACAACTAACTGTTAATCTGAACTGAACTATTCTTGTGATATTGGTTCATCTACCCGATTTAAGTGCGCCTTCAACACACTTCCATATTCATGTAACCTACTCCATTTTTTAATTTCGCATTCGCGAAGCACAAAACGATTAAAAGTGCGTTTAATATTTCCTCCCACTGAAAGTTGCTAATTGTGCTTTTTTGTTCACTCTCCCATCGGGCAGAGAACATTTTTTGGCACAGGGGGCATACTGAAGATGTGTAAAGGAGAAAGTCTGACCTCCTAGGTCACACTGTTAGATCCACACATCCCACGTTTAGCGCCCTTTTCCCATATCATCAACACGTTTGATTCAAAAAGTACAGTGCTAACGGACTGCGACATGCCTATATGGGCATCAGAAGTAGAATAAATAATCAGAATCCTCCGAATTACAGCACTGCGAAACACCAAATAGTTCTGATTTTTCTTGGTACTAATTAGTCCATTAGACCGTTCCCATTCAAAATTAATCAAGCTAATTTTGGACGCCGAGAAAACGGTCTATGTACGAATTTTTCTCTACACGCCTTTCTAGCATCCAATATCAAACTCATTCCCATTCTACTAACAGTGCGTTGTTATCCACTGAAGGTAAATATTACTCAACGATATTTGCGTATTTTAAGTAAAATGTACGACCTTGAGTACCCTAAAAGAAAACTTCAAGCGTTTTCAAAACAGTATTTTACAAAATTTCAAGCCAAAAAGTTTTTATTATTATTTTGTATTTAGAGAAACGTTTAAAAGAGTTGCTTACATCAAATAGGTTAAAATTTTTGTGAAATTATACAATATTAAACAAAATACAGAAGAGTTTTGTAAAATTTTGCTGAATCCATTTATCAAGGAAATGAGGTTTATGAGGAGATTTTTGATCTTAAAATCTACAGTCTTCTCTCACCGCAATATTATTCGAGGAAAAACCCCAAAACTTGATGGTATAGCTGTTTGGCTTTTAGGAGAACATGTTCTTCCCAGTTGGTTTACCATATTTGGGATGTAACCTAGCTGACAGAATTCACCGAATTTAGCAGTCAAAAGCAGCGAGTCAATACAGAAAACTCCTTGTGTTTTTGCTTGTTTGGAAACCTACATAGAGTTTACAGAACGGACGCGCGAGGAGCACACAAACTCACCTTTCAACCGCTGTTCGTCTCTTTTTAAAAAATGAGTGTGGTCGCGTTTGCTTTAAGGGCCATAAATTACGCTGGGTAAATGTGTACTGTGCAACCTCGTTTGACACAGCTGAAACAGGTGTAGAGTTCGTCGTAACACTGATGGCTAAGGAGACACGTCTTTCATTCATATTCTTACGAAAAATCCCCTGTTATCAGTCACCCTACTCCTCCTTGGAAATGAAATTAAAAAGGGTCACTTATTTTCACTAGCTTTCGTGGTAAGCTTATCAGTAACGATACGGAATGCAAACTCTTGTCGTCTTTTCGTTTAATATAGATTTAATGAGAATATATTGATGACTCTGGAAATAACGTAAATATATCACGTTGGGCAACTCCAGGCCAACGTTTGGCCCAGTTTATTTATTGCTTTCGTCATTATTATCCCTTATAGCTTTCTTTTTTCTTTACTTTTTCTTTTATTTATTTATTTGATTGCGCGAGAAGGAAATTCCTGCCCGAAAGAATATCATTAAAAATCGGTGGTGAGTCCGAACCAAGTAGAAGAAAAAGTGCCAACTTTGAAAAGGTGTAGAAGGCGCCAAAACGAGTTACATTGGGCCGAAATATGACACGAAAGGTCTGCTATACTGGAGGAAGGCTGATTAGCACGTGGCGTGTGAGGCTATACGCTAGACGGATCCGAGAGCAAAAATGTAGGATCGGCTATAATATTTCTTGTCAATCTCTTCACGTTTTTGTAAGCAAGTTTTGTACTCAACTCACCTCTGCCATTAGAACAATATCAGAGGAAATCTCACGGAATGAGGTCGGCCCGACAGCGCGCACGCACGCTGCCTGCCAGCCCGCACTACACACTGGGATCTCACCTCCCTGAAACAGTTCAGTCGAAACAAAAGCTTTATTAGCGAAAAAAAGACGACCACGGAGTATAATTGCATGAAATAGATGCCGAAGGAGGGTACCAAGGCAGACGAAAACTGGTCTATTGCTCTGCGCATTTTGTGCGAGCGTTCCTCAGTTTCACTGTTGTTTTTTTTTTGTTTTTTTTTTCGTTGTTTTTTTTTGTTTAAAGTAAATTTAAAGTAAATTTTAAAGGTAGCACTGTCTATCTCTTGAGCTCCATATTCTGTAGCTTGGTCTAGTGAGGGGAACCTAACTTAACATAACCTGCTGTCGTCATATTAATCCGAGTGAGGTGATATCGAGAGCGAGCGAGGTATATGGTAACAAAACGAGTCTTGCCATAACTATGCGGTTCATTGTAACTAATGCTTTAAATGGAAAAAAAGAGGCTGAACCAGAACACAGTAGGCTACATAAAAAAAGCTAAGTTTAAAACTCAGGCTAGAATGTAGGCTTATGTCGAAAAAACGTTTCTGGTTTGGAGATATCCTAAGACTCGCATATGTAGTTACCATGTCATGCACCGGTACTACAACGCCAATTCATATCAAACATTGGAATATTTTATTTCAATTCATATTTAAATTATTGGGAGTAAAGTCTAAAGACGCTTTTGAACCAAAATTGAAAAATGTAACCGATTTTTAATCCTTTGTTTTAGAGCTAGGGTGATTTTTTCCCGATTCTAAACTCTGATTTCAGAAATCATGATCCCATAATTTCAACTTCATACTTTTGGCCTGGGATGTTTTCGCATAATTACTAATATCCCCACTACAGCGAAATACCCATAACTGCTGTATTTTAACGAAAACACCATCCTAATTTTTAATACCAAGACTCCGAGTCGTTCCTGAAAGACCCTTTCAGTTACACAAAGCAATAAGTTTTAGGCCTAAATATTATGCTCTCAACATAAATACTATAAAAAATTATTGTGCATGGCTGACAAGTAAGTTGAAAAAAATATAATAATACGAGCCTGCATTTAACATATTATTCCATAGGTTCCCCACATTAGGTGAGTCAAGCAAAACAAATTTGTATGCAAATAATACATGAAGAATGTCCTCAAAGCGAAAACATGAATGTTCCGAACATTGACATTAAATGGGGCACTAGTGATGGCGGCACGCAACGCCAGAACTTCTGGATTTTCGAGTCACCGCGAGAATAACGGGGTTTAATTTCAGATCTCTCTCTCAATGGCCGGTGTTAAAACAAAGTTGCCCGGACATGTTAATAGACGCAGGTTAATCGCCACTTCATTTAGCATTTAAGACCTTCGCCACTAGCTAAGCTCAGGTACCTGATCTCAAAAGGTAATTTGGCCGTTGGGCTGAGAAGTGACACCTTTTCACTGAGGGCGTGGTTTTCGGGTACTCTCCCTCTCCGCCACTCAATACAAGTGCATTAAATCAGAAGCACTCTTCGGGGCGTTTCTCTGGAGAAAACGTCTGCACCAGGTTAGCTATCTGACGTTTCAGGGTCAACAGCGTATTTACCATTGAGGTTACCCAAGACCTATTGATACAATAATACCTGTTAAAGCTAGTTTAATGCGCTTTTTTAAAGAGAGAGATAAAGCGGTTGTAAGTAGTTGTTTCAAAAAAAAATATTTAAATGCAAAGCCGTGCACTCTCAGATATCAATTTTGGAGTTCCCTATGATCTGTTCAACACAGTAAAAAGTAACCCCTGTTATAGGTAGGAATGTAAAACAGAGGAAGAGCGTAATTTGGTTATTTTTAAAGATACATCCATGAATAAGAATATCAATGGAGAGCTCTCGACGAGACCTTTTGATTGATATGGTTGTTGATAGGTTTATCTTAAAAAATAACCAGATTACGCTCTTCCCCTGTTTTACCTTCACACCTAAATCAGGCGTGTGACTACCTAAAACAGGGGCTAGTTTTTACTGTGAAGCATTCGTTACATTATGAGAATAGGCATATCCGTGTTTCTTAGTTTCAAGTGCCTTCTGCTTCTCTACTTTCCTGTTTGTTCAACTTGGAAATGCCTACTGCTTAGCTGCGCTATCGCCTCGTCCGGCTTATAGAGGGCCTGATGCTAATTACTTAAGCGTCATCAGGCGGACCATAAGACTAACTTCTATTAGGGTAAAGTCCGTACTCTGTGCCTGTCTTCACTGTTGCTCCGCTCGGCTAGGCGGCGAAAGGTGAATCACCAGAGGGAAGAAAAACAACATTTTTTTAGGTAACCGTAGCTCTCGTCGACACCAGCCCTCGTTGTATTAACAGATAATAGTACGTCAACCCCGAAAACGAACCTAAATAAGACAATACTTCAACTTATAAAACAGGTAAAGTGAAACCCAAGGATTTCATTTTATCAGTAGTGCCGACAAAGCTACGCAAAAGTGTTCCGACCGGTATGTTGTTAAGGCCAGACCGCTCTAACCGTTTGCCCTAAGTGCTTTAGGAACATACGTGGCGGTGATGCGGCTTGCGTTCGCGCCATTTGTGGCCGATGCCACACCGCGGTGACGCGCAACTTTGCTGCTCAGCGGCGCAGCATCCGCGGACTGCTCTGCGGCGAATCTATGTCGGGTCTGGGCCAAAGTCTCAGAGCAAAAAAATCAGATTGTATACAAGCCTGCTTTGAAACGGCTGAGCGAAGGCGGCCTAGTAACAGAGACTAGCCTAGGCCTAATATGAGGTTTGCTCGTTCCGTTCACTAGGTCTACTTCAGTCACATGAGGAATCTCAAGAATCGTAAATCATAGGGAATTTTTTTTTGTTGGAGTTTTAAGTTACGAGACAGACGACCCTCTGTAGAAAAAAATACAAAGGAACGGAAAGTATTATCCAATAACATAACCGAAAAATATAACTGGGTAGCGGTTACAAATAAAACACGATGTATTGTGTATACTTTGGGCTGACGCATGGACGCATTTCGGAGAAATATTGGGTTGCTTTCTGTCCTTTTAATTTTTACAAACAATATTCTTATATCTAATCATATAATTTTTTGGGAGTATTCCAAGTTGGATCTGTGAAATTAAAAATTTTACACGTTCCAAAATCATGTGATGATAAAGATTCCTTGTCACATGCCAAAAAAAATGTGCAACATTTTCGTGATGGCATAAATGGTTATTAAAATTACATTAAGTCCTTCGAGGAAATATTCGCATTCGGTGTTTCTGGCAAATCTAATTTGCACTTTTCAATGCGACCATTAAATCCTTGTAGATGTTGAAAATGTGAATTTCACTGTGAATACGCAATGCATTCGACAGGATTAAACTTAATGTATTAAGTTTTCAAGGTAGTGTTTTCTACTTTATTTTTATGGTTAAAGCAAGGTACCATATTTTAAGATGCGTGAAGAGAATCCCAACATACAACCGCGTAGTATCGATTTGGTGCCCTTTGCCTCGCTTTGATATGTCATTGATATGTATATTTCATCAGACTAACGCCAATCCTGATTCGTGGCTCACTTCTCAGTGGCGGCAACAACCACCGAGAAGCAAGCGGCTTCGGGCTGAAGCGATTTAGTCGGGTAAGGTGTCCTTCAAGCCTCACTCGACTTGGCGATCAACGATAAAACACGAGAGGCACAAAATGCCACCACCGAAATCTACACTGAAAATAAGCAGGTTTTGTCACTCCAACAATTTTTTTTCAAAAATATTTCGTTACAGCACGAAAATGTTTAGCTGTTACATCAACCATAAGGATAATCGTTATATGGTTACGCGAAAAAAAAGTTTTATTTCACCAACAAATTTTGGGACAAGACAGAATTTTGTTGCGGCAACGAAAAATTTTGCTGCAGGCACCAAATGTTAGTGGCAGGTTAGTTGCATCCTTCTGGTGCCTGCAGCAAAATTTCCCGTTGCGGCAACAAAATTCTATTTGTTGTCCCAAAATTTGTTGCTGAAATAACCCCTTTTTTCGCGGAACCATACAACGATCTTTCTTCGCTAAAGCAGGAAATTCATTTAATAGGGACGCATTTTTTATGATCATTCCGGTCACCCAGAGTACAACCCTTTCGCTGGCGTCTGAAAAATACAAGATTGATCACTCCTGCGGTTGGCGTAGCGACTTTCTCTCTCTGAGACGAAAATATGTCCGTCCGTCGCGTCGTGCAACGCGATGACCTTCTGATGGGCTGAGTCATTCATGCACAAAGCATTCTTCTCTTGTGTTTTACAACAACACAAAAAGGTTTCGGGAAAAGGTAAATGAAAGTGCTTTTGGGTGATCTTCCACAAGGACTTTCACACTCCGACCTCAAGAGGCGAGGATCCTGCAGGTTCCCGCAGGCTCCCGCAGGGTCGCCGGACCTCACACGGCCCCGCAGGACGTGCAAAGCCTGTGCAATTCCTCGTTGTACTTTATTCAATACACTATTTGTAGCTAAAATAGCGTTGAATCGAACGCCTGTGTTTGGTATAGTTACCAATTGGACTGTCTTAACAATTAACCAATAGAGTCTGATTAAAGTTCAATCTCGAAGCCAGGAACCACAAACAGCTGATATAAAATCAAAAATTGGGAAAAAATAAAATAACAAAAAGCCTAAAGAGAACTCTCTTTTGGCGTTAGATGCAAAAGCCATCCAATGAGTCGTCCAATTACTTCAATTTTTGCGTGACTTAATATCATGGTTACTTTTGTAAATCGTGCTACAAAAGCGCTTAGTTTGAGAGAGAGACGGAGAAATATTGTCTTATGATTTAATATTTTAAACCCCTAGTTTTCTAGCATCTAGCGCATAAACCGGTCAAAGCACAAAAACCGTTCTGACAGTAACCTACTTGAAAACATGTTTAAAATCATATTTATTGACTTTTGCGGGCTCGAGTGAAAGCTACCTTGGCTAAAATTACGGGTAATTGAAAAGCTGATTACACACGTCTCGACGCTAAACGATACGCCTCAGACCCTATTATTTCAATTTTTTTACTTAGGATTGTACCAAATGACCGCGGTTGCTGGCAACAAGATTTAACGTCACGCCCTATCCATAGTTTATAAACCTTTCGACCGAAACAGTCACAGGTGAGCCTGAAAGAAGTATTCATTTGATCAGCCCCGAACAAGATAATGCGTTAGTCGAGAACACTCATAAAAATCGCAACTAGAAGACATATTGGTCGTTATAAGTAATTCAAGGTATAAAGAAAATATGTTTCAAAAGAGGAGGATTAGATCGTTAATATCACCCAGTCCTTATAGGCGCACGGTCGTTACAAGTAACAGTCGTTGTAAGTGGTTTCGACTTAACACACAAAAATATGGCTTTCTTAAAATAAGGATTTTCAGGTGACAATTTTTAATTAGTTACATTAAAGAAATGTCATGCCGACAAGAAAATGGTCAACGCGACTAAAACCGATTATTATTTCAAAAGATTTAGTAGCAGGTCCTAGGAACAAAGCGCGATTGTCAGGGTCACAGATATTTTCATCTCTGTGACAAAGTTTTTTTTTTTTTTTTTTTTTTTTTTTTTTTTGCTTTTTTTTTTTTTTTTTTT
>Ga0058701_10002309_pt1 | contig 14349 bp, 7 predicted proteins | sample AgamicOrMae_FD_97039 | JGI IMG/M metagenome (GOLD analysis project Ga0058701, IMG submission 97039) | Agave microbial communities from Guanajuato, Mexico - Or.Ma.e | ecosystem: Host-associated > Plants > Phyllosphere > Phylloplane/Leaf | place: Guanajuato, Mexico | collected 2012-06-04 | reverse complement strand
ATAATTGGTATAAGACCCTAGGCCACTCCCTTTCGGCCAACCCCCCCCCCAACCAAAAAAAAACACCAAACCAAAAAAATTCACCCACAAAAAAAAAAAAAAAAAAAAAAAAAAAAAAAAAAAAAAAAAAATAAAAAACAACATAAAAATAAAATAAAAATACAGCAAAACCCCGTTACGTCACTCTTTAAAACGATTTTAACGCAACACCCTCCGAATCGATCAATTTCATTCAACGTTCCTTTCCCAGTTACAACTAACACTACCTTTCTTGGCGTCCTCATCGCCGTTTTAAAATCGACGATGGTAAATAATGTCCCGACTCAGAATTAACCATTTTTCCATTGAAATCATTATTTTCACGATCTTAACTAGTACCTAAACAGATATGAATAGCTGTCTTCGATTGAGCTTCACCTGTTTTTGGTAGCAAAACAGGTTTATGTTAGTTTTCAAGATAACACCCCGTATCAAATGAGAGGGCTTAAGAACAGCGTTCGATTGATTTGCGTATCTCGAACATGAACCAATTACGAGCCCTGCTCAACTTTATAGACCGAACCCACACGGTATAAAAGGTTTTGTAATACCAACAAAGTCATTTTTTAAAATAGCAGGGACAACAAAACTATTTTGTTACAACAACAAAATGTTTAGCTCTATCAACAAAACGTTTGGTTGCTGCAGCAAAATGTTTGGTTGCAGCAACAAAAAATTAATGTGTTGTCCCTAATTTTGTTGCCGTAACAAAACCATTTTTTTCCGTGCAAGGTATACGACTATCTAAAACAAGTAAGTATTTTTCTTCAGTGTATTTGTTACGAGGACTGGCATTATTTGGGCTCTCCCATTTCGCCTTCTATCGGACGTGTCCGGATTTTTAAGGCGTGCATTGGCCCAGTTGTTTCTGAAAGGCAAATATCCTTGTTCGAATTGCGTTGGGCTTGGGGAGCTTCTCCATTGCCAAACGATAATAAGAAGGAGCGGCCTCTTGTCACCGTGCAATCGTGAGTTCGCGCCAAGGTTGTTTGAAAACAAGGTCCTCGCGCGCTGTTCTTTTGGCGTCGCGGTGGGCCTCAACGCGGTCGCCGCCGCCGCCGCCGACGGCAGTGCAGCGGCGGCGCGCCCCCGCCGTGGCTCCGCAGCCAAAACCACGTCGCGGAATCGCCTCAGCACGCAGCCAAAGCCATGCCCCGCCCGTGTAGCCCCAACCGAAACGCACAGACTACAATTCTCCGCACTTTCCGTCCGGTTTCTGAACTTCCGCTTTTGCTGAGAAAAAAAGAAGCGTTACGTAACACTGCGGTGCTACACCCATGGAAAGTAAATAATACATATCATGCGGACCAGACAACTTTCCTGTGCGAAGAAACCGATTACAGGATTGCCTGTCGCTTACTACGAGTCTAAGTCTCTTTACAAAATTGTAATTGGCCTTTCGATTTTTGAAATTTTTTTTCTTGTGTTTTGTCTACTTATGGTTGACCAGTCGAGTGGAACGAGGTACAGGGCAGCCAACAAAACTTCGTCCTTCGAGGAAAAAAAAAAACGCGAAAGTTATGCCGCGATTAAAAATGGGATCACGTTTTGAGGCGAGCAAAAGGACTCAACTTTTTTTTAAGCATCTGTGACGCAGGTTTACGGTTTTTAAAATATAAGAGCGAAGGCCAAACTTCGATCATCATTTAGAAAATTTCGAAACGTTAATCAGCTAAAAGATTTTTTTTAAGTAGTGTCGATACGTTTCTGCATCGTAAATGGTCCACGCACATAAAGTTACGTCCTTTCGCTCGAGGCTCAAAAACTTGCTACCTTTTCTTTGGCAATGGGAAAACTTGTGCGTCTTTTCCTTTTATAGAAGTAAGACAACCGAAACTATGTGATATTTCTTACTTTTAAGGCGCTATTAACTTCCGACGTAGTAAAGCGGCATAGGAGACATTTCAACGCAAGTGTCAGCCAACCTGCCGCCGGCCGAGTGGACAAATAATCATTCATACAGACATAATGTAGGTATTTTAGTAGGATCTGGCCTATCGGAGGGCGCGCATTAATAAGGGAAAACTTGACGCATGGGTCGACCATGAGAGGAATACGTATTCCTCTCATGGTGAGGCGAGCCAGCAGATTCAACAGACCCTCAAACACTCGCCTTCCCGCTACCTCAGGTTCGGAGACGAACAATACACTCTAATTTTTTAAGGTAGCAATTTTAACCTTTTGGTTCAACCTTTCGTCGTCAAATCGAGCGGAACGACAACGAAGAGATGCAAAAGGCATCTAACGTAACTTAACCTAACAAAGCCCCTTGCTTTTTACCAAGATTAGTTATAGTCACTTGTGCCTCGCTTCGCTATCGCTCCGCTCGGCTGTCACCAAGCCTGATGCCGCTTACTTCTCGGCGGCCGATACAGGGCCGCCGAGAAGTAAGCGGCATCAGGCTTGGCCACCTTATAATGAGGTTACCCTAGGTTAAGTTAGGTTAGGTTATGGGGCTTGTGCCTCGCTCCGCTATCGCTCCGCTCGGCTTAACGTCTTAGGGATTGAGCCAAGAGGTTCAAAATGCAACCTTAAAAATTTAGAGTGCAATGAAAAAAAGAGTTTCAGTTTCAAACGTCATCTAGGTGCGAGGTGCTTCAAACCGGTACCCAAACGCTTTAAGTGCCCTCCCGCTGGCCTCTTTCTCGCCTTCTTATTTTATTTTCAGTCATTGTAGTTTACTGGACGTGCTCTTGACATTGGCTTTAAACTCATTCACATGGCACAAATCTTTAATACGCGCAATAGAAACACACCTGCTCTAATTGACAAGCCTGAATCAGCCAAGCGTTCCAGCGTCGTTGCAGAAATAAGTCAAAATCAAGAGATAACCTTGCAGATCGATAATTGCTCACGCAGGATTCTCATCCAAGCAAAGACAAAATAATAACAATGTTTAGAATCTTATTTCGAGGTCACTTGAAATGGTTCGGCCACATCTTCGAAAAAAGACGATCGTATATAAATCGCTTCCTCGTCAATTTTTGAAGTGTGATATCAAGGCCTCTACCAAATGTGCGACAGAGAAAGAAACAAAATCGCAAGGACACACATACTATATGTTTCAGCTACATGAGTTTTTATCCGATGAACAAGGTAAGGATGCTGCGAATTTCAAGCTTGCTTCCGCTTCTGATGCCGCGACCTTGCGTGCCGTGCCTTTCTAATCACACCCAGAGCCTTATCTTGTAAATCGACTTCAATTACGCATCAATACGGCCACGACTGCACACGCGATTTGAGTGATGCGCGGTATTTTCTTCTATTCTTCCACCCGCCTTATCTTTCGTTGCGTTTTGCGGATCAACGACAGCGTACGTTAGGAGGAGCTAGGTTACGACACATGCTTTATAGCTCAATTTAGTATCCCTCCATCCAGTTGTCACGAAGCCTGATCCTTATGTGAAGGACATCAGTTTTAGAGACAGTTAAGTTATAGGTTATGGGCCTTGTTCTGCACAGCGATGAAAGTGGAAACTAGAGGTAGAAAGTTCCACCTCTCGGTACAAATTCACAGTGTGCAATGTCGGGATCAGGCCAACCACGAGCAAATGCGCAGGTGGCCGCGACCCTTGCGATGATCTCCAGGTATCCAGGTAACAATACGATAATCCGCTCTCCGCTCCCCTTTTTGGATCATATTCCAATCTCTGCCAGGAAAACAGTCGAACATCGGACCCTACTGAAAGGAACTGCGGTAAAATTGCGTGTCCTTCGCAAATAAACCAAAACTTCTTCCTGAGCACTACAGTATTTCCAAAGTCGTGGATACCAAATTCATGAATTTGGTATGTTCGAGAATCGTACTTGGGAGTTTTTTTCTTCCGTAAGATGTAAAGGGGGGGGCGACAAAGTACCATTCGAAAACTGTATTCGAACTCGAACACGCGGCCCTAGGCACACTCGATACGCCTTGAGTTTAGCAGGTTCGTTTTTCGGGTAACCTACAGGGCATATTGTTTTTCGGCTTCCGAGGCAAGGAAAAGGTTGTGCCTTGAAATCATGGAAGCTTTGCGGTTCATATTTTGAAGTTTAATATCGATGGATACAGAAAGTTTGGATTGAGAAAGGAACATTTTCAGAACCGAGTCTCCATCCTAAAATTAGTAATGTCAAAAAAAGGAGGGATTTTTTTTGGGGGGGGGGCGGCAGCAAATATTCCATAAATTCGGATTTTGAACTTCTTCCTCTCCCTTGTTTGAAATCGCGTGGAAATCGGTTGATTTTTTTTTGCGAAATCGCACATTAGCCGGGGCATCCAATCAACTCCGGTTTAAGTGTGCACAACGCCACATTCGTACCATGTGTCTGGATTCATGTCTTCCCCGATAGACGGGCAGGGCCGGAATCCCGAATCGCAAATTATTGCTTTAAACCATGACGGTTCTTAAGCGACCTTTCCTATTTAACGACCCGCCACTTCCTAAGACTGCGTTCGAAAAAGACATCACCTAAGTGAATTCCTCCAGAATGCACAAGACTTTCAGACATGACACCTTCGGTTGCTGTTTTAGAGCCGAGTAGGAAGTCGTTATCTTAAAGAGAAAACACCCACATTGTTTGAGTAAATGCACCATGTTTAAGTACAGTGTCTCAAATCGAGGATTACGTTAGTTTCTTAACGGACTTGCGCCTAGAAAACGCGGGATTAGTTCGTATGTTTAAAAAATAAGGAAGATATTTTGGGTCTTATTTTGTGAGTTGAACAAATAAAGTTTTAGCTTCAAGAAAAACTTGGGGACTTATCTTTACTTGGTTGAGATTCTTATCGTTGAGTAAACGTGCGCAGAAAGGCGACAACAGGACATTAGAATGAAATGGCTTAACAAGAGCTGCAGTGTTAGTGTGAGCGCGACCTCGCAAAAGTCTAACCTTGCGCAATTTCAAAGCTTTTACGCTGTGTCAACTGAGGTTACTGTTACGTTTCAGCTCTTTTGACAAGTCAGCCTAGCAGAACGACATAGTGTTCACACATATTATAAGAAAGGACGAAAGATGATCAAGTTGGAGTCTGGGGTATTGAGCAAGAGTGCATGCGTACTCTGTCATCTGGAACTTCTCTCTCCCTCGCTCCCGGCGGGGTTCCACAAGACGGAGGTGTTGTGGGGGGCCATGGTTACCTACGGGCTTGGACATGCACGATCATGTTGAACACACGCAAAAAAGGCTGCTTGATTCTTACATGCAGTGCAACTAGGATCATGTTGCTGAAGGTGGCCGGCCAATACCGAGGCATAGCATTTCACCAAGCGATGTCCTTTCTCTCTCTTACACCCATAAAGCTCCCACATTCATCGATATTGTTTCAGTTTATAAACGCAACTGATATGTGCCAATAGATCTCAATAGAATTGCCATTATGGTGCGAAAGAAAAAAAAAATGGTATACGAACATAGTCCGCTTTTAAAACCTCGCCGAAACGTAAAGAAATGAGCTGCTCTTTTTCAGCAAAGCGTCTCTTTGTCGGCCCGTATGTCCCTCTTTGACTAGTGGAGAGCGCAAACAGCTTGCGTAAAAATCGTCCAATTACGATTAAACTTTCAAGGAATCCTCTGTCATAAAGATCTATTGTTGGGGGTGCCAATCAGGGAACCCTTTTCCCTTGGGGAGGGGTAGGGGGGAGGGCCAATCTTCAAATCGGTCGTATCTCTTTAACGGTTTTAGTTATCGATGAGTGGATAGCATCCACTTGAAACGAAATTTCATGGCCCTCAACTTTGTTCCAGATCCAATTTCTGACACTTATCTCAATCTTGTCTTCGAGGTAATTACTCTGGATTTTTTCGCCCGTATTTCCTGGTGTTTACGGCAGATTGCGGTAAAGGAAGGTAGAAATCTATTTTTACCGGCGGTCCCCGTTTCGATTTAGACCAGCATGATAACACTAGTATAAGATAAAATTACTAGGAAATAAAATTTACCTAATAATTGTAATTCACTTAAACCACACACTTGCGGTCGATACATGTAAAAGAACAAATTCAGGACAGATAACTGAATACCATATACTCTGGCATGTTCTCATTCTTATTGAAACTTTGAATCTGCCCATTACGCACTTGTCTGGTTAAAAAGTCGTATTTTTAAAAAAACAGTTTTGAAATTTTAGGCTCAAAGATGTTCTTATAGAACAAGTGACTTTTACGCCGCATGGTATCTTAAAAGACCAAGGCGTAAAACTTAGACTTCACTGTGATGCATGATTCTTATCTTTGAACTACTGCATCTACAGTTCGGTTACATTAACTTTAATGCAACAGCGGTATAGTCGAGGTATAGTTTAATTTCTTCACTGCCAAAGCACAGTCGGCCGATCCCGGTTTGTTAATTTATGGGCAAGTTGAAAGTTCGAGTCCTTTCTATTAGTCAAATAAAGAAACATCCCTCTGATGAGTTTAGAAAGCAAAGACCAGCTCCGAGCAAGGCGGCAACTGTGGCGAGTCTTGCCCCTCTCACTGGGAGAGTAGGTCATAGCGTAAAGCCAGCGGCGGCGTTGCCAAGTCACACGCCTTCGCTCCTTCTCTCGTTCTCTCGCTCGCTTACTCGCTTGCTCGTTCCATTGTGCTCAAGAGATTTGCCAACGCTTTTGCATCAAACTTGCTTTAATTGCCAGCAAACTAAAACGATGTTCTCGGGGTAAAGCCCAAGGTTAGATAGGGATGAACCCCACAAAGGTTTTACAACAAGCTGGAAAATCTCAGCGGTCGAATGGGGCTTTACTGGTGCGCATACGACGATCAGATCTATTTGAGCTTCAGACAATGGTTTGGTAAAGAAAGATTGTGCTTAGATTAGAGACCGAAGTCACGACATCGTTCTCAATCGTATAGGCCTACTAATTGGTCGATATAAAAGGCAACGGAGCGTTGAAGATTTGAAAAGAATTTTTTTAAATTATTTTCAAAAGGCGCGGAGAGAGTAACTAAAGCGCTACGTAACCCAGTCGTAGTCGTAAACCGAGTTCAAAGCTTGATACTATGGAAATTGGACAAAAATCTTGGGCAGTTACCTGGGTTATACAACCATCTAAATTTTGCATCAAGCTCTATTAGCATCCGTAATTAAAGAGTATATCTTGAAAATCTAACCATGGTAATACATCAAGAAACATGTTTAATGACAGATGTTTGACAGGGTTTTCGAACCAGCGTTAGATCCTTGGTTAGATCAGGCCCTTGGGGAGTGTACTACCCGGCTTAGAGAATAGACGGCGCTTCGTCGACTTTAAAATTGCTGCCAATAGGTTGAAACCGGACTAAATGTGTGGTTTACCTATTGTAATTGAATGACCAAGTGTCGTTAATAGTTGGTGTCAGAATGGTAGAATGTGCTGTAGAAGTTGTAGCTTAATATTTTGAGTAGTATTTTCGCCTAGTACGACTTGTTATTGTCTTTTCAGAGACGCGATTTTCAATTGGATGATAAGGAAGCATGCTACAGGGCTTGGTCAGCATGCCCTCGTTTGCTCGGGTTAAACTGGGGCGATTAGGTAAGGTTAAGTGGGGTCACGTTGGGTAAGGATTAAAGATTAAAGGATTGGAGTGGAGGCAACGGTTGCAGGCTCCTCGACTTGCGGGACACCTGATTGTTGTCTATTGTCTGCCGCAGTCACCGTTTGTGGTTGCTTTAGTTACTTGGTCGGGAATCTTGGAAGCAAAACAATAGCAATCAGATGAAATGGGAAGAGGCGAGAGGGGAGCGACCAGTAAGCATGGTGTATTGGCTTTGGACATTGGGTCATCCGGACGGAAATCGTACATAATATATGAGGCAGAGGCCGCAGCGAAAGTTGCGCTCGGCGGAAGTGAACGAGCGCGAATTTGGAGTTACTCTCTCCGCCGAGCGGCGGCGAGAGGCGGCGCGGTGGAGGGCGGCCACGGCCGTGTGGTGTGGGTGATCAGAGCAGGAAAGCAACAAGACAGTTTGCCCTACCTCCTCCTCGACGACGGCATCAAAGGAAATGGAAATCGCAGTCCTGCTGGCGGCGGAGAGGCGGGGGGCGCCATAGCGCCCGCGCCGGAGGGTAGCACATGGTGAATGCCCATAAGAGGCAACGTCGTGTAGGGCGGCGGGAGATGAGAGTGCAGCAGATCCGGGAGGCGGTCGCTGACGGGGGACACCGCGTCCGCGGTGAGCTGGGTCTGCCACAGGGCGGCCGCGGCCTGCGGCGGCGGCGGCGGCGGCGCCGGCCCCAGGGGCACGGCGCCCAGGAGGGCGCTGCCCAGGGCGGGGGGGACCGTCGGGGCGGCTGGGGGGCCGCCGTTGAGGAGGCTCCGACGGGCATGCCGCCGCTGCTCGCGGCGCTCCCGGCGCCGCTGCTCGCGGTTCGGGGGCACCGGGGCAGGGCCGACATCGTCCGTCTGAGCCTCCGTCGACGTGAACGTCCTTTCGGGGGTCACCTGCTGCTGATCCCCGCTGCCGCTCGTCGGCACGATTTGGACGTTAGACACATGACAATCACTGACACTCACTGAGGCACTTGCTAACACTGATGCACTGCACGTCACTTCCCCAGAAGCGGCGGGGTCCGCGACATTCACCAACATCGTCCTGTGGCCATAGTTAGCACAACACGGCCACACGGCTCCTCTGTTCGAGTCCGACTGACTGCTCTGGCAGGCGGTTGCGGCAGCGGCGGGCTGCGTCTGGCAGTCGCGCTGGGTACCTGCCCCCGCCCCCGCTCCTGTCCCTGGCACCGCTGGCAGCGGCTGAGCCGGCTGGCTCTCGAGCGCTCCGAGCGGCGGCCGCGAGAAGCACGGCCAGCCGCTTTCGAGGTCAGTGGCCGTCGGCAAAGGCAGAGGTAGGGACAGAGGCAGCGGCAGCGGCAGCGGCAGCCCAACTCCAACTTGCGCTGGCTGCTGCTCTTCTCGACAATCGTAAGGCTCCCAGAGCAAGGAAGACAGAGCCTCCTGGAAGGAGTCGGTGCGACAAGGCAGGCGGCGTCGGCTCGCCACCGTGCTTCCAACCCCCGCCGCCGCCGCCGGCGACGCTTCGTCCTCGTCGTCGTCGACATCGTCCAGGAGATGGGCGGCCGAGATCGGACGGGGTCGTCTCGATGCCGGCGCCGCCATCTAGGCCATCTGAAACAACATCCCTGCCTTAAGCACCACTTTCATGACCCGCTGCAGTATGTCCTATCAACATCCTCTCAATCTACTAAACAGCGATTTCTCTCCATCGCCGGATGGCGGATGTCACAAGATGACCATAACAAGGCTCTTATGTGTCTTGACACCAACCCTCATTAGCTCGAGCTCTAAGAATCGGCCCCTGTTTTAGGGGTGTGAGCAAAGGATAAGTTCCGCCCATAGGAAAAAAACATGAAACAAAAACAAAAAAAAACACGGAATAATTGAAAAATCAGAGAAGGAAAGAGCCCACAACTGGTCAACGATGAAAAAATGAAAAGTCACGCTTGCAGAAAAAGTTAGACAACACTTTTGATACTCCTCGGTCTCTGAACGTCACCATAAAACGATTCCATTAATTGCTATCAGAATAACTGATTACTTAATGAGCTAGCTATTCGGCTCGAAATAAGAATAAGAGGAAGATCAAATTGCTGAGCATAAACAAAATTGCTCTTGATATCGTCGCTGTTGCCTTCTAGAGGTCAAAATAGATATTGCGAGTTCCGCATAACGCATTAAAGTAAACAACGCAAAAAGTACAAGTTTATGTTTAGACCACGGTGCAGAGCTGTCTGCACCGTGGTTTAGACAGATGTTCTCTTCCTTGTCAAAATAGCATAGCTCCCTTTTACAGTCACTAACAAGTAAGATCGCAGTGAGATAACGATTGTGGTATATAGCCGCTGACTGATGTGCCGAAGCCTGTATCAATCTAAAACCGGGGGGACGGGAGCTGTCCAACCTAGTCGTTTTTTATTTTATTTTTGTGCATTTTGCCAGAATATGTTCAAAATTTATCGTTGTTTGAATAAAAATCGTAGCGTATTAATATTTAAAATAAGTTTACCGTAAACATATCTGTATTTACTTCCATTCTATATTTTTTAGTTCTTTACGCTTTTGTCATATCTCGTTATCCCTGTACTCTGTTATATGAACAATATTAAAAAGAAATGGCGGTTAATAAATATTATTCAAACCACGAGCGTAAACAATTAATTAGTTCCTTTTTCATCAAGGGTCTTTACCAAACCAAACTTTAATTTTTCTTGAAAAGAGGCCACGTTTTGTACCCCCACGAAAAGGGGAGGTTTCATCCGAAAACAACGATAATCTAAAGGGTTAGGCTAAAAATACTTTCCAAGAGAGTCCAAGTGTTTTGTGTTTCCTCCCCCCCCCCCAAAAAAAAATCTCGTTCTTTCCAGTCCATTACCTCATTCCCACCCCGGACTTCTCGCTCATCTGCCAGAGAAGAAAATCCGTTTCTTTGGTCTTTTTTTAAAGATTTTTCGAGATTTTCCAAGAAGTGTTTCCTCACACATACTTTGCAGTACATTTTGGACAAGGAATAATTTTCGCGATGTCAATCCCCAGTGATACTCATAGAGGACAGTAGCTCCCAATGCAGGACAAACATTTTAACTACAGAATTTTTACTTATAATACATTGAGTATTAATCGAAAAAAAAGGAATAAGGAAAAATGAACAATATTTAGCATATTTATCGCAAAATTATAATTCTGACCAATCAGTTGTCACATCTTTTCCAGTTTTCATGTGCACGCTTCACGACAGTTCCTGCATGATATTAATCAGAGGGAAAATTGGACAGCAAAATCTTGCGACGCGATCAAGAAATAGGCGCCAAGATGGCTGCCGCTAATGCAGTTTGAGAGAGCTTCGCGAGTTCGCAGCAGGAGTGAGGGGGCTCTTCTCACGGACATGAACCTATATAGGCTACGTCACGCAAGCATGCAGTAAAATCGAAGTTTTAGAGATCGCACTTCCTACCTCGTGTGCTCTACCCTAGTTCAACATTTCATCACTAAAAGAATGAACAACCTACAATCGCAAAGGTAGGTGTTCAGAGCGATGCATCGCCATCGTTTTGCTCAAGTCAGCTGTTGCCTAACCGGATGACGCGCTAACGTCTCGGTGGCAGTTATACTTGGCGACAAAAAATACAACACAGGGAGTAGAAAATGCTACTTAAATAGATACAGTGTCTAGATGCCAAGTTAAAGATATCTGGCTTGGGTAAGGAAAATAGAGCGAAATTGCGCTTAGGACAGAAACGAACGGTTGGGATAGAAGAGTGCGGAATTTTGCTTAGGACCGAAATGTACGGTTGAGCATTGGTCGTCCTATTCATGGTGCACACAGCACCAATAAAAACGCAAAGGTTGGCGAGCCGTCTTGCCGCAATAACACTGACCACAGTGACTGTCAGTATTGTTACCTATCGGCGTTTTGTTGAAACGCCTAAGATTGACCACAGTTACTTTTGTTAAATGTGCGGCGATTTGACGGTGGCTTTGAACAAAGAGCAGAGCTAACGCCATCTTGCGGGAACTGACCGAACGCAACTTTGTGAAACGGGAACACTACACAACACCTGTTTTTTTTTTTCGTATTTGCAGTTTCTATCTTCAATACTATTGCATCATGACCCCGGCATCAATGGCTTACGAAGCCCGATTTGCTAATCTAAAACCGGTTGTTGTTCTTGATACAGTTTCTGAGAAAGATTTTGGTCTTTAATTCAAAAAATGCTCTTATTTTGGAGAAAAAGAAAAGGCTCGCGCCTCATTGTAAATACAGTCTATAATGAAAGAAGATAGACCTTCCGCTGAAAGGCAGCTATTATAAGAAAAGTATACTATTCTTACAGTGATTGTAAGTTTTGAGGTTCCTTTCCCGACCACCAGTGCATTTCTCTGGTTTAACATTTTAATTAAGTTTATGAGGATTGACGATATCGGGCAGGATGTTTTCGGACTTTGAAGATGGTTGAGTTCGCGGACATTAGAAGTATGCGCAAGAATATCATACCGGTATGAGTAGAAATATTTTCGGAGAGGGGCATTCATGGCCTAAAAGCAGGATATTATTCAAATTAGAGGATAATCTTTTTAATTCAACTTCTCTCTAGGATATTCTTCTAATTCAACAACTCGTTTGAGGAGTATTATTTCCTGTGACCAACACTATTGTGTTTGCCGGTTTTGCTCCGATGTTTGCAAAGTCAGAGGGAAAAGTCTTGACCCCTTTTTAATGAGAGGCGAGAAAGTCTTTGCATGGTTTGTCATGATGATGGGCGTCCATTCGAGATATCTAAACTACTTCGTCATTAAATGCAATGCCGCAGCACACGTACTATTTCGGGTAATAAACAAAAAGTGCAACAGAAAAACACCCTTCGAAGGCGCGAACGCAGAAACTACGGTCAGCTTCTATCACAGGGAAGATGGGATAGGTGGGAGCTGCTGTACAAAAAGTTATGTTGGTTCGACTGTAGCCCCTCTTTAATAGGTCATAGCCGCCACCGTTCACCTTCCTGACGCCTTGCAGTTCAAACTGACCACCACCCTCACTGTACATTGGGTCACAAAAGTCATGACCCCTGCTTCTACGTATTCTTATGGAAGCAGGGGTCATGACTTTTGTGGCCCACCACCCTCCTGCCAACATTTACGGAGCGTCCCTAGATTCATCTGGCTTAACAGCTCGTTTCAGTGCTGACTGCTGTTGATTAAATCGATGATTGTGACATGTGCGACGTGTCCAATAACGCAATTAAAAATAATTGTCTGAATATTTAAGATAAATTAGGGAGCAAAGTAAAATTTTGGAGCATTTAAACGACCTTTTTTTAGATGCTGGTACTCACTTTTCTTGACAGGGATTTGTTGTAAGGCAGCTCATGGATGATCTGAAACAAACAAAACAAAACTGCTCATGATATGTTTGAAGGGCATAGCACCAAAAAGAACAATAACATGCTGACTGAAATTAAGTTAAGTCGAAGTGCGGTAAAAATAGCAATAAAATATTAGTTGAATAATCAAATATGGGTAATAAGACACACAATTAAAATTAATGCTCGAATCGATTTTGTTAAGGGCAGACCTGTTGTGCGAACGTTTGATGTTCTGTAACAGAAGTCTCTCGACAGCCGTTCAGTCTATTTTTCAGAAGAAAGGGACGATTTTTCTTTACATAATCCTGAAAGCTCGACATATCCACACCATGACTTTTTATTTACAACACCGCTTACGACGATGACTCCGAAAAAAATGGGACGTCGCGGCAACAATGGAATGTCCGATATCGTCCACACCTGATTCACACCTTCGTGTGTTGCACCAGCAGCGCGGCGCCACGGCCGCCGTTCACACAGCTGACCGGACCACATTATGGCCGTCAGGGTCAGGACCGGGTCAGCATCGCCGATACTCCTGACAATACTCCCTGAAGAGCAGAGGCTTTGGCGATACTCTTTCGAGTTTCCGTGGGGCGCTACTGGAAGGAGTGTCGGTGAACATATGTTTCTGTCAATTTACACTTTTCCGTCCGGCGGAATTCATATCCTCCCTAGGGTCGTGACGAACAAGAAGGAGAGGGCGCCCTTCCCTCATGCATATTGACCATACGCAGGATGTCTTCCAACTTCGAAGGGATTGTTACGTTCTCAAAAGGACAATGATTCGCAAAGATAAGTTTAGTACAGATGTGCACGATTTTTGAGTGACGAATATGACACACCGGAGAGGAATTCCGAAGTTCTGCACGAAGGCTGGCGGATCACCGGTTTAGCAGCCATAATAGTTCTAAAAATATGCGCGAAAATCGTCTGTACAGCCAATCCTGTGCGTTCGAGGATTTTCAAGCAAAATAGTTCAACCTAGAAATGGGCTCGTGAGATTCACTCCTGCGCGAGCAAAATGAACAACACGCAGAGTTGCAACTGATTGTAAAACTGACTTCCTTACATTGTGGCAAATTTTGAAACAGTTATACCTTTCCAGGTGTTCAGCCTTTCCCATAAAAATGTAATGAATACGCATTAAAATGCGTTTAAGCGTGATTCTGGCTGAATATTTTTGAGAAAAATTTGAACAAACTGTTCTGAGATGAAAATGAATGAAATCTGTTTATCGACAGTTCTGTTCTTTTAAAATCCTTCAGTCAAGTATGAAAAAAAGGCCCTTATTAGGGGTATAAACAAAGGCGGGGGTCAATGACTGTCTCCCTTAGGTTTCTAAAGAACGGAGGTAGAAAAAACTGAGAAAAAAATGGAATCTTTTGAAATACGACTAAAATAACCTTGAGTGGTAAATTCACTGAGAAAAGTAAATCTTAAATTGAAACTAAACGTAAAGCCTGTGGCAAGTTGT
>Ga0058701_10002308_pt1 | contig 14350 bp, 9 predicted proteins | sample AgamicOrMae_FD_97039 | JGI IMG/M metagenome (GOLD analysis project Ga0058701, IMG submission 97039) | Agave microbial communities from Guanajuato, Mexico - Or.Ma.e | ecosystem: Host-associated > Plants > Phyllosphere > Phylloplane/Leaf | place: Guanajuato, Mexico | collected 2012-06-04 | reverse complement strand
CCTCTGGACAGCACAGTCGTGGCAATGTTTCCGCAAAATTAGGGGTGGGGGGGTGTTTTCTAGATATTTCGAACCCCTGTATCTTAAAAACTGTTGGACATATCAAAACGAACATGGAAGTATTAGGTCGTCTTCGGCCCCATTTTTTTTTCTTTTTTTTTACAATTTTACTTTGGGGTAAGAAATGGTGGAGTATGAATCTTCTACTAAACTAATATTGCTTTTCGTAAGTTATCCCCAAGGAGAGTCAAATTAGGGAATCAGTAAGGCAGTCTTACATATTTGGATATTGGCTAAAATATGCAATTAGCACCGTGTGTGCGTTCGGTTGCCTATGTTACAAAACGCTTTTTTCAGTGCTGCAGTTAAAATTCATGCCCTGAGTCAAAAATCTTACACGCGCGTTTCTCGCATTATTGATAAAAGGTTCAAGTAATATTACGGTCGTAGGTTTCATGTGAACATGCAAAAGTATATTTAAGAAACCTTTTGTAAACGCTGCCCCTCCAGCCTTCTCCTGAAAAAAAAAAAAAAAACAACAAAAACAACGAAGCATTTTACGCCTTATTGGGCCAGGAAAGTATTGAATGAATATATTATGCAAACTTAAGAGGTGGGAAGACCGTTAAATTATACATTTCTTTTTTTGTCAGTCATAATTGATGGATTACAGTGAAACGTAATTATTATAATGAATCTCCTCCAATCTGTTTGCCGGGGTTTTATTGTACCGTTACAGCCACCGTTACCAGGGGAAAAATCGATTCACTCAGGTCCCCGCTCCGATTATTTTCTTGGCGGGTATTGTAGCAGATCACTTTGTCTTACTTTTAATTTTGGAGTAATTTTTTTGGTCTGTGAAGCTCTGCAGATTGCGTCGTCAGGCGTATCCCGCAGAGCAGCGTACGAACGCGCAGAGAGGTCGGCGGGCAGAGATCCGGACCCGAAGATATGCGCCCGCCTGGAGCGTGACGAACCTCTCTACCCCAACTGCGACATGACTATCTGGTTACGAACGTGCGACGTTGAGTCTGTCGTGCCTGTCAAGGGCCAAGTGCACGGAGTTATCCCGTTGTGGATCAGGGGAACCCTTCTCCGCAATGGGCCCGGACGACTCAAATTTGGCGACGACGAATTCTTGCACCTGTTCGACGCCTCTGCTCTGCTTCATCGGTACGCTATTGCTGATGGGACAGCGACGTATCAGAGCCGTTATTTGAGGACAAACACTTATTTGAGGAATTCGGCGGCTCGGAGGATTGTCGTTTCGGAGTTTGGTACGCGAGCATGCCCGGATCCCTGTCGCACGATATTTAGTAGGTGGGTACCGGTATTAAAGAAAGATGGGTATGCCCCGAAAGATCGGCGAGAATCTGACGAGGATGCATCATGTTTTCTTAAAAAATGGTACGAACAAATTAAGGATCCTCTTCAATGTTCGGCCGGCTATCAATTCTTATATCAAAAATGTTTTGCTTGACTTGGTGACCAGAACTTTTTTTTCTTTCTCGCCTTCTGTTAGGTACGGTAATTTTTTTAAATCGAAAAGAATTTCCTTATTCTCTCGAAATATTGAAATTTATTTTTGAAGTTGGGAAATGAAAACCAAATATATGTGCCTCTGCTAGAGAAATTTGATTTTGACTTCTGGAAAGAGCGTATAATCAGTGTACCGAGAATAATATTCTTGATCCAAGAATCGATGTTTGTGGATTTATTGTGCTTGTTTGCAATTTATTTGCAAGTTAATGTTTCTCGAAGACGATATTTCAAATAGGTCTTGGATGTACTAGAAGGCTTACTCTATCATATTCTCTGTTTCCTGGCTGTAGGCCTCTAAGTTAAAAATCTTAATGTTTCATGTGTTTATTTATTTATTTATCACTATAATTATTTTTTTCTCATACAGTGGTTTTCGGTGTGTCGATTTGGCAAAAAAGATGATCATCGGCGTTGTTACATACTAAATATTTTCATCAGTAGCTACTCTTCGGGTTTTCACAGCCATTGCGGCATTATGTATTAAAAACCTGAATTTGAAAAACTTCACTTTTTTCAGGGTCGCAGCAATGTTTAGTCCAGGAGAAGCACTGTCGGATAACGCTATGATATCCGTTTACCCATTTGGAGATGAGTTCTACGCCTTCACAGAGAGCACGATTGTCACCAGATTTGATCCAATCACTTTGCATACGATAGACCGAGTGAGTGAGTACCAAAGAACTACGAGTAGATTTCCTCATTGAAACTAAGGCATGTTCTACACCTGAACTCTTCATGTTGTAAGGTAAATTTGGCAAATTACGTCGGAATAATCAATCACTCCGCGCACCCAGTAGTCTTCCCCGACAGCGCAATAAGTTTAGGGATGGCTCTTGGAGCTCGAGGTCCACGCTACACGCTGATCCATTTCCCTATCAACATTGAACGGGACTCTACCGGTACTCAACCACTTAATCGAGATGTAAACAGCATACCAACCAACACCCAAGGCAAGTGATAATTTGTACTCTCTCAATCCTTAAGTTCGCATTTTCCTGACCTGTTGTTTCCATTGGCGTTTAATCTTTCATTACATTATGAGGATTAACCCACTACCACCCAGCGATGCCGCTCGGAAACAGAAAAAAATAATTTAGAGGATCTTAAGTTTAGTATTGTCACAATTTTAAAAAAAATATCACCCCTCTGGAAACTTGAAATTTAATAATTTAGGCATTTTTAGAAGCTTATAATTTCGTATTTTAATGTAAAAAATCCTTCCAGTTTTTCTTAAGCTAAATTTCACTCCAAATACTGTTATGTGTTAACGACATACGACCGCATAGGTTAGGTAAACGTTGGTTAGGTGTTTTGTGCCTTGCGGTGCTATCGCTCTGCTCGGCCGTCGCCAAGCCTTAAGGCGCTTTCCCCTCAGCTGCAGACTGCTGCCGCCGAGGAGTTAGCTGCATCAAAGTAAACGGCATCAGCTTCGCGACAGTAAGATCAGGTTACGTCGAGTTCTTTGTGCCTCGCTCCGCTGTCGCTGCACTTGGCTCAGCGAAGAAAGGTGGAACACAAGAGCTAGAAGAAGGTGTAACCTATCAAATTTAGAGAGTACTCGAATCCATCGTAATGGAGCTGTCTTGATATGTTTTGTAATTTACATTGCGTAACTTCGGATTTGTATGTACCACGTGAATCGATGTCTAGTAACCACTCTAATGATGTTTATATAAGCATCAAAATGAAAAGCCTTCTTTGATGTTTTTATGCTTTCTTGATCAGCGAGGCACCTTAGAGGGAACAGTTATGTTTTTTTTTAATTTTAATTTTCTTTAACAATAAAAATGATTCTTGAGTGGGTAGGTTTCAATGACACAGGCAGAACGAGCACGTTACATGATTTAATATTTGCCCGTTCACTTTGCATGTTTGATTCAAAATATCTCCTCTTCTTTCAAGGCGCTTTCCCCCGTAGGAAATTCCGTCCATGCTATAGTGATGTCCAAAAAACCAAAAACTCCGAATTCTTCTTGTAGATTTGCAAATGATCGAAATTTGATTGTTTTACAGACGCAGAAGGAGGGAAGAGTTTCGAACCAGAAAATTCAGCTTATTCCCGCGCTTTTGTTGGTGGACGAATCGTAGCTGGTGTCGCAGCCCGCTGGCCGTTACATCCGGGTTACATGCACTCGTTCGGCATAACCGATAGTTTTTTCGTGTTGGTGGAGCAGCCTTTGACGGTATCTGTCCGGAAAGTGGTGCTGAGTCAGCTTGATGGCGAACCTACCTCTGCGGCCATGAAATGGTTCCCAGAACATCCAGTAAGTGTTTTCTGCGACTGTTCTAAATATCCCCCCGTTAGAGATCTCTATTTAAGCTAGGTACTCCCGGCTGAAACCGGTAGATTCATTCTATCACTTAAGTATGTTGCCTTAGTACCTGAAACTTTGCAACTAAAATGTCAATCTCTCGGTTGAGGATCTTTATGTTCTCCTTGTCCTCGGCAACTTAACCTTCCCTTGCTGCTCGGGTTGCCTAAGCCACTATTGCCAGGGGCTTGGGAATCGCCTGGGTGAAACGTCCAATGAAATGAAGCTGCAATTTTGTGTTTTTGAGAGGATTACCGTACTCCACACGAATACGGGCGTTCGGATCACATATGGAGTCACAACTAGACGGAAGTTTTGGTCGGTTCATGTCAATTTTAGAAGCGACTGGAAGAAATTCACCCTCAGGTACACCTATAAGATTGTTTCGTCTCATGTCGTATTCGACACCAGCTTGATTCCCAGTGTTGGCAACATTGTGGTTTCTCCTCTACATCCCTCTCTCTCTCCCTTATCTCTAGCCGTAACCCCGTTCATAGTATCAACGAACGTGACAATACCCAAACCCTTGTTAAAAAAAAGATGTAAAATCTTTAAAAAAATATTTTGCAGACTCTCATCCACCTCGTAGAACGAATCACGGGTCGCCATTCTCATACTTTCTGCACATCGACTTTGTTTTTTCTCCACATAATAAACGCCTTTGAGCGAGATAACAACGTCGTCATCGATATATGCTGCTACGAAAACCCCGAAATGATCAACTGCATGTACATAGAGGCACTGCGGGTAAGAAGTACAACCACCTCGATAAGTGGGGATGTGGGAAGATGTTGACTGACTGTTTATGTGATCTTGTTTTGTGGAGAACGGGCAGAAGAATCCAGATTATGCGCGGATGTTCCGTGGACGACCGCTCCGATTTGAGCTTCCCCTAAGAGGGAATATCGCTGAAGCTGCCGCCAACGCTGTCTCTGAACCTTGCAGACGAAGTTCGGGAACGGCAGTTGAAGATCCAACGTTCATCCGGCCGAGTCAGTTGTCAACTCTGGGCTGCGAAACACCCAGAATCCCACAACATCTCGTCGGAAAGATCTATCGATATTTCTATGCGATTTCATCCGACGTCGATCTTGAAAATCCTGGAACGGTTAGTAGGATACATAGTTAAGCTGATTTGAGCCAAGGGAACTATTAAGTTTTGATTGTAAAGAATTCGCAGAATATTGTGGGCCCAAATTTTTTCTTGTGGTGTCTTGGAAATGGTTGAATTTTCGATCAAGGCAAGAGTACGGCTACACTCTTGATTGAAATGTATGAATTACTTTCGTATCAAATAATGGGCCGCTGAATAAATATGTGCATCGGGTGGAGAATGGCACAGTGACATGAAATAGGTGAATTTACTGAACAATGAAGTCGCATAAAAAATCAAGTTCTCATACTTTTCCCAGAAACAAAATTATTCAATTAGCTATTTCGATTTGGCTTTCAACTTCATATACTAATTGTCAAGGCTTACCCATTCACACCCACATTCTGATGAATTCTTTAAAGCTAGAAAACGGTTCGTATTTTTTTATTATTATGTTTTTTTAAATTTTATTCTGGCGAATCGCATTAGGAAACGTTTGACGTAAACAAATAATCATAAGCGATTGAAGAATGTTTTCGCAATTTATAGCGACCATTGCACTAATTATACACTAGTTTTGTGTTTCTAAAACCCCAACAACTTTTTGTTGGATCAAACGCCCGAATAATTCGAAAATATTTGTTGGTACCGTGAGTCACCGTGAAATACTGATAAATGAAGAATTATAAAAACGAAAGTCCAATCTGAAATCATTGAAAGTTTTGCGTGTCTTTCTTGTCGCTCTTGTCCTACTTGCCTCTCTGAGATTGATCGTGTCTTCATTGGTTGTTTAGCTCATTAAAGTGGACACAGAGAAGAAGAGAAGTTGGCGATGGGCTGAAGACGGAGTTTATCCGAGCGAGCCAATATTCTTGCCTCGGCCGTCAAGTAAAGTTAGACATCTGTTTACGTATGCATGCTTTTTACTGGGAAACTAACCTTACCTTTCCTGTTAACCATTTTTCCCTTTTTTTTTCAGGCTGAGGACGATGGAGTGATACTGAGTGCGTTAACGTGGTCCCAAGATGAAAGGCGCACAGCTCTTCTTGTGCTGGACGCCCCAACTTGGACAGAAGTTGGCCGTGTAGAATTCAAAACTCCCGGCGTTGTGCCAAAATGTTTGCATGGGTGGTTTGCTCCGGATGTCGTCTAACATAAGAAAAAAATTGATCTGTTGTTAATGTTTTTAAATGTTTTTTCTTTAAATAAACGTGGTTTTAAGATGATCTCGCCTCTGCCCAAAATATTAGATGTTAAAAAAGCCTAATTCACGTCGCCGCAGACACCAGAATTTTCAGTGAAAACTTCTTAACCCAGATCTATTTAATGAGAAGAACTGCCTATTCAGGGAAAGCTAACTGCATGTGGGGTGCTAACAGACGCTTTTAGCATCGAGAAATCGTGTCACGCGTTTTATGGACTTTTCTTGGATGAAAATGTCACCTTTAATCGCCACTGGTGATTGGATGGAAATCGAAATGGAGAAATCCCGCTTGTCTTAAAAATTGATCTCTAGCTGGAGCCACCTGGCCTGGCAAACCCTTTAAAAGGGCTAACCCCCTCTGAATGAGAGTTTCATCACAGGTATCTGATTTCTTTGATTAGACACTTTTTTATTTTAAATTAGAAAAAAAATGTGAATTACATTCAGGCAACGTTACATTACTTTTGATATTAAAATAATAAGTTACATAGATAGCTGAGCATGTGTCTCGTTTCTTTTCAAAAAGCTTGCGAACTATCTCCTTCGCGTCAATTTTGACGTTAGACTTACAACCTTATCTTAGGAACGAGTAGGTTTATGCGGCTCGACCCAGTGTCAGAAGACATCGGTCGGTGTCGAGAGGTCAAACTCACTGTTGGTTTCTCCTATAAAGGTAATACAGCCGGTATGGATGGGTGGATTTAGAGGAGGCTAGGGACCAGACAGTGGATGATAGCGCCTATTTTACTTTGCGCGTATCCCCCCCGCGGTAAGGTTAAACAACATACCTACTTTAGTGACCAACTACAGCTTTAAGATAACAACATTGGTGTACAACGTTATTATATACTCATTCCCTTGTCCTATTCACACGCCCTGTAACGCGGACGATCCCGCCGTCGACGACCACGAAGCGCACCACGTCGAGGAGCTCAAACAGACCAACTGTCAGTTAATGCCCTCGTCTCTATAAACGGCACATGCACGTGACTACTGCCCCGGGTGCCACAAATGAGAGATCAATCGACCAGCAGGTCGCCTGACATTGAATTACGGAACGACCGAACACAGGTATACCCAGGATCTCGGCAAGTCATGAGTGAAACTTGGCGACTCGAAGCCACGAGCCTCAGTTCCATCCTTTCCCGCCAGGTTTCAGCTAAGGCGCCATCTAAACATTGCAAACTTGTTTTTGACTCGGCAAGGCATAAAAAAAAACAAAAAAAACGAACGAACAAACGAGGCTGGTGTAGCCAGGCTGCTTGAGTTTGCTCAGATTTCGAATTAGATCTTTACATTGAAAACGGAACGCGGTAATTTTTGGTACACGATATGTCACCATGATCGTGCATTATCTGGAGTCGCTGAGGTGGCCGTTTTGCAAAATTGGTCGAAAAATACAAATATATGTTACCGGTACTCCGGTCGGATAATTATTGAAACGTATGGAAAGCGAGCCGTGATTGCCGTTAATCAGCAAGTTTTTAGATTTAATTTGCTGGTGATTTTCCGGAAGCGGTCATTAATTTCTGAGTTCGGAAAGGTTGGGCTGGAAGTCTTCTTTCAGACGTTGGTGTCGTTAACGGAAACTAATGACTCAGTAGGCCTATTCGAAGATGTGAACTAATCGAAACGGTTTCCGACACGTCACACTACTGATTCCAGTTTGCAGAATACGCCAACTGGACGTCGCCACGACGACGCGACGGTGACGTGACGCGGAGCCCAGTGTGTAGTTGTCAGGATGAAAATATTTACAACGTCCTGCGGCTTATCCGTATCATCTTGCCATCCGGGGGCCAGAAGCATTCGAATTACACTCCTATTAGCGGCCTACGGAAGTCCCATGTCACGCGATCTATTTGTTTATCTTTTATTTATGCGTTTGAGGCCTTATCGATATTCAATGAGCTCGTTTATCGTGGAACTGGTTAGTGACTCTATCTAGGTATTTTTAGGTCGAATCTTTGATAATATGAAAGCAATCATAACTATAACGCCAACGTAAGGTTTCAGGTAGGTCTACTTTGTATTTTTGCTTTAAACACAGAGTGCTTTGCTTTAAAATATGGTGGACGTTTTCGTTCTTTTTTTTTTCAGAGAACTATGGTACACACCCACGGGTAAAATACCAAGTAGCGTAGGCTTTGAAGGAAATTTGTAAGCGGTGTTCCCTTTAAAGCGCGTCCTTAAGCTTTGAAGGTGGAGAAAAATCCGAGGGGCAAAATGAAAAATAAAAGAACACCAATAAGAGTAACCGCGGCGATTACCCGCGGGTTTCACTGCATCTTACTTTTTTCTTCTCACTCAACCCCACATAAGTTCAATTTTAACCCTCGCTAGTTGACGGGCCCATCATTGTGTACCAAACTTTTCTTCTGCGTGTTTTGGCCAATTTTTGGGCGAATATTTTGGGCCATTTTTTTGGAGTGAGGATTGTGGAAATAAAATTCAAGATTGTCCTCTTGCAAAATTTATTTGAGGGGAAATCAACTCTTTGTGCCAGTAATTTGAACCAGCTTTCACAATAAGTTTGTACGCTTTGCTTCAGTATACAAACAATACATACATACGCTAGCCTTAAGACTAACAGAAGAGTGATATGATGTATAGGCTACCAACTTTGCGGTTTACATACAGTATCAACAAATCCTAAAAACAGGCATGCATATCTACGGTTGTACGTAAGTTGCTTAATTAGGTAATTAATACAGATCGGAGTACAGCTACTTGGTCTAGTATCTCACGGAACACAAAATATATATTTTAACATATCCAATACGAACCCATTTCTTCTCATCAAGCTGATTTCAAACTTACGCAAATGACTTGTGACGTTCGATTTCGGAAATTTAAGAGGCTAATACAAATTTATAAGCCTAAAAAAGAGCAATCACTTAGAACAGTTTCAAAATGCATTTTTCAGCAATTCTCATATTTATTTTTTAAATTACAAAATTTTAACGATAACAAAAAATGTGTTTTGCAATAATTTTAGAAAATTATTTTTGGTGTTTGGGTTGGTGGAACAGCACTTGAATGCGAAGAGATGCGTCCGTGCATAAGGCGTTTGTTTTTAATTGACATATGTTAAAAATATATTTCGTGTTGTGTGGGACGAGATGAATCGGTAAAGAGTTAAGGAACATTAGGCCCTCGTTCCGTTTTTGCCACTGTTTTCTGTACTTTTAATGGGGAGGCACTGCTATCATAGCAAACCGCATCTTGTTTCGTTTTTCATCAACTTGTGCGTACCTATTCCTCTCGAAGGCTCCAAAAACCCCAGTGTCGGGGAGGCGGACCTGTCGCAATTATATCAGTATATACTAATGTATGCTCGCTCGTTCGCTCACTCGTAGTGCAGTGTGCTCGAGGGAACAAGTGAAGATCGGAAGAACACACTTCGGTTCGCAAGGTCAGGCTCAAGTTGTCTAGATCCATCTTCGCGCTCAGCTTTGTATTCGAGTATACCCAGAGTGTGGTAAGTCGGTTACGGTACGGTCACGGCTCGGTAACCGCGCGAGGTTAACCGCCGGTAACAATATCACAGTGATAAGGGCGGACACATTGCTCGTGTTCCTTTGGCACCCAGGTGCTGCTTTCCCTCCCTTACAATTCAATTCAATTGTATTCTTTGATTGTCCCAAAAAGTTGACCTATCCCACAGCGATATTAGTTGGGCCTGCCGAGAATCATTACTGCAGCTGACAATCACTCGTGAAATAAAACATTCACCTAATTGCACCATAAATTCTATAATAAGAAACAGTCCTAAATTAAAGTACAAAAATTAAGGATAGCAATATTTATCCCAAGTTGCCCGCCCTAGGGACGGGCTTGCGCCTGGGTAATAGGCAGTCGCCTTTGTTTTGGTGTTCCGGACTTCGCGTTGCAAAGCAGTGCTCTGGTCAGGGCAGAGGTACTGCGCGCGTGTCCTTATCTCGGCCTCATCCTCGCCATGGAGTCCGCCTCTACAGCGTTTTGGTTCTTTCCAGCAAATCCTCCACGAATTTCTGAAACAAGACATCCACTTATTCAGGAATATCAACACTCTTCCCCGTCTCCTCCTTCACCGACCTCCAACCTCCAATTTATTCAGCGATACTTGTTCGATTTTCTCTACTTATTTTGGGGGCCGTGTCTATTATCGATTTATTCAGGAATACTCTTTCGATTTCCTGCGCTTTCAGAAGCCAACCCTACCATCGATTCATCCAGCGATGCCCCTCTTTTTTTTTATTATCTCTGAGTGCAATGGTCATTCATAAACTATGCGGTAGTCTGATACCGAGGGGTTAGCCGGTTTCAGATCACGCAAACACAGTAAGCATTTCTCTCACTTTGTGAAGCTATGCAAAGTATTAATATTTGCCGCTCCTTTACGGGTGGATGGCCACATCATTTTTTTGCCGAAGGGGGGATCTAGTGGGGTCTACTTTGTTGCTTTTTTTAATTTTCCACGACTGTACAATGCCTAATTTCTTTTTGGCCAATGAGGCATTTTTGATGCCTTTTTACTCGTTCTTTACCTCTCCCTACCTACCTAGAGGTAGAAAGAACGAGTATAGCGCTCAACGCGGATGACGTCCGATAGCCAACATGTATCACACCCGAAACCAAGGAATATACAAGTAAAAGTTCAAGACAAGAAATGAAGCTCCTTATGCCGAGGTGTGAATAGGGAAGTTACGTCAAAATACAACACGCCGCACAGTGATTATGGGACATGAACATTTTAACGTACGAAGAGATGTTCTCTTATGGGGTAAAGGGTTAAAACAGATAAAGTTCTTTGTAAGCTTATGAGAGATACTGGTGCGCCACTGAAATTGCAAGATAAAAATTACTTTTTTAAACTTTGAAAATTAACGCACGAATGATGCATGCAGCGGAACAAGGGCCTAAGCAAGAATCTTTTCAAGATTGAAATATACATTAATATTTTCGGTTACTCTGTGAAATTCGACGTGCGCGGAAAAAAGGAAAAAATCAAGGATTTTAAAGGAGGTCGTGGCTATTCGCCCGTCGGCGAAAATACATGGAGACTGAACGCGTACGTAATGCATTTAAAACGAGAGGTGACTTGAACGCACGGAACCCAACCTAATACATTTTATATGGGGCTGGTGGGTGAATAGCCACATATCCTTTAGAGAAATGTTATTCGTTTTGCTGCGGTTGGACTTGGAAAAAATTCTGGCATGCTGCGGTAGCTGATAGTGCAACAGATTGAGAAGTGATTATTGTCGCCAAAAGCTGCGTCTGTCGAGAAATGTGCATGTTACATGATAAGTGTTATTCTTCTCTCCTGAAGGAATGATTGGGAATAGGTGCATGTGAAAAATGAAGGGCGTTTCCAGGCGCTACCTCCTGACGCGTACTTCGTCAGAGTGGGGTTGGCTAGGTCAATACAGCGGCTCCATGTTACCCATGCGGCCAGATTCCAAGGATCTCCGCGATTTTGCAAGGCTGCGCGCGGCATTTAAACGCGGATTTAAACCACGAACTTCTAACCGGGTCTAGACACCATCACTGGTGACGTAGCAACGGCAAGTTTTGTTTTCGCGGATGAAAAACTTTCATCCGCGTGCTTTATACCGCATATTTCCATCAAAATAATTAAAAATAAGCTAGAACGTGCGTCATTTAAAAAAATACACGATGCAAATTTTAAACTTGTTGTTAGTGTAGATAAAGATATAGGCTCTAATTATTCATCAGCTCGCACATCTGAATCTGATTGTCAGATTCGGTGGAAATTTCACTGCTTCCCCGCAGTCATTGATTCAAGCTTACAGCGTTGCCAAATCCTCAAACTTGGCTGGCAGAAAAACTTACCTTCACGTCGTGTGAGGATTTTTTGGCATCTGCGAGCACCTTCTGCAAAACAAGAGAGAGCTTTGTTAGATCGTCTCACTGTGACTACTACATTCATGGCCATGGGGTTCCACGTACAGCGGCCCAACCATTATTTGAGCAACATCGGTCAGTGCAAATCCCAAATTATGCTCACATATATTTCGCCGCGCATGTTTCGCCCTTGCACTGTAATTTTTTAAGGTAGCGTTTTCAACCTTTTAGTTTAAATTTGGTGCTACCCTCCGTCGTCAACCCGAGCGGAGCGATAGCGAAGCGAGGCACAAGGCACCTAACCTAACCTAACTTAACCTAGGGTTACCCAACTAAACGATCGAGCGGAGCGAGGCACAAGGCACTATATTTAAACTTGGTATACCGCAAGAGGCTTGCTTATGATACAGGTTGGGCTACGTTGGATGCCTTTTGCCTCGTTCCGCTACCTCTCCGCTCGGCTTGACGACGGAGGGTAGCACCAAATTTAAACCAAAAGGTTGAAAATGCTACCTTAAAAATTACAGTGTGGTACAATCTTTAATTATGAGCAGACATACAACCGCGTAAGATTCCAGATTAGGTCACCTCATAGGTTAGGTTAACCCAGATTAGGTTAATCTAGGTTAGGTTAAACCAGATTAGGTTCATCTTGGTTAGGTTGACCCAGATTAGGTTCATCTAGCTTAGGTTAACCAGATTAGGTTAATCTAGTTTAGGTGAACCTTGATTATGTCACGTGAGTTACGCCTCACCTGACACGCACGGTGCCTTCGTTGCGGCTTTAAATACCTCAAAAAAGTTAGCGGTTTTAGGCTGGCCAACCGTTAGGTTAATCTGGTTTAAGGTAAAGATATGTGCCCTATGCCTCACTCCGATCGGCTTGGCGACGAAGGAGAGTGCAAAAGAGGTGGAAAATTCCATCTTTCGATTTACAGTGCAGCGCGCGTCAGCGATTACGTTTTTGAGGGTATGGGTGAGCGAAGCGGGCAAATAGCCAAATCGTACGCAGGTTCGCCGCCCCGCGCCAAGCTTAAGTGACACCGCCACTGCTGTCGACATCAGAGTGTACATTAAAACCTTGATCTTTATTATTATTTTACGCATGTAAAACTAATTGCTGAATAGACTTAGGTCTTATATTTGAAACGAAATTCTTCCGCTCTGAATTTGGCGAAAAGACATTTTTTCCATTTGAGTTCAATGATTCCGAATTCCGTTTATGGACCTTCAGGTCCGGTTAACTCAGGTTGAGTTATGTGCCTCGTGTCCCGCTCCGCTTTGCTTGACGATACGCTGGAACACAACCAACCCTTTGAACTATCCACGCAAAAAAGCTCTTGCTTGAACGAGTCTGACTAAAAAAGGGGTCGAAAAGCCGAGCAGTATAATAAATCGCTTGTTAACATTAATTAGCAATTAATTGGTAGGCAGGCAATGATCGGAACGCGTGTCTTTGGAGTGATTGTCCCTCGCCATGCCATGCCTCAACATCGCGCTCAAGTTATTCCATTTCAAGGCCGCTGCGCCGCTCCGCTGCATAAGTCATTACGGCTGCCTGGCCTGGCCTGGCCAACAGGCCAGGCCCACCGAACCGCCGCCGCGCCGCCGTGGCAGCCGAATACAACCAACCGCAGTGAACATCGTTGTCCCCGCACGTCTTGTTGGCTTGTGCGCTGTCATTCGGAAAGAATTCGCCATTCGCCCTTCTCCGGTTCGGATGACCCCCCTTTCCTGGCGACCCCCCGCCAAGGCCGCGTAGCCTCGGCCTGATCTGTGATCCGCCAGTGGCTGCCGTACCATCATATACCTTTCGCGATATGCGCCTTTCGCTTTGTCAGTAGGACGTCATGAGAGTTGCTTCTGAGTGGCGCGATTCCAGGAGTAGCGAGTGCCGGAAATCCGGGAAAATTTGTCTCGTAATTCCCATTCCAAACGTATGACTTCGGTGCCGTTCAACTTGTTAGCTTTAGGTGAAACCTGGACGAGTTATACGCTGTATTTACCTGTTCCAACCTAGCTCTACTTAACTTAATTAACATGCACCAATGACATAACATTTGCTGGGTGCGATGAACTCAATCAGATTTAATCCTTTACCTAACCTGACTTATGTAACTTCACTTCATTAAACTCAATCTAACTTATCTCTCCCTCAGCTAATTTTACCTGCTGAGGTAAACCCCAAAACCTAACTCAACCTGACTTGAGCAACAATTTTCAGCCCTACCTAACCGAACCGTGTCTAACACCACAGCTTACATAGAAAAAAGTAACAGTAGGCAGTAGCGTGCCTCGAAAAAAAAACAATTTTTGAAATCGGGGAGGGGGGGTGCGGAAAAGTTGTGG
>Ga0058701_10002307_pt1 | contig 14351 bp, 11 predicted proteins | sample AgamicOrMae_FD_97039 | JGI IMG/M metagenome (GOLD analysis project Ga0058701, IMG submission 97039) | Agave microbial communities from Guanajuato, Mexico - Or.Ma.e | ecosystem: Host-associated > Plants > Phyllosphere > Phylloplane/Leaf | place: Guanajuato, Mexico | collected 2012-06-04 | reverse complement strand
CCTAACTTGACCTAACCTAACCTATACGAACTTTGGCGTTTGCGACTTTTCTCGTTTGGTGGTTACGGACTGGCGCTTGCGGCGTTGGCGCTTGTGGTTTTTGGCGCTATCGAATGCCCCCCCCCCCTTATAACTAGGCCTATAAGATTTAAAATTTGTTGCAGTGAAACATCTTACGTATGCCTTGTTCAGATAAACGAAGCTTCCGAGATCATTCTATTTTTCGCTGTCTCAAAGACCACTCAGCTACCAGCCATACCCGCAAGTGCAACGACGAATTTTCTGGAGCTATATTATGGGTAAGCTATTCTTTCCCATTACAAAGTGCAAAAGCACCAACCTAGAGGGGAAAGCAAGGTGCTACACATCTCCGGGCGCAACTTAGCGCTATCCAATATGCCTAGTTTAAGCAGAGCGGATAGTGAAAACAGGTCTTATTTCAGTCTGCCTGTGCTGAAACTTCCCGGAGTTTACGTGACCCGGCTCCTGCTGTACGACGAGCGCTACACGGGGGACGCGCTTCAGTACATTTTGCGATCTCTCTTCAATTCGCAGCAGGACCTTGCCATCGTCCTCCTTATACTACCAGGGCGCCTACCGGCCAGTAAGCATTACAGTAAAAACAAAACACCCGTTTTAGGGAATGCAATACCTGTTTTGGTATGGAAAACTAAAACGGGGGTAGTACGTAGGTTATTTTTCAAGATAGACCTATGTTCAGCCACATCAATGGAAAGCTCTCGTCGAGACCTTTTAAATGATGTGACTGAACACAGGTCTATCTTGAAAAATAACCAAAATACGTTTTACCCCCATTTTAGTTCCTCACCCTAACAGGTATAGCACTACCTACAACGGGTGTTTTGTTTTTACTGCGATTCCCTCCTCCCTGTAGGGTTTACACATTGTTAAAGAAGTTATGTTGTCTTTACATTACTTTAACCATTTTGTATGCGCTAGTAAAAAAATACGAGCTTATGGTAAAGACAAAACAGAGGTAGCGTGTATTAAGGTCGCATTGCAAGATCCACCAAGAATCAACAACCGATTAAAATGAAAAGGTTAGGCGAGAATGCCATTCAAATAACTGATGCTTGGTCTATTCCAAGACGGGATGTGTCGAATTATATTACAGCGGACTTCATCAAGAGCGTCTTCGTCCAAGTCAACGTGGTTGGAGCGAAAAACCCCGAAAATCTCCAAAGCCTGCACGTGTGCCATAGAAACAGCGTCGTCGGCAAGATCTTCACAAGAATCGCAGAGTAAGCAACGATATTCTATCAATGTTGTTCGCAGAATTGGCAATTTGTGTTAAATGTATTCAGGGGCCAGGAGGGCATACGGGACACGTCGACAATATTCCAGCACTACGCGGAAGCAATCCAACAGAAATACGGCTACTTCTGTCTCAAAGAACTCATCGAGAATCCAGAATCGAGAATCATTTTGTATTCAGAGGTTGTAACATTTCGATGTAAACAAAGTTGACATCCTGGTCACGTGACCACTTCAAGACTACGCTCTCTATATTCAAAAAAGTCGTGAGGTTCCAAGGCGGCGCGAAGTTCAAACTCTAGGGCCAAACTCTTAAAAGTCCCGTCAGGGGTACCGGTAGAAAGTATATTTTGGACCTATCGTATGATTTCCAGTGTCATACAGAAGGGTTAAGACCTGTCAATGTCGAAATGCAGTTCCGGCCGCCTTGGTGACGTCACACTTCCTCTATACCCATTACAAAGTTTGTATTTTTTTGTCTTGTGTTCTGTCGTTTGTCGCCAAAACGAAGCGAGGCATGGCCACCTAACCTAACGATACAGTCGCTGATCGCCTAACCTTATTGTCAGATCAGGTTGGGGAAAAAAAGATTACAAAATTATCGACTCTTCATAAAATCACTCGAAATGGGTCTTCTAGAAAGAAGCGATTTAGACCAACTCGTTAACTAAAAATTGATGTCCCAAAAATACACGGATCTTACAGAAACCAGCTGATTTTACGAAATCTCCAAAAATTATTTACTCAAAAGTAAAAAATATCAACCGTGTCCATATTTGATATCCAATGATATAGACTAACATGTCTATAAATAGGCAGAAAAGTCATAAAACATTTTAAGCCCGATGCCTTGAAATAACTGAAAATCCAACAAGGGCGCCTCACTCCGCTAAGGCTGGGCTGTCGTTAAGCCTGCTGCCGCTTACCTCTTTTAGCGACAGGCTGTGCTGTGAGAGACAAGCGACAACGGGCTTGCCCACAGCCAAGCAAAGCGAGATCATAAACCACGTGGCCGATAACCTCCGAGATCATGTGTCAGAAGTCCTCACAGTGTGATGGATGTTAAGCCAGAGCACAAGAGGTAGATATGCAATCTTTTAAAAAGAAGGTACAGTCAACCGCAAAAGTTGCCGCTGTCCTCAGGTGAAGTACCGCAACCAAACGCGACCTGCGGCCATAACTGTCCTCAACACGGAGGTCAACCTGGAACTCATCAACTCCAATTTCGAATCCCTAACTTTCTATGGATTTCGAGTGCCGGATGCCAAAGACGTGATCAAGATAAGCGGATGGGATGAGACCATTGCGGCTGAACCAGTCACTCGGTAAGAACTTGCATAAACTCTCAAAGTTTCACAACGCTAAAAAAAACCCTTTGAAAAATAAAAAAAGGTCAGTTCTATTCGCACGCTTAGGGAGACTTGAAGGATAGCTGTCATAAGCGCCAAAAACCACAAGCGCCAACGCCACAAGCGCCAACGCCGCAAGCGCCAATTCGTAACCGCCAAACGAGAAAAGTCGTAAACGCCAAAGGTCTTAACCGCAATACTAACCTTACCTAACCTAACCTAACTTAACTTAACTTAACTTGGCCTAACTTAACCTAACTTAGCCTAACCTAACCTATATAAACTTTGGCGTTTGCGACTTTGCTCGTTTGGCGGTTACGGACTGGCGCTTGCGGCGTTGGCGCTTGTGGTTTTTGGCGCTATCGAATGCCCCCCCGACTTGAACGCACGGAAACCAAACGTAATGCATTTTAAACGGGAGGTGACTTGAACGCACGGAAACCAACCTATTTTAAATGGGGCAGCGTGTGAATAGTCACTTCGGAAAAAAAGATATAAACGGCTAGCTATGATAATAGTGATAGAGGGGTAGTATTTCTGCAGGGAGAGCGTTGAGGAGGCGGAAGAGAAGAAGTCTGTCGGGGAGGATAGAGTGGAGGAAGTGAGAGAGACGCGATGGGCCCGCGAAGCGCGATTGGCTGCGGAGGAGGTCGAGAGGAGAAGGCGGCGCCTCACGAGGGCGGATCACTACCTGTCGGAGCTCAGTCTCACTCAAGAGGAACTCGATGAGCCGAACGACCCTTTCCACGTCACAGATGCACTCTGGGACCAAACTGCAGAGAATTCTGCTCCCGAGGTAGTACGTTTTATATCCGACATCACACGAAAATCAATGAATCTCGATTTATCGTGAGGTCATGGCTTGCGTATAAATTTTCAATATGGTGGTCCCTAAACCTGAAAGAAAAATGTACCAAAACCAGACAGTTCTGGCAAAAAGTGATACAATACTGACTTGTCAATCTTGTAAATAAACATATTAGTTTCTTCTTCCTTATTTAGGTTCAAATTTTGATAATTGAGTTATGTATAAAGTTCACAACAAGGGGGGAGGGGCCCTAAATTTTCTAAAATTGATGTTCCGAACCAGATATTTCCATGGGAGAAAAGATATCAGCTAAATAAGGATTAATAAATTCATAGTTTATTCGGAGGGTGATCGAGGACGTAGCCAAATTCCTTGATTAGGGCAAGAGTGCTTGTTGCGGTATCGTTGGAGACCTAACTTTTCTACACGCCCGTACCAATTCCTCTTTCATTGCTACGACTTTCACCCGTTTAAAAGATATTTTTAAACTTATTTAAACAGTCAATTTTAACGCAAATGCTGGTTGTTACAGGCGGGGGCGGAGACCCCGAAAATAAAGAAAATCCGCAAGAAAGGTATTTTTTAATTTTTTTTTCGTCTGCAAAGAAACATGCTACTTTGGGTTCACTCATTTCTACTGCGCAGGTCGGAAAAGTGGCGGAAAGATTTTCCACAAAGAAGAGAAAAAAATTCGAGATTACCGCGGGGCTTCAAATGCGTTCATTATTGAACTAATTTTGACTCATCCGGACTTCGGGGACAAGTACGAAAGTTGAACTTTTTTAGCGTCTAATTTGAAATAATCTTGTTTCCTTCTTTAGGCTTGGGTCGCAGTACTTGCGATCTCTTTTTGACGTGTATCCCGCACTTGACTACTGTCTCCTTACGCTACCTCACGCGTACCCTGACATTCATCTACTGAAGTACTTCACGGTAAGCACGTAATAGGAATAAATTGTGTTCCTGCCTGATTGGGATATTCTTTACAGCAACTGGCTCCTAAACCGGGGAAAAACTTTCCACACGACATTTTCGTGCTGCATAGAAGCGTCCTCTCTGGGTAAGAAGCAAGAGCTCACCCTCATCTTATCTCAAACTCGATTTTTTTTCACGACTACAATGCTTCCATTGATCTTGGAAGTACAGACCGTCCACAAAGCCTCAATTCATAGTCCGCAAACCAGTCTAAAATTACCTGAAAACAATATTACCTTGATCTGGACGGTGAAATTCCAATCACTTTAATCGTGCTACAAAAAAAGTCTTTTTTTTTCTTTTTGTGAGCAAATGAATTTTTGAGTGGGACTTAATGAAATAAAGAGTAGAGACTATAGGTGAACCGAAGTTCTCACAAACCGCGAATGAACACAGACAGCGGTTTTGATGAAGTCGTGCAAAACACTCTGTTGGGGATGCTTTGCTTGCTAGACTTCCCAGCGTTCGCGAGGGCCACCCGAGTGATCTAGCCGTGCTCCAAAACTTGGTGCGGACCTTCCAACGGGGCAAGGCGGCCATCCTCAACGAGCTTCGCCATGCCTTCGCCGCTGACGCGCCCAGATGGCTTCGGACTTACGTCTTCACCGTCGCAGGAGAGGTAGTTGGAACAGCGATTATCGCGTAAGTCACCCCCCCTCTTCGACTCTTCATGGTGTTTGCCATCTGCTGTATCTGACATCCCCGGCACAGCTAACATTATCTTCCTTAAGGTCCTCCAGGACTTTGGCCCTGTAGGACTTTGGACCTGTAGGACTTTGGACCTGTAGGACTTTGGACCTGTAGGACTTTGGACCTGTAGGACTTTGGACCTGTAGGACTTTGGCCCTGTAGGACTTTGGCCCTGTAGGACCTTGGCCGTGTAGGACTTTGGCCCTGAAGGACTTTGGCCCTGAAGGACTTTGCCCCTGAAGGACTTTGGTCCTTCAGGACTTTGGTCCTTCAGGAGTTCGGCCCTCCAGGACTTTGTTACGATTATGTATTTCCTCTACATAGATATCTGATCAATAAATAGATATCTTATCCATTTCTTAGGCTCAACAAACTCTTCAAAGGCTCTTCAACTCTTATTTGGCTCAGAATTTTCCTTTACGGTTCTCTTTCTTTAAGGCTTTTATAAGTTATGAACGCACCCATTATTCTTACGGAGGCTCTCTGTTCCTCTTTGAGAATTTCTCTTCTCAGTTCTTCTAGGAGGCTATTTCTCTTAATCAGAGGATCTCTACTCCTTAGTAGTCTATCTCATTTCTGCTCAAGGTTCTCCATGTTCTTCAAGTTTTATTCTTCTTCAGATCTCTCTGATTCTTCAATAAACCTCCCTAATTTCCGTTTTGATCCCCTCAGTGAGACATGTTTCCGTTCCTCTTTGACTTCTTCATTTCTTAGAAAAGGCTCTTTCTCAACCTTTTTTCAAGGCTCAAACCATGCAGTATCCAGTATACTCCCCACTCAAACCTACTTTTCGATGCTCTCCAAGACGTTTCTCCAACCCTCTCTTTGAACACATCTGTTTTTAGCATCTTCCTCAATGACCACTCTGATTCGTTACAGTGAGGAAGACGATATTCCGAGCCTCCTCGCTCACTACGAAGTGCACAGACACACAAACTCCTACATGTACTCCCGGGAGGAGATCGCCTGTCTGCGCGTCGGCCTCATGTCCCCGATTTTCACCAAATTTGGTTCCTTCTTTCTGCGGGAAACGATGAGGCTCGCAGGCGTCGCCATCATTTTCCATCCAGTTTTCCCCTTCGCTCAGGTACTCTGATGCGTAGCATAAAGCTACGCATTGGTTTCAGCAGGTCAATAGAGTGATCGAGGGTCCATCGCCAACTTGGTAAAACGTTCTCTAGAAGGCGTGCCGGAAGCTCCCGAATGCTCCCGATTCGAGCCCGCCGGCAGGAACCGAACACGATGGCGGGCTCGAATCGGGAGCCTTCGGGAGCTTCCGCCACGCCTTCTAAAGAACGTTTTACCAAGTTGGCGATGGACCCTCGATCACTCAATTCAACTAACTTCAGTTTTATAAGAAACAAGCTCTTCCAACCGTCGTCCATCAAACTATATCAGTAAAGATCGCTAACCTTTCCATGAAAATCCCCCAGAAATAACATAGTTAAAACAACCCCCGTGTTGGGGAATGCTGTACCTCTTTTGGTTATGAAACTAAAATGGGAGTAGAGCGTATTTTGGTAATTTTTCAACACAGACCTATGTTCAGCCACATCAATGAAAAGCTCTTGCCGAAACCTTTTGAGTGATATGACTGAACATAGGCCTGTCTTGAAAAATATCCAAAATACGCATTGCTCCCTTGTTTTGCAAGAAAGAGCTATGTTCAGCCACATCAATGGAAAGCTCTGGCCGAAACCTTTTGAATGATATGACTGAACATAGGCCTATCTTGAAAAATAACCAAAACACGTACCAGTTCCGTTTTGATTTCACAGGTATAGCATTCCCCAAAACGGGGTTTGGTTTTCACTGTGAAACGTTGACTCAGACAACGGATTCACTATCAGTAGTGATTTAGCAAACCTCGCGAGAAAGCGAACCTTAAACGCGGTGTGGGTTTTGCTCAGGAATACCTTGCAGATAACGACAAGATACCCGACGGACCTGAGGTCTGCCCAAGCCCTTTGGTGAGGGACATGGTAACAGTGATGCCTCGACCCTACTTGGACATCAAGTACGACGTCTGGCCGAACTTTGCGGGAGACACTACGGTCAGTTCTCTGTGGTCAGTTTTAGAGCCTGTTTCAATTGCTCTATGGTCTAAACATAATATTTTTCTGTAGGAAGTCTTGGAAGCGGCTTTGGAGCGAACCACCCCGTTCTCGCTTTTCTTGGCAACTCCGCGGATGACGCTGATTGGGAAAAGGATGATCAACCTCCAAATCGTAGTTGTCGGGGCTTCAGAAACTGGACTGGGTTTCCTTCAAAACCTTATTTTCAGGTATGAAGCTGTCCGGAACTTCACGCATTTATAAGGAAATTTCAAGGTGTTCGCTAAACAGTCGGGCGAATAAACATGAGGATACGACCAGCACGCATGTCTTTGTAAAAACCGATACAACAAATAAGACGACTTAAACGCTAACGCACATGGCCATAGCAGAGCAAATAAAGAAGTGTCAGCCGAAAAAATTGAAGCTATACTACCCATGATCAGGCATTGGAGTATACTTCCACGCGCAAGTAGATCAACTTAATATTTTGGTCAGTTCTATTCGCACGCCTTTTTTTTTATTCCAAGGAAGACTTGAACGCACGGAACCCAACATAATGCATTTTAAATGGGAGGTGACTTGAACGTATGGAAATTAACCTAATACATTTTAAATGGGACAGCGTGTGAAAAGTCACTTCACACTATTTTTTGGTGGGTAAACTTCGACGTACCAGTAACGAGAGGAGGCCCTAATGTGTTGGTATACAAGTAGGTTGTGAAAAAAAGTCTGCCAAAATCAGACCAATTACTCACCAGGGGAGACGTATATTTTTCCATACCCGGATTTAAGTTAATCTTCTCTCTTCCAATATTGAAGATCTTCCACCGAATGCAGACATTACACTCGCCTTCGTTTGGGAAACCTACTGACTGGTCACGCAAATAACATTTTTAACGGTTACTCGCATCTTCGTTGTTGCCGATTTCACCTCAAAATATGCACCATAAACACGGTCGTATTGATTTTAACTCCCTGTTCCAGTCCGACGTCCGAAACGGTTCGGTATTCCAACCTCACCCTGATAAGTCAGGCCCCTCTTCCCGCCTGGGCGGCGTCACCAATAATGGACAGGTTCCGTCCATTCATGGGACGTTTTTCAAGACAGTTTATCGCTCGTCTAGGACTACCTTTCTGGGTCAACATTGTCATAGGGACAATCCAAACCATCGACAGGTAACACTTTCGAGTTCAGAGCTTATTTAAGATGATGGTTGACGTATACCCACATTTTCAGAGAAAACCGGGTGGTTACGACAACAGAACAAGCAAAAATTCCCTACGACTTGCTCTTCTTCTTCCCTGGAGAGCAGTTTAGCCAACCTTATCTCTACAAAGAGTCAACGGGTGATCGGTGCCGACACTACGTTTTCGAGTGAGTACAACGATGAAATTCCTTCAGAAATCATTGTTCCACACACAAAAGCGATATTTTTTTTTCTTGATGTGGAAATTGAAAATTATTCTCACCGTATCCATTCCGGTGAGTTGCTCCGTCGCTGCTGCGCCGGCTGCCATGCCAGGCATAGATGCTCACATGGGTTTTGCTTCTCTACCACTCTATCGAGAGTAACGATCTCCCTAGCCGCGATTTATACGACTCAACCTTACTAATAAAATTACCTCTAAAAACACAAGATGTAAACACGAGTGGGCGAGATTTTAGTCATTGAAAAGAAAGGCTCAACTAGGCTCAAAGCATATGTGGACAACTAAAAAGGAGTGTAACATGGCATGCAGGTACTCATCAGGAGTGAATTGAAAGTTAATCGAACTATGAGTGTAACCTTTCTTTTCTATTAAGATATACTAGGCGAAATTTTGAAATTACGAAGTTTTAGCTGATATTTACCGATAGTGAAACGTAATAGAATGATGAGCTCTAGCTCTAATTCATTGAAACGCACTAATCTGAAAAACCTTGAAGTTCCAAAGCACTCTAGCTTCTATTTCAGACGTACTGATGACTTCAGGTCCAGGCGCAGCGCTGAGGGTTGGATCCGCAAAATTCCTTTCCTCCATCTGAAAAAAAATGTAAATCCACCGCGGAATCATTTGAGCACGAAGTATAGAAAACAAATATTAAGGACTTCTGTGATAAGCGGGCAAGAGCCTTTTGCCAGGGACTGTCCACATTGCAACTTAGAGAAAAGATTTTGATGCGTGTTAAACCACACAGTATTCTGGTCACATTCCTAACAGGTCTCCCGAAATAGTCTCAGAGGAGACGCCTGGACGGGAGGATGAGGAGCAAGAGGAGCAGCCCATCAACGCCTTCTACATCAACGCAGAAGCTGATATCATCAACGCGTTGACGCTACTAGCTCGCGGAATCATCCAAACTTCCAAATGTATGTACAGTTTTATCTACAAAATGGGACAGTCTACACTGTTTCAAAAAAGCAATTGTAAGAATTTTAGAATTAGTATCTCATAAAGAAGTATTCTTGGAATGGGATATTTGTTACGTTTTTGAGATCAGTCAAAGATACAATGTGCAAGGACCGCGGACTAAACGGTTTCTGATTCCCGCAGATACAATCATTGTGTACGGTCACAAAGTGGACCTGTACACTTGCCTGAGCGGTCTCCTCTCGTGGGGCGTCCCCGGAGATCACATAGTCCTGGTCCTGGACCGAATTTACTCCCAGGACGAAAACGCTTTCTTCGACGAGGATGTTATGAAGAAGGTGGAGACATGCATTCTGGACGAGGGAATCACCGTTCACGTCGGTTGGACAATGAGGTCCTGGCAGATCGAGGATATCGACTTCCTCAGCAACCGGCCTGAACCTCACATCATCAACATCTCTTTCTGGCCCCAGCCTGGCGCCAAGACGATCCGGAGGGACGACGATAACAGAACGATAGTGGTGAGTATCGACTTGAGATGTCGATATTCCCCCTCGAATAATTATTTGGAGATCTTGCCGACCTCCTCCACCCCAGACAGGATCTCGTTCCCGGTACACAATTGCTTGTACGGATGATGAATTTTGGTTTTATTTTCCCAACAAGGCAACGATATTATCTTGCTCCAACAATAAAACCAGATTAGTCCCATTCTGTCTAAATCACTGTCTCTCCAGATCGCTCTCTGTCCACATCACCCTCTTTCTTGATACCATCCGGCCTGCTTGACAGCATTGTTAACCCATAACCGCCCAAAGTATTTGGAGTGAAATTCAGCTTAGGAGAAATTGGAGGGATTATTCCCATTAAAATACGCACGTTTAAATCTGAAAAATGCCGAAATCATGAAATTTCAGGTTTCCAGAGGGGTGATATGTTTTAAATTGTGAAAATACTGAACAGAAAAGATCCTCTATAAAATAAATTTGCCTGTTTGCGAACGGCATCGCTGGACGGTCGGGGGTTCAGATAACATCATACCTCAGTCACGCCTGAAAAATAAGTTTTGTGGGCAATATCTACCCTTAAAATTTTAATCAGTGAGTGTCTCTGAGATTCAGTGAAAATTCACTGAATTCGTTCGGTCCTATATTGACTGAAATTCGGTGAATTTTCTCTGAATCTCACAGACATTCACTGATTCAAATTTAGAGTGTATAGGTGTTTATGTGAAGGCCACAGTGATTATCGGAGTGGAACGTTGTTTTGGCAGGAGGATGGCATGGCGACTGGGGCTCTGAGTGTCAACTGCTCCGGCCTGTTCTGCTACAGCCACAAAACCATCGACAGAGACGTGCTAGATGGTAAATATCCTGCAACGTCTCGATCGGATGAGATGATTCTCAGACTATTTTTCGTTGGGCAGCGATTTTCGACGCGGGTCTGGTGTTCGACGGCCGTCTTGTGGTTGACCGCCTGGGCAGCACCAACGATCCGCGAATAAAAGCCGCTGGACCTGTCACTAGACTCACTCGGAGAATCCCGCATGCGAGAGACGCCACTCTCTACTGCTCACTGGAGCAAGGCTACAAGGTACAGTCGGGATCAAAACTCTATTCGTATCCATGCACGAAAAAATCCCTTATAAAATGCGTCATGACTTTGATTATAAATGACGAACGGTACTGCATCTCTCTTTGGCTTATCAAATTTAGATCGGCTATACCTAGTATTTTGATTAGTTTTCGACAAATACTGTACTTATCTATGGCTATAGTAAACTAAAAATGGGAGTACCATAACTATCCGCCCCAGATTTTCTTGATTTTTTTTTTTGGACTGCAAGATAGCAGTATGGGAAGATACCTAAGCCCCGAATTAGCTGCTGAAATTCACTACTACCTTAAATATAGCGTTAAATTTTGGTCATTTTTTACTACTATTTGAAATCAATAATCATTCCTGGTAGAGCACCTAAATGTAGCGCCTAATGACTGAAATTTTGAGAATTTTGCGATATTTCCAGCCGTTTTCAAGATATTAGCAATTTTTCGTGTTTTTACATTTTTTGTTCAATTTCTAACGCTGTTTTTGAGGTAGAAAAAATGCATTCTGACGGCAAGTTTAGGGTTTGGGTATCTTTCCATACTATCTTAAAATTCTGAAAGTTTCAAGAAAATCGGAGGCGGCAAGTTAAGGTAGACTACTTCCCTCGTAAGCTCTTGCCAAAAGCTCCTTCAATTGATGCATATTGATACAGTATATCCGAAATACTTGATGTACAGGATTTACCTTCGTATCAAAAATCGGTATAACGTTACCTAAACCGCCTTTTGATTCACTTTTTTTTTTAAGTTGGCTAGACGGATGCGGTATATCTGGGACCCGGTTGAGCGCGATCATATCTACATCCGATCCATACCAACACCATACCGAATGGCGAAGTCTGAGGACACGGGGATGCGACTGAGCGCGACCAACTACGGCATCGAGCCGCCGCACAGATCCAAGATGGCCGCCGCCATCCGGGCGGCCCTCGGACCCTACGTCAAGTACTCCTCGATCCATCCAACCCTTTTCTACCCAGTCGTCATCAGCTGCAACCTCCCAGGCGGCTGGTTCTACTACTTGGTCAAATACCCCGGGAAAATGACGGCGAGAAAGAAGGTAACTGCCCTCCGGAGCCCCTGCGGACTACGGCCTAGGCAACACGCATTGCTTGGGTGTCGCGGTGTTGCCTATGCGGAGATGGGCGGGCGGGTGGCAGAGCGCTGTAGGTGAGGGGTGTTTACAAGGTGAAAGGGAGATGATGATGGGAGCGAGAGGGAAATGTAGAGACACGATACTATGTGACGGTTCTGTCAGTATGCAAAGCTTTTAGCTTAAAAAATAACAATAATAATTAAAAAAAAACAATTATCGGGAAATTACACAAAATTGCAAAACACAATTTTGATTCTACTTTTCTCTCAATTTCAATTCGGCACTGGATTCGAAGTTACTTTGCTGCAAAAATCGGTTTTGACCAATTTTATTCTAGACAAAAAAAAAAAGAAAAGTCATATGACCAAGAGCAACTTTTGACATTTTAGGCTTCTTAAATTCTTTAGAAACGTTCCCCAAGTTGAAGATGTCTGCCTGCGGGAGGAACAATGAAGATTATTTCTGAGATTTTTTGAGATTGATTTTCTTTTGTTTGGAAATTTAATTTTCTAGATTAAAGAATACCGCACGGGAAAGTGTGAATCGGGGAAGGGCCCTTATTGCAGAATCCTAGTCGGCCAAGGAAATCTTATTAGCTGCATCTGCGTCTTCTCGGAAACGGTAAGTCTTAAATGAAATCTCTATGCGTGAAATTTACTCTGTGATATATGGACCTGGTTTTGTAGCCACAGCCTCGGCGGACTCTCGCGGAGTTATATGGACACCATGTGGACACCGTCGGACCCTTGGACGGGTCCGATAATTTGCTAGCGACTCTGCTGAGACCAACAGTCGTGGCTCAAACTCTAGGAAGACGAACAGACGAGAAAAGTATAAGCGATTTCGAGGTCTTATTTGTAAGTATACGGTACAGGAAGGTTTACAGTTTAACCCACTACCGCCCAGCGTTGCCGTTCGGAAACAGAAAATTTTATTTTAGAGGATCTTTTCGGTTCAGTATTGTCACAATTTAAAAAATATCACCCCTCTAAAACCGTGAAATTCAATAATTTAGGAATTTTCCGAAGCGTAGAATCGTGTATTTTAGTGGGAAAAAATACTCCCAATTTCTCTTATGTTAAATTTCACTCGAAATACTTTGGGCTGTTATGGGTTAATTTACAGTGCGGTACGGTGGAAAACAGATTTACGTTGTTTATTTCTCAGGGTTTCCCGCATCGGGTACTTCTAACGACCGTGGAAAAAGTCCTCCAGAACAACGGCTGGAAGCAGGTAACCTGGATTTTTTTCTGCTGATGAGTTTGGGTCCAGAGAGCCATGAATTTAATTTTTGTGTAGCTTCGAGGAGAGTTAATGTAGAGAGCTCTGCAGGAGGCTAATTAAAGAGCCTCGTGGATAGTTTATGGAGAGAGTCTTAAAGAAGTCTACTGTATTTAAAAATCCTTTTAGAAAAAAGTCGCCCTACAGAGACATTCGCAAACCTAAAAAAAAAGTTTTAAAGAGCACTGAAAAATACTGGAATTTATGAGAACCGTAAACGATTAGAGAGCTGCAAAAGATGAAGGGTAAGAAAACCTCAACGATTAGAGAGGCCGTTGAACTATTCTGAACGCTATGAGCGAGCTGTAAACGGTTAGAGAGCCGTAAACGATTAGAGGGCTGCAACCGATGGTTAAAACAACCTCAACAATTAGAGAGAGCGCCGAAAAATACTGATCGCCACAAGAGCCGTAAACGATTTAATAGCTGCAAATGATGAATAAGATAACGATTAAGAGCTAGTCGACGAATGATTACTAGGCTTGATAAAAAGCTCTCTCAGAAATATTTTAGAGAGCATTGAAAGATAAAGAGTTTTAAAGAGTGATCAGAGAGCTCCGCTTAAAAAATACAGAAACCCCAAAAGCCATCTAAAAGAAAGTTAGAAGGTTTTTATAAATTACAAATCCATTTATCGCGCCTGTTCATAGCTCAGTCCTGCACAAATCAAGGAACTTCGCCGGCAGTTCCTGAAGTCGCCTCAACAGAAACGAATGGAAGACCGTCTTGAGACGTACTTATCCGCGCACGGCCTCACACTCGAGCCGGGAGATGTCGAGCTGTATCTTAAGGCGATCTTGAATTACATGCCGAACTGAGCCCAACGAAGGCACAGCGGGGCGCGCCTGGGGGGGGGGGCGG
>Ga0058701_10002306_pt1 | contig 14353 bp, 10 predicted proteins | sample AgamicOrMae_FD_97039 | JGI IMG/M metagenome (GOLD analysis project Ga0058701, IMG submission 97039) | Agave microbial communities from Guanajuato, Mexico - Or.Ma.e | ecosystem: Host-associated > Plants > Phyllosphere > Phylloplane/Leaf | place: Guanajuato, Mexico | collected 2012-06-04 | reverse complement strand
GTTCCAGTACAGACCTATTCACGGAAATCTACGGTTGATGGAATCATGGAGACTCTCCATGATAAAACAGAAATTTTTAGGGTGTTTCCTGTCTTCAATTTGTTTAATAACTTGGCGCTTGCTGTTCCCAAAATGGAACAGATGTCCAAAAGTGGGACATTCCCTGAATGCAAAATGGTGTTAGTTTTGCGTTTTTTCTTCTGCCATCCGTGTATACGCAAGAAAACTTTGTGTTGTAAAATTACTAAGTGTTCCCAAAATGGGACAGATGTCCTACAGTGGGACATTCACCGAATGCCATATTTTCTTTTAGTTTCGCGGCTGTTATGTCATCCCTGTATACGAAAAAAGTAGCCCAGTCTTACAAATTATTGCCGGACGTGATTGTCCCTAAGGTGGGACACGGGCTTAAAATAGGACAAAACGAATTTGATTGCGCCTGCGTTTCTGTGGTTTTCACATGTATTCCTCTCATGTATTATAGTCCATAGACAAAGCCAGTGTACATGGGAAACAGAAATGTATCACGGGCACAACGCCGGTTCCCGAGTCGGCGATATGGTGCGGTCGCGGTAGCCGTGCGGTAGCCGTGCGGTAGTGCTGGGAACTTTTCTGGGACGGGAAGGTCAGCGCGGTCTCAGTGGTCTATAAACCTCGTCTTTCCCAAAAACTGACCAACTTTTAATAGAAACATCTTTATTTCACAATGATCACTAACATTGTCACAATGCAGAAAGTATCACAAAATATACAGACACTCAGCCTAAGAAACTTGAATTACTGCCTTGGGACACCTTCCGGACATTTTCACATTGGATCAGTCAATGTCACTATCGGCAAGAGGCGCCTGGCAGTGTCTTGGCTCACCGTACAGTACCCAGTCTCAATTTACAGCTACTTTTCTCTGCTCAAGACAAACATTAAAATTAAACTTTATGCATACAAAACAACGCACATCCTGTTACAAAATCTTTATCAAACAGTAAAAACCAAAAATAACGTGAAATACGCTGGAAGAAACTCAATAACTTTAACGGTAAAATAGAAATTCACCATAAAAAAAACTAAAAAGAAATCAGGCGTAAGTACCGCCAGAAAATTGAAGTCTTTGAGGAGAATCGGTGATTGGTTAACTTTCAAAGGGGGTAAAGCAAAGTATAGGCACACGGCATTGGTTAGAAAAAATGGGTGAAAAATCAATCACAGGGAACATTTTCAACTACACACAATACAGAATAATCTTTTATGCGTTTCACTACATAACTATACATTCATTTTATTCTTTTACCGAAAACATTCAATCTAACAAACAACGAACAACAAACGACGTTACTGATCTAAGAGCTCCGCCAGTGATTTGGTTGAAAACTGCGAAACAACCGCGCTGACAAAACCATTACGAAGCCCGGAGATTCAACAAGACTTTCGTTCTTTGAGAGATGAAACAAAAGACTACTTCCAGAGGTGACTTTCCGTCTCGGGATATAGCCCTCTTATTTTACGAGGGGGCAAAGCCAGCGAGAATGAGTGCGTACGAAACAGACTGCGTACAAATACTGTTCCAGTTTTCAGCATCATGAAAACTTCCGAAATGAGGGGAAGGCAAACAGTTATCAAAAAAGCACATTCGGAAGGGGAGGAAAGAGAGCTTTCAAAAACGGCTCTCTGATACGAAAAGTAACATCTTTGCGTCCTTCACATAGAAGCCGTTTCACTTTCCGGCAATAAATAGTCGCATTTTTAAGAATCCTTCTGCCGATATTTTCCCCCTAAAGTCGCAGACTGACTTATATCACTGACAAATACTTGCTTTGCACTTTACATCATGTAGGTGTGTATATCATGCAGAGTGCCAAATTTGGAGCGCAGAATATTCGTTGACGGTTAAGCACATTTATCACGGGAAAGGGGAGCGTTTAATCGTAACTACCATTAAAAACAGATAATAACAATCACAACTTCCCCGCTGAAATCTGCTATTCGCTTCCGTCGACCAGTCTAAAGCGAACACAACCATGAACAGTACAACGAAATCCTGCTTCAGAAAGTAAAAAACGAAAAAAAAATATTTCGCTCCAAAGACTTAACAAAGGCGGTATACTTTGACACACTAACAGAAAGCTTGAACAAAAGGGTTTTTTTTTTCACGCGGCTCAATGGAAAGGCACTAAAGTGATCTCAGTCACGCGAAGTGTTCTTAAAAAGCTGCTTTTTTACTTTTTCTAAGTTTTTTTACGGCACCGTTAGCTGGTCTACTTAATAGACTTAAACAGAAAATCCTGCCCGATAAATAAAAAAAAGCGTTTTTTTCCTGTGTTTACCCTCGAAATAGCCGCTTTGAAGTCAAGGGGCATTTTAAAATACCCTAAAAAGATAAGAGATAGAGGCAGTTGGACGTAAAGCTACAACAGGAAGGATGCTGTCACTACGATATCCTCCAGTGAGCTTTCTACATCACAGATTTTAACCGCTAAGAGAGACGCAGCACAAAGCAAAACCATTGTCTCCTTTTTCAAGCTCTGAAAAATTTCGCGTCGCTTTGGTGGCTGAGAGTATACAAATGGAAGGCCAGCGATAATGTGCGTTATTTTTCAACCAAATGCTCTTCTCATTTCGACTACTTTTTGATTTTCGCGGCAAGAAATGAGTTCTTTTGGCAAGTCGAGTCACGCGCACTTTTTGAAAGTCGGTAACAGTACCGGTCGGTGAGAAACTCAGACAGGGACGCAAGCTAAGTCCTTCACGTCTCAAAAAAACATAGTGCTTTAGCCAATGTTCACAGACTCGCAAACAGACGTCTGACCGAGACCAGGGTGGCATTTTATCGATACCAGCAAACAAAAGTAATCAATGAACAAACCTTAAATAAATAGATTATGCACGCTAACAACACTTCACTCTAGAAATAATAACTTGAAAACAAAACAAAATACCGTAATAATACAGAGCTGAAAACTTAACGACTAATACTGGCCTGACATCGAGAACATCAAAGGAAACAATAAATACTTAGGTGGAAGTGAAACTATGAAAGGAAGTGTTCACACCTTAGAAAATTAAACTTACAGAGAATTAGGCCTTTCCGTCAGAGCCAAGTAAAGATAAATTTAAGCTCAAGTAGTAAAACTTTAAACATAATTGAAAAAAATCCGTAAAGCTTGATAGCTTGTTTGGTAAATGACTGGCAAATTATACGACCTGCTCGTACAATTTCAACCAAAATGGAAGGCTTTCACAACCGTTAAAATAAACTCCGAAGTCACAAATACCGCTCAGGTAATCTTGAAAGGATATTCTTTTAATTTGATACGAGCCATTTCAAATCCCTGTCCAATTTTAAAACTGGATGAGAATGAAATACGTAACAACGAACTTGCTGGTAACTAAATATTGGTAACATTCAAACAGTGCATACTTTACGTATATCGGTCCCAGAGCGACAACAACTACTGCTGGCTTTTCGTTAAAATGACGTAAGCTCATCATACAAAACAACTTGACATTGACCCTAAAAAATATTTATTGTGGGACGCCATGTGTTGTATTCATACCATTCAGAACCAGCCCAGAATGACGAAAATGCTTGTTAAATAAATAAATTACCGAGGCAAAAAAAATCTAAGCTTTGGTCAAACAAAAAGAAATAACTTAATCACTTGAAGGAAGTCCGTTTAGCGAATTTTACCGCAAAATCCCGAGTGACGTAATTAAAATAACATAAATTCTATTTTTTCTTAATTGGAGTTATCGAAATGAAAAAAACAATTTGGCATGATTCTATTCCTAATGCATAGGCTTAAAAATATCCTATTTTTTTTAAAGTTATGAATTTTCACGGCTAGCAACAGAATGGCACCTCCGCCTGGGCATAAGCCAGCTAGAAAGTCTTCCATAGTCGCTCTCTGCCCCGATCAACGGAAAACGTGATTGTTGGCAAAAGCATTGATTGTTTTTTGGTTTCGCTTTTTCAGAAAATCGGAGAGAGACTCGGAAGCCGAGTCAAGAACTCTCTACTCGAGAGGTCTCTGGCATGAGAGCTTTACATCCCTTGTCTCTGGACTTGAAGGCGTCTCGTTAAAGAGGGTAACTCGAAGAGATCGCATCTCAAAAAGCGCCTTTAAGATTCAGAAGAGAGAAAAAAAACGAAAAAGAAAACCGTGATGGGGAAGAACGCTTACAAAAGCGCGGGATCATTTTCTTAGGTATTGATGATTATCACGAACGATGAATTCACCCTGCTTGACGACATTTCTTTGGCAAAATACTTTCACACGGGAAGATGACTGTTCATGAGAGGTATCACCAAGTCATCCATGTTTGGAAGAACCAACACTTTCTGCAACACAGCAACAAATCATTCTAAGGATCGTGGTAGGTATTCGCGGGTAACATCTGCGAGCAGTGGCCCGAGGCAGTATCTTCAGTTTCTAGAACGTGTTCGAAAAGCGAGGTTTGACTGGGCTTTTTCTAGTTCGGTGCAGTTAACGGTAGGTCCAGTTAGGGTGGGTTACGTTGCGGTACGTTAGATTACAGTAGGATCGGATCGGGTCGGTCCCCTAAATTGTGTTCGACTCGGAGTAAACTGCGGCAAAAATAGGTTATCGTTGAATTCCCGAAACTACGGATAATACTGAGGGGCATCAAGCCGAGTCAGAGTGAGATGGGAACAATAGCTTTTCAACGTGGCGTTCCGGGATTACGGCCTTAATACTGATTTGACTTGTTTTGAGGAGGTAAATCTCGCTTTAGATAAAGAAATACCGTATTTCCCCACGTATAAGACGCCCCCGCAGATAAGACGCACCCGGATTTTGAAAGTCAATAGTTTGAAACAACGTTTGTGCCCTCGTATAAGACGCACCCAAATATCAGTCAAAAATCGAGGATAGAAAATGTCCAAAGAGCAACAATAATTGAAAATAAACTAGAAAACACACTAATTATCATGTATTCTATGTTATGTTGGCACTAATGTGCAATGCAATCAGGTTGGTCAAGTTGGTACCACTGTGCACAGTAGTCACGGCCGGTAAGACACCTCTTTTCCAGCTAAGGAAAACGTATTTTTTTTAACGCCTGAAAAAATGCCCTTGAATAGTTTCCAATTAAACATAACCTTTAGGTGCCTCTTTTGATGAGTTTTGAAAATTATTGCAAAAAATCGCATTTTTGACTGATTTTTGAGATTTGAACCCGCAGATAAGACGCAACCAACTTTATAGGCTACAAAAATCGAAAAAAAAGCGTCTTATACGTGGGGAAATACGGTAGATCGAGTTCATGATGCTGCATGAATCTTACTTGTTAGCTGTCGACGTGCGAACGTTTGCGGCATTATCTCGTTGTAACAGCTAAAAGCTGACGTATGGAATTTCCTCTTTTTCCATTTCTTTAGGTCTGATCTTTTTTCTTTTATTTTCACCACGATTTTTAGCTTTTCGAGCCAGAATCGTGCACAATGAAATACTTTTCAAAGTTACGATTTACCGAGCATTGGAACACCTATTTCAACTATTTTTTATCTCAAGCGAGTAGTTTTTCAGATACAAATCAGTATTTAACTTGGAAACGCTACGTCGGCGACCCAATGTACGTATCTGTGACTTGGGTTGGCGCCTCCTACCTCAGGTTTCAATTCGTAAATATTTTTTTTAACACCTTACTTTGATGATTGGTATAACATAACTTTTCGGTACACTTCATAAACGTTCATACATAATCAAAACGACAAGAAAACATACCTGGAATTCCTGACACAGTTTCTGCTCAATCCAATTGGAAATCTGAGTAAAGTTGACCTGTCTATCCCCGAGCGTCGGACGTGCAGTCAACCACAGTTTAGGGTTGCCATGGAAGCCATACCTGTTTTCGAGAAGCAGTCATGAGCTCAAGAATATTAAAAAGGGGTTACATTCATTCCCACGATCGCTAACTCTTTGGGCAGTCGGGAAAGCAAAAACGAATGAAAGGTGAGCTTCGCCACCGGCAAGAAAGAGGAAGCTTAACAACGGCATGCACTTACCAAAGTCTATCGGACGGTGGTGGCGGAAGGTTGAGCGCCAGAGTACCCACCAGCCCTTTCAGTTCCACCGACAGCATTATACGCGTATTCGATACTCCTTCCATGGCTTTCTTAATGTATTTCATCTCGGTAGCCTGGAAACGAAACAGCCAACATGATATGTTAGGGGAGTCTGTAGCAGCTGCTATAGGCAACATGCACGACATATGTGTCCTACAGTTGCCTATGCACGATTCAACGGGCGCTCCAAGGAAAGTCGGTATGATTATGGACGGTTACCAGAAACTTTACAAGGTACTAGCAGTCCAAAAGGTATTGTCCGGTTCTGGTCGTGCCACAAGGCGGTGGCCAATATATTTCTCCATAAGGCGGAGCCTTCCGGCGCGTTCAGAACCGGACAATACCTTTTGGACTGCTAGTACAGATAGATATTGGCTTTAGATTAGATTAGGGATTGAATTTTGATTGAAGGTTAAATTGGATTAAGTCAGAACAGGTTAGGAATGTCGGTTAAGTTATGCAGTCTTCTAAAACTGTAAATACATCATTCTTTGTTAACTCGCAGTTTCTAAACTGAGCGTATTATTCCAGGGGCGAAAACCTCCTGTCCACTGAATCTTTCTGGTCCTTCGGCAGGGATAATTTTTACCTGTTGGAAGTACTTTGATGCTGCTATTCTATCGACCATTCGAAGGAACTTCTTGCCTGTCGTCCTCCCTGGATTGGCTCCCGGCCCTCTTTGCCTAAGGAAAAAGACACCTCGTTTAGTCGTATCGTTTAACCACCAAACAAAACCTTCCTAGCTGCTCCCATGATGATCTGTTTCACTGCATCGTTTTCCGGCACAAAACTGTACGCGTGCATTTAATTTATCGTACATGTCATATATCAGTTTGCACGGTGTTTTGTTAGATATGGAAATGATTCTCACCCATCTTCGGTGGTTCCACTGTGATCATCATCTGATGACGACTCCGCAGAATCATCTAAATCACTGTCGAAGACTGGCGAACGACTGGAAAATAAATCAAAACACAGCGATCAAGCCCACAAGTTTCTCCAACAATGCTGATCGTTAATTTTGGGTAGCAGTCATAAGTGCCCAAAAGCATAAGCGCCAACGCCGCAAGCGCCAATCCGTACCCGCAAAACGAGAAAAGTCGCAAACGCCAAAGTTCATAACCGCTATAAAAACCTAACCTAACTTAACCTAACATAACCTGACCCAACTTAACCTAACTTTACCTAACATGTAAAATGATAGGCCTACTTATCATTTGGCGGTTACGAACTTTGGCGTTTGCGACGTTGGCGCTTGCGGTTTTTGTCGCTATCGAATGCCCCCCGTTAATTTTACGTCGTCGATTGAAATAAAGGTCTTACAATTCTGTCAGCGCTCCGGTTTTAAGAATTGCATCGGTTGATCGTACCTTGAGACGGCTGCCGCTGCCGCCGCTGCGGCCGCCGCCGCCGCCGCCACCGTGTCACTCGTCGGCGTTGATGGAGACTCCGCGGGGACGTTGGACAAGAAGGCAGCCGCCGCGTCGATGGACACGTTCTTTTTGAGTTTCATCAAGTTGAGTTTGGACTCGATGGTCATCCGGAAGCCCCCTTGGTACGTCACGTCCATTTCCACCCAGACTCCTCTCACGTCCAGAATCGGCTGAGATGTGCGGTGAATCAGCGGCACAGTGTCCCCCAGGTCCAACTCCGTCACTGTCAGGTCCTCCACGAAGTACGGAAGCTGAAACGCACAATACACGCCGCCAATTTGAGGGGGCATTTTCTAACTCTTAGGCTTCTCTGTTTGCCAGTTAACAGGAGCGACGTGCTAGGCTTTTAACCTGACCTACTAAAAACTACCGACGCCCAGCTTGGTACCGCCTTCTTCTCGGTGGCACGAAGTCACCGAGAAGTAAGCAGCATCAGGCTTAGCGACAACCAAGCGTAACTCAAGCCACCTACGTATCTTAGGTTAACCTTGAATCACCTATTTTCAATAATACTTTATATCCAACTCCTCGTAACGCAATCAAATGTCGGACAAGGGTGGCACATAATATGTAGAAGGTGCAAGCTTTGAAACTGCCACGGCAGCCAACCACAAAAACTTGGAGCGAATTTCAGAACGCGAACTTTTGAAATGATACGGAACGTTTCAGAATGATACTGTATGGGAAAACTGTGGAATCCCATTGACATTGGCGTCATCTTGCGGCAGCAGCTCGAACTGACGGCCCAACGGCAAGGAGTGGGTCGGCAGTTTGGGCTGCTGTCGCTAGATGGCGCCAAGTCAGGGTTAGGGATTCCGCAGTTTTCCCACACCCTATCCTTCGGCCGGCGTAATTTTAAAGGACTGTCAATTTGCCCGACAGACACTTCACCGCCGACCTGAATACGTGCTAGTCAGAGACTATCTCTATTCTTTCGAGCGTTCGCTACTTGGGCGCAGATGCTTCCGCACCTGACTTCCCAGCGGGGGGTTTTTGGTTCAATTCTTGATCGATTAGTATCGAAGCAGCCACTGTCTGTTAAATCTAACTTGAGTTTTGAGCGACACGCAGGACCTTTTACGGCAGTTTTCAGTTGATAGGAGCGCGAAAAAGGAGCGAAATTCCCTACCTTAAGCGTGCTTAGTTTCTTTTGTAAACGTTGATGCAGTCTTTTCTTCCAGTGAGCGCTCCGTAGGATGTCGAAGCAGACTCGCCCCACGAGTGCGTTGAGCCACGCCATCGGCGTTCCCTTCTCTTCCGAAGCTGTGACCATCGCCTCCATTTCCTTGTCTCTCTCTCGCTCCACATCCTTTTCTTTATGCTTTTCTTTCTCTTTTTCCTTGTCCTTGTCTCGTTTCTTATCCTCTTTCTCACTGCTCCTACTCTTTGGTGCGTGGATCATGAAGGGTTTATTCTGAAAGAGGAAAAACACGTGCTGCATGCAAGTTGTCGATAGTGGAAAAAGTTCGCAATTTGCCCGACTTTGAAATTCCTAATAAAATATTGTTAAATTAACCCACCACCGTTCAGCGATGCCGTTCGGAAACAAAAAAAATATTTTAGATTATATTTTTAGTTCGGTATTGCCACAATTTAAAAAATATCACCCCTCTAAAAAACTGAAATGTAATAATTTAGGCATTTTTCAACGCTTAAAATTGCGTAATTTAATGGGGAAAAACCTTCAAATTTCTCTTAATCCTGATACTGTCAGGGATTAAAGTGTTATGCGAACATCAACGAAAAGGACAACCCACCTCATTACACTCCTGATTTCAACAAGTTGTTTTAAATTAAAGAATTGTGGCTAAAAAATTATTGCTTTGAGGAGTCATATTATAAGAGTCAGAGGGGGGTCAAAAAGTGGCGTAAATTCTGTTACGTGATATTTGGACAGCCCCGTGACAAAAGGACAGCGGAGTGCGTTTCGAGAAAAAAAGGTAACAGATTTTGCAGGGAGTCAATATTCTCGTTATTGTGTCTTCAAGGTTTAGTTCTTGTGCGACATTCCCAAAACAATAATTTTGCTCGATTTGGTTCAGTGATCCATGATGCCCCCTGCACAGGCCTTCAAGTGAAATCGCAAATATTGATTTGAAGTGGCGAATAACCGTCTTAGTTTCCTCTAAAAGTAGAAAAACATTGAATACAAGTTATATATTTAAAGGGAAATAAAGCGATTATGGTGCGGAAAGAATATTTAGAAGCTTGTGAAGGACGCCAATTGGTAATTTTGAGCAAGAACAAGCAAAATCATATCTTAACAACTAAAACGCGAGAGTGTGTTTTTAGAGACCTGCTTCGTTTTAGAACTCGTCCACAGCTTAACATTTTTTTTTTATGTTATTATTTTTTTGCGATATTTTTCGAAAACTAGCCCTTGAAGTCACAAGAAGAGAAAAACGAGACCTCGTAAAACATTCAGTTTTTTCATTGTCCCCCCGACCCCCGCCTTCAAAACCTACAACCGGAATTTCTAAGTTTGGCAAGGACGCCTTTGATGCACTCTCCATTCCTTTCCCCTCTTTGATGCAAAATCCGAGAGGTCGAGATTATCCGATTTTCTGGTTTGTCTTTGAATCAATCTGCTATAAAATATTTTAACTTCGGAAAAAAAACGTTCCGGAAAATTTCAAATTCTTTAAAGAAAACCAGGAAAAGTCAGGGAATATTTCAGGTAACTGACTAAGGACAACCTGGTAAACGTGATTCACTACTATCATATACTAGCGCAAAGTCATAGAATAGCTTACAATAAAAACGAAAACCTAACGATCCTCTCTTGGGGAGAATTCACAAAACGGAGAAGGAAGAAGCTGCACAGAGGCGGCCTGCTTCTGGAAACTCACGTCACCCAGCAGCCTTAATGCGACGCTTCGATTCACAGTTCCGTCATTTTTCTCCGATGAGCGACGGGGTGCACACAAACAGTACAGTGATGTCCATAGGCGACGGGCCCGACAAAATCTAGTGACTTTTCAGTAAACAGCATGTTGGCAGCATTGCCTAGGGAGGGCAGTGGGAGGGTGTGGAGGCAAGACGAGGTGCCCGCCTTTTCCCCGGAACCTTCCTCGACCCACGCGCTGCTGCCAACACACATTAGCATACAAAAAAAAAGTCACTAGATTTTGTTCGGCCATCACTTATGGACACTGCGCATGAGCGAATCATTATTGTAGTTGTCACCTCTAATTGGAAAGACTGCATGTATCGGAAGTAGTCGGTGAGTGTAGCGACTGCCAACGCCGGCGTGAACGGCGTCCCGTCATCGATTTCGGTGGGCGGGTTGCTGGCGTCATGCCTGCTGTCGCCGTGAGGGCCCCCGCCGTGGGGACGCACTGCCTCGGCGAAGCGCCTGTACCACTCCTCCTTCTCCCGGTCGGCCCGGGCGAACAGGCACAGGCAGTTACTCGAATCGGAATTGATCATAGAGAAAGACTCGTCATCTTCCGCCTCTGCTTCGGCTCCGCTCAAATCGCTGTTGCCTACAACACCAGTGCGTGCTTGGAAAACTCATTGATTTACGTTACGGAATAAAGAAATGTTTCCGTTAGCTCCAAAAGCCGAATGGTTTGTGGAAAAACAAAAGAGAGGTCGTATCATAGTTATCTCTTCCACACAAACCCACAGTAGTTCCGCAGATGCAATGAGTGTTGGAGGACGTGCGGAGCTGGATTTCATTTACGAAATATGAATACAACACGTGAGTTGTACCACAATGGGAGATTTCAAACTATGCATAATCTCGTGCCGATATAAAAAGTTGTTTGATTTTTTTTCATTGAGAATCGGGAACGTTAGATTGGTATGCAATGCAGTTTAGTTGGACAACGCCTGGGTCGGAAAACTTCCTCAATATCCGGACAATGAGATATTTGACCATTTTTTATCGAGGTAGCCATCCAGGTTGTCTAGCTATTTCCCATTTCCAAATTCCCGGCTGATTCCCGGTTTTCCAGGGTCTCTTTTTCTGAAAAATCCCGAAATTTTACTTGCAAATTCAAATTTAAATTAAGCATTTTTTAAATTTGGACCCCCCCAGAAACAAAGTTTAGGAGATATATTTTGCAAGTTGTTGAAATTTAAGATAAAGGTTTTGTTTATTCCTTCAAAAAAAAAAAGGCAAAAACGGACTTTGCGATTTTTCTTTTACGAAAATAATATAACTGAAATGAAAATTCACGGATTTTCCTTCTTTCGGCGAAATTCCCGGCTATTTCCTGTTTTTTTCCCGGGTCATTCGATTTCCCGGCTAATTCCCGCTTTTCACGGTTTTCCCGGTTGCTAGACATCCTGCCATCAGAAAGAGCTAAAAAACTAACGAAGAAAAGTCACACGCAGCACCAAGATACAATAAGCCGATCGCCCAGAAATCAAGTTTAAAGTTGCCTGTGACGTCATAGAATCCGTAAATTTTCACGAATTCTGAATTCCACAAAATATATGACGTCACAGGTAACCTTGAACTTGATTTTCAGGCGATCGGCAGATTGTATGTAGTTGCTGCTTTAAACTTTTCTTCGTCATTGTTTGAGCTCTTTCCGATGGCCATCACGACAAAACATGGTCAAGTACCCCATTAACGGAAAATTGCCTCTCTTGTGTAACCACGAGCAATAATTTAAAGTTTTCGTTCACCGTTGGAGGGCATTGGCGGATATGATGCGGTGTAACAAGCTAGCGTACCTTCTTTGGAAGAGCTCGTCCTCAGCCTTTTTCCTCTTGACGGCGTCTCTGAACTTTTCGCTTCCTTCGTCAAGTCTCCCACTGAGTCGTCTGAGCGCAAGATCGTTAGCTCCAGAGATTCCGTTGAGCTCTTCGCATATTTGGCGGATGTTGTGACTTTTTTAGACGCCGGCGTTTCTTCCTTTTTCTCTTCCTTTTCGAGTTCCTTTTCTTCAACGGGACGAATTTCATCTACTTCTAAGTCAGCTGTTTCGTCAGGAGTTGCGATGGTGTTACCGCTGTTGAGTACGATGCAGATCGGGTACTTTTTGCTCCATTGCCTGCGCACGCAAAACACAGAAACTTGCTCAACTCTAGCCAAGATAACGTACCTCCCTCATCTCATCATGGAGGAACACACTCGTGAAGTGGTACCTGTGAGGGACCCCTGACGGAATGGGCAATAGAAGAAAAATACTCTATATCAATATGCTTGGTTAAAATATGAAACTGCAAAAAAAATAATCTTCAAACGTGCATTTTTACGTTGTTGTTTTTTTTTTGGCATTCCGGCATGGCGTCAAGAACATCGTGTGCTCATATTTGGTGTTGGGTTAAGCCCTGTGAACCGGATTGTAGGCTGAGACTGCTCACCTTTTCCTCGCGATTCCTTCCGGAAGAAGTTTGATTTGGCAGCCTCGGATGTTGAAGCAGCGTTCGTGAGTGAAGGTCACCTTGCGACTGGCCGGCTCGTTCCACATGGCCCTCTTGGGTATCTTTGCGCGGGTGTACTTGAGTGTCAGCAAGGATCCCTCCAGCCGAACGAACACCGACTCCGTCAAACTGATGTGATACGAATTCGTTTCGTACTTGCCCGCGTAGTCATTCATCCACCCCTGAAAAATGACACTTATCTTTTGCTTTCTTTCCGAAATAACCGACAAAGTTGGATGAGGAGCGACCAATCAGCCCAAAAGGACCGCTTTCAATTAACTTTTCGAAACGAAACATCTCTCATCCAAAACAACCGCTTTTACGCAAACCGGATCACGACTGCACCAGCTACGTATTTGAAAAAAGGCGGATCCGGGAATAAATTTACAAGCTAAAACACTCAGAGAAACGTAGCTAAATAGTTTCGGGAAGAAAAAGGCTCGTAAAGACTTTGTCAAACGTGTTTTCAAACACATCTGACAAAGTCATTTTTCAATAAACTAGTTGAAGCTATCAAAAAACTATTTTCCGCTTTGTTTTGTGTCAAGATTACGGTTTTTATTGCTTACGGTTAAAAATCCCATTCCAGGAATCCCAAACCGGTCAGGTAAACATTGAAAATATAAGGAAACTGACAAAAGTCTTATGCACTGTAAATGGGGAAGAATATGGAATTTTTAAGAACATTGTCATTAAAAAGAGCTCAGAAAATAATGAAGAACCTTGCAAACCACAAACCGATACAATCAGCCGACCGTTAAAAAACTGACGTTGAATTAGCCTGTGACGTCACAGCTGATACGAATTTTGTATGAGTTGTGACGTCACTAGCGACTTTAACCTCGATTTTCTAGCGATCGGATGATCGAATCGGTGTGTGGTTGGTGGGGTTCCTTTATTGTTTTCTGAGCTCTTTTAAATGAAACTGTTTTTAAAAACTCGCATTCTTTCCCACCTCAAAGGTTTCTTTTTCCACCTCTTGTATTCCAGCTCGTATTGTTAAGCCGAGCGCGGGGACTGAGGATCGAGGCACAGGTCATCTAACCTAACTTAACCCAATCTATCAACATCAAGCCTCATATCCCTTTGCATTGAGCGAGCACTGAGCCTCACTTAACATGTCGCTTTTTTTTTTCTGCCGCCGAGAAAAAAGTGACTACAAGCATCGCCGAGGTTAGCCGACTTAGTTAGATTAGGGTACGTGCCTTGTGCCACACCCTCCTGCCCCTCCGGTTGGCCTCGCGACGAGAGGTGCACGACGAGGAAAATACAACTTATCAAATTTACAGTATTAAGATTCATCATAGGAGAATGATTGTTTGGGGTAGCTGTCATAAGCGCCAAAAACCACAAGCGCTAACGCCGCAAGCGCCAGTCCGTAACCGCCAAACGAGAAAAGTCGCGAACGCCGAAGTTCGTATGGGTTACGTTAGGTCAAGTTAGGTTAAGTTAGGTTAGG
>Ga0058701_10002305_pt1 | contig 14353 bp, 12 predicted proteins | sample AgamicOrMae_FD_97039 | JGI IMG/M metagenome (GOLD analysis project Ga0058701, IMG submission 97039) | Agave microbial communities from Guanajuato, Mexico - Or.Ma.e | ecosystem: Host-associated > Plants > Phyllosphere > Phylloplane/Leaf | place: Guanajuato, Mexico | collected 2012-06-04 | reverse complement strand
TTTTTTATTTTTTTTTTTATTTTTTTTTTTATTTTATTTTTTAATTTTTTTTTTTTAAATTTTTTTTTTTTTTATTTTTTTTTTTTTATAATTTCTCTTTTTTTGATTTTTCAATTTTTTTCTTTTTTCTTTTCTTCTCCTTTTCAAATGAAGAACATCTTTAAGAAAAATTTGTCAAACAAGAAAAAGGGCAATGGTAGAACAAAGCAATTCCAAGAAAAGACAATACTGTCCCAAATTCATATTGTCGCTTAAAAGTTTGAAAAATTTTATTTTATTAAAGATCAATATTTTACCCTGCAAGCTAAACAGTACTAATGTTAAGTTATTTATCTCATGAAGAATAACAAAAACACAGAAAAGATAACATTAGAAATACTATGTTTTCTTGACAGAAATCAACCACAACTTGGTTTTAAGTTTACCAACTGCTGCTTCTTTCCCCTTTCCAGGTATTGCATCTTTAAATTTTCCATTACTTCCTCTGTAATGTTATTTCCTTAAAACTGCTAATGAGGAATATGTTAATACAGCAGCAAAGTCTACCTAGTGTGAGGGGCATGGCATTGGCTCCTGGTTTTATAAATTAGAAATCATTACATCATATGAATTAATTACCAACCTGATAGCCACAGGTGCAGGGAAAGAAGTTGAGGTCGTCCACCTCCAACGGTTCCATGCACAGAGGACATTCCACCTGTTCTTCACCACTTTGGTTGAGCACAGACATCTTCTGACCACTGAACACAACCTGCGTGGAACAGAATGCTTGAATTAGGATATGCAAACATAACAACAAAGAACATCAAGGCATACACAAAGACCATGTTCTTACAACCTGACACAAACAAAATTAGGGCATGTTTATGGTCACAGATCCACAATTCAAACAAAGATAATTTCCAGATTCTTCAAGATTCAGACATCAAAATAGTGGGTCAGTGTGCTACAAATCCTAGAGAACTTCAAATGCTTTCTTAGCACACTAAAAGTAAAACTACTAAGTGCAGTAACCACAGCAACAACAACAAAAAAAGGGAGGTTCAAATGACAATCTGAGAAAGTTTGTTTATGACAAATGTAAGAACATGGTGCATAGAATAATGATTCAATGGTTCAATCAAAAGACTGAAAGCCAAAAGGAGGTTAACTAAAACACAGGCTGACAAGACCATTCAATTGATAGTGGATTTTCCCTTGCAATGAAAAACGCTCTTAAGACAAGAAAATCGCAACAGGTACCCTAAACGGGCGAACCGTTAAAATTTTGTCAACTTAGTTCCGGGATGTGTCCTTCCTACATTCCTAACAAGGATACAGTTTTCGTCTTCTCCTTAGTTTTGATCTCAAGTAAAAAATAAAAAAATAAAAATCACTGAATTTCAGCCTGAAAGCTCGAAGAAAACAAAAAGCACTCGATTCTTATTTACGTCAGAAGGTGAGTAACACAGGATTCGAGATCCGAGGACCCGTCGCGACAGGACAGCGAAGAAACAGTTTTCACTTCGGGTGCCCTACTAGTATGCAAGTGAGAATGAAGCTATACAATGAATTGCGGACGTAAAATCTGAATAAATGAAAACACAGTAGAACAGTATTATAAATATCAATCATCTGATTACTCCTCAGGCTGTCAAACTGCCATGTTGGTTAGTGGCCCTTATAAGCTAGGCCTACTTTGTCCAAAACACGACAGATGTTTGGCCCGATCGCGGATCCGACGACGACAATCGAAATGGGCAATTCAGCAAAATAAATTGGTTAAGAATTGTGAACATAAATTGAGATAAAACTGGTACAGGAGCTATCAGCCTGGGTCAACCAAACAAAGCTTCATTCTCTTTTTGTGAGGGCAACTTTGAGCCTGCAATCGTACTCGTACAATTCATTCAGAGATTTTAACCACTCGTAAAAATGGTTGAAGGCAATAGGAAGACTTTAATGAGTGTCCCGGATTTTTCAAGTTGACATTATACTATGAAAATTATAGAAACTTACGTTTTTAATTTCTAGCAGAATCACTACCAGGAAATTTTTGGTTGACGAAATCTGGTTCTGTGCGCATCTGATTGGCGCAGGTAGATACGATGTGAGTCATTTGATTCACTGACTTTATATTTTATGTTTTCGCAAACGACCGCTCCGCGTAGCTAGAATTATCACTGCAAAATAAAGATTTATCATTTTTGTTTTAAGAGCAAGAGACGATTACATGAAAAACAATTAGTTTGTTTTAAGCATGTCAATTGACTAGCTACTCTTCAAAGGTGTTTTCCAAATTTCTGACTCAATACTCACGAACACAGTGTCGTCGTCTGCTTCAGGTCTGCTTTAACTGGCTTTAACGGTGCTGCTAGATAATTTGACGTCACCTAAAATTTTCTCAGATTGGTCCTTTTTGTCCAACGACAAAAAATAAAATATACCTTAAAACCATTTACCTCTTAAGCTTACAACGATAAAATTAAACGACGAACATAATTCTCTCGCTCGAAATACACGGAACTTTCCAACTTTCATCACACTGAAATGGAAATGTCAAGGGTGCGCAAAAAATGTAGTAATCTCGCAACTCTTCAAGCGATTCACCTTGATTTGCTCCATTCTTTCTCGCTCGGCGGAATACCCGTTTTGCCCTAAAAAAAAAGTCGCTTTACAAAAAATAAAAATCATGAAGATCTTCTTCGAACCAGAAAAAAATCTGTACCCCTTCATATCCATTTTTTTCCTCCGAGCTTAATAAAAAAACTAAAAGAAGTAATAAAAGTCCGCTAACTCGATCAATATGTACAGAGGAGGGAAGGACTTGGAAAATAAATGCATACCGCTAATGCCCGCTTGAATTGCTTGCAATGAGAGGCAAAAATAATATTCTATAAAAATGTAGGCTGATAACAAACGAGCGAAACTATGATGCCCATTCTCCGAAGAAAAAAAAACCGGGCTTAAAATGAGCATCAAGTAAATTCATTTCCAAGAAAAAGAAGAGACACAGAGAAGGTCGGAATTGTTTAGCGTCTGTCCTACGGCTGACGGTGTGCAGGACAAGGAAGCAAGAAAAGAGACATAATTAGGCACGTTGCTTCAACGGTTTTATTATTCAAAAATAGGTTACTTAATTGACAGGTAATCATACTCAGTTATCACAACGACATTTCGAAACTCATTCTAGTTTGGCTAGCCCGTACAAAACGAGTCTCTCTTAAAGAGCATCTGAAAAGAACGAGCAACTTAAACGGCTTCCAGTGATCGCTGGGGGGACTCAATCGACACTGTCTCGCAGGTAACACCATCATCCACTGGATTTCGCTGGTGGCAAATGGAAACATACACGCACGCACGACAGAACTTAAATAAAACAACAGCACTGCGGCTGGAATTCATTACAGCGCCACTTCTTCCTTTCCCGTTACAATGTCCTTCGTTTTGGAGAAGAGAGATTTTCAAGGTAGAAAACTACCTTTAAAATGCAGTATACCTTTAATTCAGTCCTCTTAGAACTGACTAGGGGCAATATCACACAACACAACATCGTTCTGACACGAAATCTTAAAAACGTGAAGAACTAGTTAAGTACATCACCTACGACGAAGAGAAGTTGCTCCAAGGTACGACATTATTACTTTGAGACTTCCGACTGGAGGTAGTTCAGGGTGTACTAAAAAAATCCAACTTCAGGGTAAGGTCGGTTTGGTGCGAACTATTTGCGCTTTTCTCTGGAATGAGCCTGTTATATGGGATGAACATCGCAGATAAGGGTCACAATCTGAAATATGTAGTCTCCACGAGAATTTCTATCGAAACAATCGTCCCTCAAGACACCAAACCAACCCACTAGTCAAGTGGGTTTGAGCTACTCAAACCAAACAGACATGGTTCACTGCAAATTTTAAGTCATTTCCATCAATTGCATTCCGCCTTCCGTTGTCAAGCTGAGCGACACAAAGAACTCAACCTAACTTGTCGCCGCAAAGCCTCATACCGTTCAACAAAATTAAGTTACGTTCCTTGTATCTAGCTTCGCTGTCGCCAACCCTGATGCCCCTTACTTCTCGAAGCAAGTTACGGCCGCCGTGATAGCGTTACAAGAGAGGTTGGGTTAAGTAAGGCTATGTGCCTCGCTCCACTGGCGTTCTGCTCGGCGACGAAAGGTCAAACACAAGAGGGGGAAAATGACACATTTCAAATTACAATGTGGTCCTGTGTGGGGGATAATATAAAGTACAGTATCAGACAGTTTCATTCATCCACCACTAAACTCCGAATCAGTTGCATAGATAAAACAAACGCCAGAGTTCTTCGATTGATTGAGGTAATGTCAGCTGCCTATCTACATGACACATTCTGTTCTCTCAGACTAGCTAAAATAAGTTCCGCGCCAGAATAACCCTACCCTAAAAGAAGTTTTAGGCATGGCCCTGCAGTCACCGAAATCACATCGACGTTCGGAGTTTTGGAATGAAAATTCGCTTTCAAAAATACTACAAAAGGACTTTAAAAAATACAACAGCGATTCGTTCTGGGCTGCCCAAGCCGTGGACATAATTGCCGTTCTGGCTCCGCTCAAAAACAGATAAAAAGTTCAAAGTTTACAGATTTACTCACTATTATTGCCTTACAGAGCCGCAACTCCAAATAATAATGCTGTATGATTCCCAAATCTTTTGTTTTCTTTTCCTCAATATCTCCTGGCAAAAGGTCAGAAATCGCAACGGCGATGCGATAGTGGCTGAAAGCGTTAGGCTCCGTGAGGTATTTTATGTTCCAGAAAGACTTTCGCGCCTTTACAGCACTGCCGCTCCGAGTTGCGTCCTTTCTTCACGAAGGTATCGTAATAAACAAAAGATAGAGTTCCAGGCTCTGGAAAGTTGTGCCACACGGCTGCCGACTGATTCGTTCTCACAGCGCAATCACATTGGACTGGAAAGCACACACCTTCACGAAGGAAGAGCGAGAAAAAAACAGTGCTACCAACACAGTTATAATTAAGTTTTCTTTCAAATGCACTAACAGCTAGACGGACCACAACACAATAAACGTCATTGCTCCATTGGAAAACAAAACAGTCGATCTAGAAAAGAACTGTGCGTAGCTCTAAACTTAATTCTTGATAAAATATACATAACAAAAAAATTACGAAGATAAACACACATCAAGTATTAACTTTTAGCAAAAAGGGACTCTGACTAGACCGCCTGTAATGTTTCAGCTACCATTTCATAAATATTGTGGTCCGCCCAGCATTTCATCGAAGCGGCGCAGCGTTGCTCGACTTGTCCAATTCAACTCGGTAGGCCGGTTATGCGCTCCAGTGCATCCACCAGCATTGGCACGTTGGGACGCGATCGGAGCACGGCTTAAGTAAATTATTATCATTTCAATTCCATTTTGTGTGATTTTATGCTGTACGTTTAAGTACATCTGAGACGGATGCCATCCATACCTGTGCATTTCATCACAGTTCATTGTGGCTGGCTGCCACTGGCAGCTATGAGCCATTCCACGAGACCAACAATTCATGTCGTCCCGCATGTCATGAAAACTTTGTGCTATGCACAAACAAACTTTGTACTACATGATGCGTTTGGACCGGCCTCTAAGCGCGCACGTCGGGCTTTAACGATGCATTGAACACTTCTTCGAACGAGGTCTCCAAACAGTGCTTCAGCTCGGCGTACGAAACCACCAACACACTTTGCTCGTCGTGGGACATCAGGCAAATCTGTGAACAAAACAGCTTTGAAATCACGTTTTCCACGAAGGTTCATCGTCGAAAAAAAGTACCCGCCGGAACCGGGATTCGAACGCGGAAACCTCAATCCTCAGGGAAGAATAGATGTGACGTTTAGCTGTCACATTGTTAGAGGTATCGCACAGATTCCTTGTTGGAATATTCCCTCTACATGAACTTAAGCTGGAGGTCCTCGGTTCTACTCCCGATTCAGGCGGATGATTTTTTTTATAATAGCTAACAAGCTTTTCCCGCTTACTTACCTTTTCCTGGGTGCCAGCATCTAGTTTATTAATACAGCTAACAACGTGAGACATATCCAGCCACGGACGACCATCTTCGGTAACTTGGTGGAATAAATAATCTCGGAACAGTTTCAACATATAACGGTCGCCCGTTTCCGCCCAAGAGGGGTCCAAGTTTAACCTGCAAAGAACAACAGTGTGTTGTTACAATGAACTCTAAAAGAAGTGATTTTCGTGAAGGTCCACATCTTCCGCCATTGATTCCACTAGAGCTGCCCGTCGCGCCAACGTGTCCCTCAATAAAGCGACTACCTTTTCATCTCAATATTTCAAGCAGGTCAACTGAATGAAATCGTCTCAAAAGTTCTTATCTGAAAGTGAATTTTCGCTGAATCCGTGAATGCGCCCCAATTTTCTTAACTCTTAGCCGATCGGATGAATTCTTTGACGCAATAAGGCAACCCATCTCGTGGCCCGTTTGTCCATTAGCTCTAGTCTCTTGAGACAACTGATATCCTACCCCCGAGAGGTAGGCAACATCCTCTATGTCCCACCGTTTCAGCGCGTTCGAACAACAGCCCCTTGCTATACCAGCTTCCAACAATACAATCGAACAGTTTCAGTTGAACTATTTCCACTTACTCGGGTCTTTCATTTATGGTGCCTAGCTTGACCAGCAGTCTACAGATACGGCCGTTTTCCATTTCTTTGCTCAGTTCATTCTCGAGGACGTCGTTCCGAATTTGGATGCTGTCGAGATGCGAATAAAAGCGAGCACCAATCATAGGCATGAGATCTGTGAGGGAGCGCCTCGGCGTCGTGGAGAGCAAGTACCTGCAAACAGCTTCCGGTGAGCGGCAAATTCAATCCCACTAATACAGCGGACTGTAAGTGCGACTTACACAATCAGGTTGCGTAAATCAGTCGAATAAACGCGACCAATCAGTTCCAGGGACGTCTTGAGATTGTCAGGTTGAACGGAGATCAGTGATTTGCATGCAAGAGCCAATATTAATTTGCCCAACGCACACAGGTCGTCTTGCTGAACATACAAGAAACATTCTTTTACGACACAAAAAAGGGAAAATTCGTGAGAGTGGCCGACAGGATTCGAACACATCGCACCGTCTAGACACCGAGAAGGCCGCTTCCGTCGCAGAGAACTTTCCGTGAAAGCAATCATGAGCAGATGGCCGCTAGAATAGATCGACAATTTAGCCGAACTTTTTCAGGATTAAATTTATTTTTTAAAACTAAAAGACGGCTTTTTATCGGAACTAAATCCTATGCTCTTGTAGGAGAATTATTTTACAGGGCGTTTGCCCTTTCCTTTTTTGTTTTCTTTTTTTTGGAATTTCAGGATTTTCCGCAATTTTACATATTTACTTTTTCCAAATTCTATAAAATTTTATGATTTTATACTTTCCCGATAGGGAAAATATTTTTTCCTAAAATTTCAGGATTACCAAATTTTTCCAAGGTACTCTCTTTAAAAAAAAAATATAAATATAAACATAATTTAAAAAAAAATTGAATTTTAATTTCGGGGACAACAGATAAATGGAGCGGTGTGTCCACCAACAAAATCCACTTGATTAGCAACAACATACAAAACTCGAAAGCGACATTAAATATTGATGGACAATGGTCCTGGGCAATGCCCTCAATTTTCCAAATTCAGCAAAAAATAATAAAAAAAATGAAGTCTACTTAAGGACACAAAAATCAAAGCCACTTTTGCCCATGATAAAACCGAAATTCCCTCATTTTTCTAGGTGCGCAACAAGCATACATCTTTCGGCGAAGATCCCGCAACTTACCTGATAGAGTGGAATATTTGCTAGAGCATTGGTCGAACTGGAGTCAAAAGTAAGAACATCCACAACACCGGCGCAACTGAGTCTCAGTCTTGAGCGCGCGGTGAGAATGATCTTGGTGGGGTCGAGGGCGCGCCATGCCAGGCCGGCCGCATGGATCACGCGCAGCGCGGACGTTAACTGAATGATAAAGTTCCATATGGATCCCTCAGGCAAGAGGGAGCTGTGCTGAGTACGGAGGAGTGTATTTTTGTGGTGGCTGTACGGCCTGGGTGCGTTCGGGTCCCCCGACGAAAAAGGATCGGAGTATCCGTTCGGCGTATCAGTCGCAGGAGCAAAGTGTTTACTAAACAGAGTTTCCGACCCGGGATGGAAGTCGTAGACGAAAACCATAGCTGAAACAAAATACAAACGCTTTCGTGTACCCACTAAGTCTCTTTAAAGATGCTGTGATATGTTCTACAACACAGATATCTGCCGCTCAAATCTGTACACTAATGCGCTTAATTAATTGAAACTTTTTCGTTTAGGGGTGAGCAGTACCAAACTTTTACATCACACGGTGGGTAAAGGGGTCAGAGACGAGTGGTCTTGACATACGCCCATGTCTGACTATGCCCCGTTCCGGTTAGAATGCACCTAAACGTAGGCACGACTTGCTGGTTTTCGTCTCGGGGAAGGGTTAAAAGGAAACAAAAGAAATGTTTGATGGGTAGGAAGATAATATATGATTAAAGGGAGCGGATTAGGGAGTGAATAGTTTCGAGCGGATGCCTAATTATTTGGGCACCATCTTAGCAACGAGGCATTTTCGGAAGTGGGTTTTATTGTCAAAAAACTTATCTCGGAGGCCTATACCCATCCAATTATTATTATTTTTTAAAAAAATTTATTATTTATTCATTCATTTATTTCCATTTAATTGAGTTTACCCTGTCTGTATTATTTCCTTACGATATTTTTTTTTCAAAGGAGTAAAATGTAGACAAGTCATCAAGTTGGAACAAAAATTTGAATACCGGTCATGCGCACTAATACGAGATGGGTTTTCAACGTGTTATTTTAATTAACCCATTAAAGCCTATGAACCATTCTCAACCCGGTGAGTATCAAATCGGCACGACTTAATTTGCGTGTTTTAACTGAAATTACATCGCCGACTTCACCTAAAGCACGAATGATTTCGATCCGAAAACGCAATTTCACGTTTCAACTCATGCTACTTTTTTTAAGTATGACATCTTCTATAGCACTCACTGGGCACAGATCGGTTAAGTTAACAGTAGCGGTCTATAAACCCTTTCTCCTCTTGACTTACAATGGTCTCCAAACGCTTTCGTTGTAAAAACTTCTCTCAGTTGCACTATGTTGGAATGTTGGAGTCTCTTCCACATGTCTACAAGCACCATACATTTGCTGCTGGGCAATCGAAATCCTGTAATCACAATGTAACTGATGACAAAATTCAGGAGGACACTCGCGTTGCAGGTTCGCGAAATCCATCAAGAAAGGTTTTTCCTTGGAAGTTATAAGCCTCAAGACGGTGAAAACCGTTGCTTATTCCGACTGAAACAAATATTCTTACCATGTACCCTGCGAAGGCAATACCGGATCCCTGTCTTCGAATGGGTAGCTTTATAGGTACTAGTCTGATAGCCCAACAAAGGAACTTTCTGCGGCGTTGCTTGGATTGGCTCCAAAGGGCACAGTTCATGGTAATTATCCACCATTTCGGGGAGATCTGAAAACAGATACCCATGTGACCACTAAGACAGAATAGGGGGGCACTCGATAGCGCCAAAAACCACAAGCGCCAACGCCGCAAGCGCCAGTCCGTAACCGCCAAACGAGAAAAGTCGCAAACGCCAAAGTTCGTATAGGTTAGGTCAAGTTAGGGTAGGCTAAGTTAGGTTAGGTTAAGTTAGGTAAGGTTAGTATTGCGATTAAGAACTTTGGCGTTTGCAACTTTTCTCGTTTGGTGATTACGGATTGGCGCTTGCGGCGTTGGCGCTTCTGCTTCTTGGCGCTTATGACAGCTACCCGACAGAATAAACAAATCAGAAGAATTGTTGTTATGGAATAATACCCAGCTCAATCCTTCACCGACCACTTGTTTTTTTTTTCTTCTTTGTTTTTTATAAAGTGTTCTCCCATCAATGCATTTTTTTTAAAAGTATCTGTTTGAGTAACAACACTGTAGACCTAGGTTTACACTTCATACAATTCAATTTATCCAAAATTAATGTCAGAGGAAGGGTTTCAATGAAGGCACGTATCGCTTACTTCTCTGCGCGATCAACTGCCGCCCAGAAGTAAGAAGCATTTGGCTAAGCGATTTGATTGTAAGTTATGGAGCCTCGCTCTACTCCGCATTGCGCCGAAAGTTACAAAGAGAAGTGGGAAATCCAATCTCGTAAACTTACAGTGCGAGAAAGTGCGTTCCTTACCTGAGTATTGCTCGGGGTCTGGCATTGCCATTGTGAGCGTATTCCGATTAATAATCTCTTGTCTTAGATTGTCGGCTAAATAAAATGAGCTCGATGCGGCAGGTGGGATCGGAAGTTTACTTTTGGTGGAGCCCGAGGTAGGAGAAGACGCTGGTGAAGTAGTCAACGGTGTCAGATGGCTCGGTGTTCCAGGATATACATAATAACTTGGAGTGGTAAGCGCGGGGGTTGCGTCGGCTTGAGGCGGACTTGCACTTGCGGCAGCTTCCGTGGCAAGTGTAGTAGGGTAGAAGTACGTTGTACCTCCAACATTTTCCTAGATAAAACATCCTCGTGAGCTGTGACTGTAGGTACAAGGTCATGAAAACATTAATGTGATACAAACCTGGTATGTTGACAGAGCCGTAGGTTGAACTGGACTGGGAGCCATAATCTTTGGGGTTGGAGACTGGGAGTGAATAAGGGAGACAGGGGAGTTTGCGGCACCCGATGAGGACTGGTGACTGATGGAAGGACTTCGAACTGGTGATGAGTACGAATTGGTTAACAAAAAATTGGGACTTGAACTGGTGCTTGGGATGAATTCTGATGGTTGAACCAAAACCTGTCAACATAAATTGTGATTGCACAAACAACTTTAATTTACATAGGTTGAAAGTTACAAAAGGACCCATCTCCTCAATATTGAAATAAACACAAGCTCAATTAATGAAAATTGATACATGAGATGACACAATAGAATACTGATGGAGAAAATGAAAAACCAAGTAGAGAGGGAAAAGGGAGTCGGAGCAAACTGTTTGCTTCCAAACTAGGTCTTTGACATTAAAATAAAATAAATGACCATTAAAATCAACCACTCAAAAATACTCACTTTTGCATATGGTGATGGAGAATTTTGATCCAAGCTCAAAGATGACAAATTATTGGATATGGTACCCACAGAAGAGGAAGAATGTTTCTGTTTGAAAATACAAAACAATAGTAATATACACCAAGTATTAGAAAAATTAAAATTTGATCAAATCAATAATTGCTCAAATTAATAAATGCATCACTGGATTTTTTTTTACCATATAAGTTGCCAATTTTGATTCTTGTGGCACTCCATTGGTTTGTGAGTACGGAAGAAAAACAGGATCCATAATTCAAAGGCCAATTTCCCTGGGATGGAATACAAAAAATATCAATCAACCAAAACTTGGAAAATAAATTTTTAGGTGTAAGACCAGAAAATAAATCCAGATGTCCACCCACTCATTGTGTGCCCGAAATCACGATTAAGTCCCAGCATCCCAAAATGTTTTTGAGTATCATTAGCGTTCACGGCGAATATTGGTACACTTCAAGCTACACGTTCACGTTGTCCACCGGCTTTCTTCTCAGAATCATCCACTTTGCTAAATACAGTGGCAGAGTACAACAAGTGTTGATTAAGAAAAACAAGCCAGGTGTCTTAACACCTGCAACTAGTGACAGGAGAGAGACAAAAACATGTCTTTGTATTGTCACATTTAAGCCATTAACCTCGCCGCAGACGCAAACTCGGCACTTCCATCGATCTCAAATCAGGTATGGCAGGAAAACAGATACAATTTAGTTAGAAATTAGCGGCGAAAAGCGCTTTCTACGAAATTATGTCCAGTTGAAGGTTACTGCGAGCCTAACCATATGATGTTCACAAACGATGACCGAAAGTGAGGTACGCAAATTTCTCTTACCCTTATCCGAGTAAAGCGTCCATATTCTTGAATCTTAAATCACAAATACCTCCCGATTCGCAACAAGATCTATATCGCTGAGCATGTATATGGGTAAATAGCGCTGCATGCAACAAAAGCTTCTGTAGCTAAACTGAACTGGAACTGACCTGACCTGAAACAAATACGTCGTTGTTATTTAAGGTGCTATTCATACACGAATGTCTGTTGAATCAGTTGTAAAATTCCGAGGATATATTTCATTTTCCCGACATTCATAAAACAGCTTCATTTTACAATAATTCCCGGCGTTTCAGATTATTTTGAGCATTAATCACACTACTACACTTTCTTTATTCTTAAGTTGGCTACCCTTCATTGAGACCGGCAATTTCGACTTCTCAAAATGACTGACCATTAAAAAAAAAAAAACATACTTATATTTCCTGAGCGAACGATTCATCATGAACTTGTAAAAAACATTAGGCTAAATTATCGCCATTCATCATGAATGCGAGAAAGTTATTGCTTTTCAGAAGACTTTAATGAATTCTCAGTAATAACGTAAGTACACCGCACAACGCTTAATTTAACTTTAAGCTAAAATGAACTGCTTCTTCAGTCTTCCTAATAATATTTTCACCCAACCCCTATTTTAAATTCAGTAATTTCTCTGTGATAAAATAAAGGCAAAAGTTACATTTCCTGACACTTTTCCGCATGCTTTTCCGGGTGTTTGATGTCCGCGTTCGCGTTGTCTCCAAAACATGGGAAAATATATTTCCTACATGGTCGTTTCATTAAAAAAAAGTAACTAATCGGACCACATCGATACAGGAATAGTATAACATGGGCGCCGAGGAAGAATTTAAATAAATTCCACAACCTGAAAACTAAAAACTAAGGTAGCGCCTCCAGGTAGGCTACCCGCATGACTCTTCGGAGGCTTGGTTGCCTAACTCGCGATGCTTCACGGCTGTGATTTTTAGAAGGCGTTGCTCGAAGTAGGGGCGGGGAGGTAGGGGGGGGAGTTGAAGGAAGGGGAATACGTTCAGGAAGTGTATACATCACAATAGGTCTCTTATTCACAGGGTTTGTCGTATTCATAACTCCTGTTTTTAAATGTAATTAATCATTATTATTCTCCTGATAAAGGCGTTAAAATAACCAGAAGACTGAAGCACGAGCAGTCAGTTGTCAATCCTTGTAAAAGGTTTTACGCTTAAGCTAACCTCACTTTTGTTGCTATTTTTTGAGGTAATATTCCATCGTCTACTCTAATGTTGAACTTGTAGTATGATTATTATTTCTAATCAAGGTCGTGGAAACGTCCTCTCATTTAATTTATAGCTGACCGTCGCTTATGATATATCTTGTACCATTTCAGGTTTGACAGAACCGTAAAATGGGTGAACGAAAAGGTACCAACCACTACTACCCGCCAGACTATGACCCAAAGAAAGGTGGACTCAACAAATTCCTGGGCACGCACGCGTTGCGTGAGCGTGCCCGCAAAATTCACATGGGTATTCTCATCATTAGATTTGAGATGCCCTACAACATTTGGTGCGAAGGATGTGGAAATCACATCGGCATGGGTGTCAGGTACACTTTTTTTCTTTGCTGTGCATTGCACTGTTATCCGTAATTGTTCTCATAATAAAGGCTTTGATTATTTGCAGATACAATGCAGAAAAGAAGAAAATTGGAATGTATTATTCAACACCAGTTTATCAATTTCGTATGAAATGCCATTTATGTGACAATCACTTTGAGATCAAAACAGATCCAGGGGTAAGCAGTGTGCTCATTCAAGAATTATTATATCAAGGATTAACTATTATGTTAATTTTTACTATTTGTTCCGTAGAATCTCGATTATGTCATAGTATCAGGTGCAAGAAGACAAGAAAACAGATGGGATCCATCACAAAACAGCCAAGTTGTTCCAGAAGACAAGGAAACTCAAAAAAAACTTTTTGATGATGCCATGTTTAAATTAGAACATGGGGAAAAAGATCAAGGTCTTGGGAAGAAAATGATTCCAGTGCTAGGCAAACTTGTGAATAGAAATGAGTCGGCATGGAAAGATGATTTTGCAGCTAATAGTGCACTTCGAGCTTCTTTTCGGGTAAGTTCCATCTTGTCTGTTTCAAAGAGTTTACATGGGTTAATGTGGTATGTATAAGAAGTAATAAGAGTCTCTTATGTTGCAGGCTCAGAAAAAGGAGTTGGCTGTTTCAAATGCAAGAGATAAAAGCCTTCTTCAGAGATCATCTTTAGACATCAAACTTTTACCAGAGCACGAGGATGATATCTATATGGCCTCTCTTCTTTCCCAGACACCATCTCAAAGTAAGTAATTTTTTACTTTGAAAATCGCATTGGCGAGTTTTGCTCTTGTGTAGTCCTT
>Ga0058701_10002304_pt1 | contig 14353 bp, 6 predicted proteins | sample AgamicOrMae_FD_97039 | JGI IMG/M metagenome (GOLD analysis project Ga0058701, IMG submission 97039) | Agave microbial communities from Guanajuato, Mexico - Or.Ma.e | ecosystem: Host-associated > Plants > Phyllosphere > Phylloplane/Leaf | place: Guanajuato, Mexico | collected 2012-06-04 | reverse complement strand
TAAAACGAAGTGGTACGCGCGGAGGAGGGCCCTTAGACTCCGCTGGGCCCCGTCCGACCTTTACGGTGCTGCCGGCACTCACTGCGCGCCGGGGGGCCCCCGCGCTACCATTAGGGGGGGCCATGGCCCGCCTAGCCCCCCCCGTGCGCACGCCTATGGTTGATCCTCCATCATATTCAACGGAGAACTTTTTACGGCCTAGCGTCTCGATTCTCTGTGGTTTTGAAAAAGTGACCCGCTAATTTTGTCCATTAGTTTATATTTTGTGGTGTTTTCTAGGCAGCGGTGCCGAAATGTTTTTGTCAGCTCTTGAGTTTTTTGTTGTTTTTCCCCCGAAAGGATTTACCTTTTTTTGATCCCTTCAACCCATTTTGGACCCGGATTCCCCCTTGCCACTCTGGCTGGTCGACCGCAAACGAATAGTGACCTTTTTCAAGAAGCGGAAATCTTACCCACCGACTCCGAAACGAAGGTTGAAGATGACACCTGAAGTACTGTATACATTCGGAGTAACCCCAAGTTGGAAAATCGGGGCTGCACGAGGGCTGCGCTTGAGATGCCAACAAGGCTGCCCGAGAGATGCGCAAGGGCAAGCATGAGACTGCCGTGGGAAAGGCTGCCGGCAGCCTAGAGGCACTACGGCAGCGCGACGGGCAGCCCTGTAAGGCAGCACTTCCTAGGCATAACGATCGCCAATTTATCCCCTCCCCTGAAATAATGGCTTGATCAACACTGAAGAAATAGCTTTAAAAAAATAAGCTGTAATATTTACTCTTAAAAAATAAACTGTTTAATGTAGCCTTCTATGGCACGCAAAAATAACGGGCCGCGTTGCCTATTGAGGTTGTTCCAGCGAGGGGGGCTAAAACTGAATTAGGACTTGAAACTGTCAAGGTTAGTTTAAAAAATAAGTGATTTATTGTGTGGTGAAGTTTCAAAAATATTGACCGATCCGCGTTTAATTCATTAATTTCCAAAATTTAGAAAAAAAATATGAGGACCCTTACGGGAGTTCCGAAAAATGGCGCACAATTTAGTAAATTATTATTATCAGCGTCTGATTTACAGAATATGGGTTAAAAAAACTGTTTCACGTGTAATTTAGAGTGTTTGAGATAATTTGTTGAAAAATTGCCGATAATCGACCGTTTAGTTATTTTATAACACACGGGAAACATCAGCATTGTCGTGAAAAATAAGTCAAATAAGCAACTCTATAAAAGTTCACCTTTCGAAAGAAGCCTTGATGTTGATAAAAAAATAAAAATGTAATGAGCAACGAGGTAATTTCTTGCCAAAGCAGATACTTTTCTACACTTTAAGAATTGAGAAATATATTTTGGATGTTTAATATGAACTTGACAAGTCTGCATGGCTTGAAAAACCTTGAGAGTTTGGGTTTTGGCCGACCACGTCTGTATATCAGTTAGCATGTTGGTATAGGATTCTTTCTTCCTCCTCAATTCTTCCTTTACCTCCCCGGCTAATCTTAAACAAAAAAGCTAATTAAGTGAACCTGGCGACTGGAAAACTCAACCCATGTGTGCACAGGGTGGACAGTAACTTTCGCGTGCGATGTAGTACTAATCTGTAGATTAGTAAACAATTTAGTAGACTACATTGTAATGTTTCTTCTTTTTTTAAGTTTATTTTTCAATTACATCAAAGAAAAAACTGTGAAAGGTTTTATAATTTCTCATATTTTTTTAAGGAATGAATGAGTAGAAAACCTTTTTGCAAAATCTTATTTTTAAGAAAGGCAGTCAGCAAGCGTCGAACCCTTTGGGAATAAACTGAAGTGACGAAGCCGTCTTAACACGTGGCAAAAACATTTCGTTAAAGAAAAGAAAACGAAGAAAGAAAGAGAGAGAACGATGAATCTTACAATAATAATCCCGACCATTTTTCCGTAGCTTATTTCCGAAGTTTCCGAGGATAGGGAACAATAAGGGTAATATGTGCTTACGAAATGTACAGTGCATATTTTCTATACAGTAGATCAGTCCTGGAAGTCTAAGGCGCTTGTTTGTTTTTGTTTTGTTTTGGTTTTTTGTTTTGTTTTTTGTTTTTACTGGAAATTTTCTGTTCTTTAAGCTGTAATTCAAGCCTGAAAAGACGTAAAAAATATTTTGTTTTTTTCTGAAAGAGACTAAAGAGGGGGATAAAAAAATATTGATGAAATACTAGACAGCACAATATCGAGAACATTTAAAGATTTTCCGACCAGCAGAAAGAAGGTTAAAATTTAGCTATGGTTTTTGATTGGAGCCATATTAGGATACTCGTAACATTTTTCATTCGCATGTGTCTTTATGATGGGAGAAAATTCAGTCTCTTGGACCGGTCATATCTGCAAGCAAGAATCGACAAATCTTTGTATTTGAAGGTGGGAGATAACCTATATAGCAGAATAGTAGTCCCATCAGAATCGTATAAATGGCGGATGTTGGTCAACACCAATCCGGCTCAGGCCAGTAGGCAACAATAGCAAATTGTTTGATGAGTTCTCTCGGCGATAAGGGCCGAGCTCGGGCGGACGAGAGGACAGTGGCTAAGGGGAGGGACGAAGGGAATCCTGAACCAGCGCAACAATGCATTCGCATTGCAACTTGCTAATTGCGATAGCCGATTTCACGTTTGATTGCCGTTTTTGTTGACGACGCAAAGCCTTTCTGTATTCTTGATGAACAAACATTGTCTCGCATCTCGGCAGTCGCTTTTCACAAAGAGTTAACTTATAACTTGAATGTTTTGCGAGTTTGATCCGAAAGAGAGAGAATCCGCTATTTCGCTGTGGCGGACTTGTTTGTTAGGCATACAAACTCAGACGGGACGAGGTAGATTGTCGGGCCCCTGCAACACGTCCTTTGCAGCTTTTTCGCCGGCACTTTCAGTGATAATAATTATTTGCATAAACATTTAGTTTGAAGGGCTGGAAAGTGTATGATGTACCCAGCGGATACCGGCGCTCGTAGGGTTGAAAATTATCAATCTTTCTGGTTAGTCATTGGTAAAATTACCGGTAATTTACCAGTCATTTTGATGCCTCGGTAAAACTAGTAACTTAAAAGAAATTAAAAAAAAAAACGAATGAAAATTATTGGAAACCTAGCAAAATTTTCGTGAGTTATCCTCAGTTAAAATTAATGTACTTGAATGTTTAGCGTCATAACCAGAACGTCGTCACTTCCCTCGAAAGTGCAAACGATGTAAACAATATGTCAAACGCCTTACGAAGGGCCTTTTTTATTCCCTTTTTTATGTCTTACTCTGCTGGACCCTCGAGGGCAGCTCTCTTTGTTCGTCCTTATGCGAATGGAACCGTTGCAAAATAGTTGATAAAGTTTGGGCCAGTCGCATTGGCGGTATCACCCAACGAGGACGCTCGGAAGGCAGGTTATGGGCACACCCGATGCAGCTAGCTGACCGGGCATTGCCTGTGGGAACGACGACGCACGGGCCATCGTTCCGGGCTGGGTCAAACCCGCAGCCGTGCATTTTGTCGCATGGGGAAAACACAGGTTGTTGCGCCGCAGGGGAATGCAGTGCAGCCGCCAGCGCAGCTGCAGCCGCAAGAGCACAGGCGGAAGCACCGGCGCGTCGGCGACGTGCGTTGACACTCAATTGTCCTGCTGCACTGCACTGCATTCGGTGCAGTCGTAATGCGGCCGCCGTACTGCACCGCACCGTCACTTGTTGCGGAAGAAAGGTTTCTTTGGCACGTGCTATCCATCAGCGCTGCGCCACGAAAGGAGTCACACGATTAGAGAATGCAATCTGTTCAAAATTGAAGCCGTTGCCATAGGATTTAAATCAACCTCAAAAATATGTGTCGTTAACAAAGTAAGGCCAAGCTGAATTTTTCTAGGGTACGGAGTAGTTAAGCCTTTGAGGAGGTCGTGGAGTATAACTAGGACGGGCTTTCAAACAAAGAGCCAGCTTTTGTAATTGAGTCGAGAGCAGTAGCGGCATGGATCTTGCAGAGCTTTTAGTGCTCAGGTCGAGTGCCTGCTTTAGCTCCCCGACCTTCTCAATCCCTAGGTACAACGAGATCTTAATCGAGATGTTGCTATCTGAAAGAAGTCGCGATTTAGGCACGTGTCGTGTAAACGTATCTCCTAAACGTGATTTTCTTGTGAAAACCCGTTAACCTTCCTCGCTGATCCGTTTCCCTGGTCGGAGGTTTGATTCTGCTGGCCACTGACTCAAAATTATCCTTCTATAACGTTTTCAACCGGACTAACAACGAGCTGAATCCAGCGCCGCCAACACACGAGGAAGCTGTAAGCGCCCTATGTCAGCTGCAAAGGTACCCTTGATGAGCATGGAGATAGAGAAAGGAGTACAAGACAAGCTTGACGGATTAAGTGACTTTTTTTACGAAAGTGGAATTCAAAAGGCTTCAAGGAAGAAAACATTACCAAGTACATATTTCTCCATATTAAGAACAATAACATGTGACCATTTTTACAGTATTTTTACCGTTAATTGATGAGTTTGATGTAATATTTTTCTTTATTTTTTTTTCATTTACGATTCGTGTTCATTAATTCTTGAAAAATATGATCTTTATTGAAAACAAATCTCTTGCCATCTAGTCGTTTGTGTCTTATCCTGGCCTTAAATTAATTAATTCCAGATATCAGATGAATAGTGTCCGTTGTAATTTGCGAGATTTGGTCAGTAGTTTCGGGGCAGAACAAATGACGTAAAACTGCCTCTCGGCTATACCATTTTCCCGGCTATAACGTTCACGCAACGGCCAGATTCTTCAAAAACATTGTAACGGAGTTACTGTAATAAAGCAGGAAACACGTTCTCTAAGCAACTTACAAAAAAATTGTCTAAAAATGCCCCTTTGATCGGAGAATCTCTTTTGGGGATGCTCCCCTGTGGGTGGACAGCGCAAAGCCGGTCCCCTATGCGCGCCCCGTCGTGATTCACCGCCCAGTCCACCGTCCGACTCGTGTTTACTTCCTAGTAGCAGAGTTCGAATACCGCCCCGTCTAAGAGAAAGCTCCTTTTTCCCCGAAGCCAATATGCTGCTTCTTATTTGGCATCACTGAGATATTACGAACTAAAACATTAGTCGACGGCCGCAAATTTTTTTGCTGCTCTACGAAACTTCGCCAACGTCTTTATTGCTTCCTCAACCGCACCCGGCCACCTGACCCGGCCCAGTAAAAGACACTTGGGGATCACAACTAAGTAAAGGCAAGACGTAGCGCGTAACCGTCACATTGATTTCCTTTCTGAAGCTCTTATTAGCGTCAAGTTTAGTGCCAGTAAAGAGACTCTCTCTGTGACCACATTAAAAGGACAATTCACTGTCCTTTAATTCCCGTCCAACTTGAAACGTTTCCGTCTATCTTCCTCTCGGCTGAAAAGAAAAGTTGTGAGAAATTTGAAGAGGCCTCTCAATGTAAATACAAAGCAGAAAACGGAGAATTTAATCCTAAGTTGAGATGAAAAACACTCTCATTCGATGCCTATTTTTCTACTATATATCTCACGCTTTGTTGAGGATATTCATAGGAGAAATTTGAATAAAAGTCATGCAGATTATGCAGCTGGACTCAAGTTGAAGGCTACACTTGAAATGTATGAGGAAGGTAAGGATATTAACCATTAGATTCCACTCGAAACTAGGCTATGTAATGTCCATTTTTGAGATGGATAGCACCTTACAACGTTTGAGAAGATTTGGGGAAAAGTGCTGGAAGGCCAAATGATTTCTATCAGCTGATGATGCGGAGGAGGGAAAGAGGAAGGGAGTCACAAATTGATGATGTTGGAAGGCTCCGTCCGCTTTTCACCTCGTTGAGTTATTTTAAAGTTAAGCAGTGCGGCGCGGTTCGGTGCGGTGCGGTATGCGGCAAAGAAAAGGCTGATGATAATTGTCCTCCGTGGGGAGCCATCCAGTCGCATCATAAGCACAGATAATAAAAAAAGATTGCAGTTGCTATTCCACTCTCACTTGTTCCGACTTCTTACTCGCCGTCCCACGCTCCACTCCTTCACCTTGTGTTCACAATCAGTTTCTGAAGCTATTCTTTTATTCGCCTTCAATTTTTGAATCGTGTTCAAAGGGGATGGGGGTCGTTACTTTACGTTCCTACGTAAAGAATCCGCTCTTGGATCGTTTTCAGCGGCTCTGCGAATGCTGTTCCAAAACTACGTGTGAAACTCATAGGCCATTTCGATGATATTTTCACGCCAAATTAGAATTTGTGTTTATTTCGCTATTTCTCAGTGAAATCTTACTGAATAATTCACACTAGAATGCGCCTCTGGAATTCAGTGAAATTCTATTGGTTAAAGCAGTGAAAGTGTTTTACTGATAAATCCGTGATTTAGCCCCATAATCATAGTTTTTCTCCTGAAATTTTACTTATTAATGAACGGCTGGTTATAATCAGTTTGGCGTTCACTGAGTGTCCAGTTGTTTCTAAAACGTTACACTGATTCACAGAGGAATTGAAAAGCACTGCTCCAATCAGTAAAAATCTCACTTATTCCAATTTAGAGGAACGTGATCGACACGATTTCCACTATTATCTGCTCCTTATCCTCACGTGACTCTGGCACCATTCGCTTCGTATTAGTAGTATACCATTCAAAACATGACGCCAACATGAAATTCACTCAGGTTTTGGCGCGGTTGTAGCATGTCACACGGATGCCATCATGGCAAATTTCCCCCTAAAATCGGGCCTAAATTAGCCAAAAATGATGTGGTCTCAATACTATTAAATTGCCCTAACCAACCTTTGTACAATGTCACTCATGAATGGACGTGGTCAAAAAATGATTTTCTTTTTATATTGCAGAGTTTTTTCTTTCTTTCCTTTTTTTTAACTTGCAGTATTTTTTGAAAGCAGCACTTTCGTCCATCTCGTGCTTTTAGAGCACACGCACATAGATCGGTTAAATCAACTGACCCTTTGAAAGATATGTTAATGTAGCCTTGCGTAGGCTGTATTCTTAAGGACCGCGATATGCTTTTTTTAATGCAATTTTACTATACTTTTTACCACACAGGCTCCCCATTCAAGTATACTTTGGTTAACAAAGGCATTTATTGGATACGGAAGTATTAGAATCTGGCTGTAGCGGTAAGATCCGTAACAAGCGCTTTAGGATAGACGTAACAGCATTATTTCAGTTGTTAGCAAAGTCCATTTTATCGTCACGACCTCTCGAAGAAAAAAAAGAAAAAAACTTTTTCTTGTAGTTTTTCTCTTTATTTTTTTATTTAGCCTCTGTTATTATTCACAACATTCGGTACATAGATCAGATATCATATTAGTTGTCTTACATAAGCCTATCGCCTCCCTTTTAGGACGTTAAAAACGCGAAAGCAAGCACTGCTAATCGAAACGGTAATGTCCTCCATTTGTGTGGTAAGATTTCTTTCTGGACGCACGCCGCAACATCCTTTTCTTCGTCAAACCTCTCGCCTTCAATCCAAGGCATTTTCAAGTCGATTTATGCTCATCAAAAAATAGTTAGGAATTCGTGATCCCGAATCGACCAGTTTGGTTCAAGAGGCAAGAATCTTTCTACTAATAAAGAGCCCATTGGCTGTTAGCTCATTTTCACCCAGAGTACAGGCTTTCTTTTTCTACTTCACGTCCTAAAGCGGACATTTTGATACAAGTCTTTAGCGGTATATTGGAGCATAAACTCAAAGTTAGTGAACCAAAGTAGCCCTGCGTTCATATTTATTGCTAGTGGTTGCAATAAAATAAGCTATCTTGCGCAATTGGAAACTTCCACGTTCAAATGAAATCATGTGATCATACTGTCAAAATATTAGGCATCATTCCATGGGAGGACGAAACCTTAAGGATCGCTTGAAACACTTCAGTTTACACCAGCATCGGTAGACTTGCGAGGAACCTACAACATCTTATTGCTACGTATTTCGTCTGGATCATAAAGAGTGTGTTTTTTTTTTTTTTACCTCTGCAGAGCAAACGACCCTTTCTGTATTTCCAGACTACATTGAACGTAGGAATCTCAAAATGAAAATTAGTTAATTCGAAAGAGCTGCAGACGGTGGGAAAATCCGAGCATTTCACTTTGCGTTTGTTTCAGGCTAGACTTCACCGCACCGCAGACGGAAGTTTCTTCGCTGTCGGTAGGTATTTGGATGAATCTTCTTGGTGAATGAAACCAGCAGTTTATTGTAAATTTAGGATATTTGAAGTGCGCTTTCATTGTCCACTAAACAAATCAAACTCATTGCCCTTTGCCAAGACGATGACAATGATATCAGCCACGAATACGTCCCAAAATAATTGTAACCCACCTCAGCTATTGGTGATGGTTTGGTACTAGTACGTGCTGTATTTGGTCTGTGGTATGCTATATTTACGGGACTATTCGTCTAACCGCAAATAGTTCTTAAAAGTGCCAGACTGACAAAGAAAGAAGAATCTTTTTTCCAACGTCCTCTGGACACCAAACAGACGTCCGCAGTATATTGTGTTTCAGGCAGTCCCATACATGTCTAAGGGGTATGGACATGAATCAGTAGAAAAGCGCAATTTCGTTATTTTTGAGGACACTCCATTTCCGATGAGCATATCGATAGCTCCATGCAGAAATGTCATAACTGAAAAACTCTATGCTGCAAGGTCATAACTTAGAAAGCCGATAAGGTCACAACTTTTAGGCCGAAAATTTTAGTGCTTTTAGAATTTCAATTCTTTGCTAATTTCGGTGCATACGACCATTTCGTCGGGCGCTAAAGACAAACAAGCAACTCAGCGAGGCGCGGAACAAACAAGCAACTCAGCGAGGCGCGGGACGGGTCTTCTTTCTTCTTTCGTCGCTAGCCATTTTTTTATTGTTTGTCCTATTCACGTTATGAAGGGCTTTACACATAGACAAAGGTTTAACCTTCAACCGATATTCATCAAAACGAAAATCGGACGAACAATAAAAAATGGCTAGCGACGAAATGAGGCCAATCCCGCGTCTCGCTGATATGCGTTGCTTGTTTGTTCCGCGCCTCGCTGAGTTGCTTGTTTGTCTTTAGCGCCCGACGATTTCGTGTTGGAAGCGCACCTCGATGTGTATTTTGTTCTTGGTAGAGTAAATGCTGGGAAATCCAAGAACTTAGAAATCAAAAATCTAAAAGCGCTGATATTTTCAGGCGGATAGTTATTACCTTACAGCACTAGGTTTCTTAGTTACGACCTTCTTGCATGTAGGTATCGATATCAATATTAATTTGGAGCTCTCGATGAGACCCTTTCACCGATATCGTTTTTTTAGGTAGGTTTATCTTTGAAAATGACCAAATAACGCTCTCGCCCCTGGTTTACCTTATTTATGCTTGAAACAGTCATGCATGGGACCTAAAACACGGGGTAGTTTTTACTTAAAGTAACGAAGAAGAGTGAGGAGTAGGAGAAGGGAGGGATCTGAATGGGAAGGGAAGGTGGGATTTGCGAACATTTATCTTTTGCCTCGGAAGTGAAATGAAATACGCAGATGATGCTCCTGTAGTACGAATACAAAAATAAACATCAGATTTCACTTTTACAAGTGATTGTGTTGTGTTTTTGGTTTTTAGTGGTTCCATAACGATATTTTACGCTCTTCATTTCTTAGCATCTAAGTAAACTCGCTGTCCGTGTAATGATTTTTGACGGGTTGGGTAACTTTTGAAATACGCCCATCACTTCCTTTTCTCTGGGTCAGTATATCTAATTTTCGCAAACAAAATCTTCATGCGATTGTGAACCTGCGGTATTTTGCAATCAAATGACTTGTCAGCCTGTTTTCATGATTCTTTCGCCGGATGAGGGAATGCATGGAATTTGAGTTAGCAAATTGTTTTCATACAGCGCATTATTATTTTGGACTCATACTGGGCCGGGTAAAAATGTTTAGGTACAAGACGCATAAGACGCCTGAGATTTGAGGTTAAATAGTTTTTCTTGTTGAGATCTACGTAGAGATTTCATTTCTCCGTTACCATGAAGACTCACTAGACACATTAGATTTTAAAAAAATCCTGCATTTATTGACTGATTTTCATTGCGACGATTGTTCAAATGTTCTTCTTTCCGTTTTTCAGATGTATTTTGCCCATCCCGTAGTCAAACAGTTGCAAGATTATTTATCATCTCGATGTAAGTACGTGGCTCTTGCTTATGATCTTTTGAAGCTTTTTATAATTCTCACCAGAAGAATTAAAAGCCGTCCCATCACCTACATTTCGGTTTGCTTGGCAGTAACTTGCTTTAGTTTGTTGAGTTCGATTTCACAGTAAAAACAGAACCCCCTCTGTGGGGAATGCTATACCTGTTTTGAGTATGAGACTAAAACGGGGGTAGTGCGTATTTTGGTAATTTTTCAATTCAGCCACATCTAAGGAAAGCTCTCACCGAGACCTTTTGAATGATATGGCTAAACACAGGCCTATCTTGACAATAAGCAAAATACGCACTACTCCCGTTTTGGTTTCAAACCCAAAATAGTCTAGGTATAGCAGTATAGCATTCCCCAAAACGGGATTTTGTTTTTACTGTGTTAAAATATGGGGTGAGCACTGCCCTAATCACACATATTTTAGTTGAATGGGGTGATTCTATACATCACATCCCTCTCTCGTTGTTTTCGACAGAAATTTTCTCCAGCTGTAAAAATATGCATCGATTCCTCGAATGATAAACCGAAAATACGTGTTTTAGAAAACGATCAAATGAATGTGTCGGGTTGAAAAGACGATCAAAAGCTATTCTTAGACAGAGTGTAGTTCTGTAATGATCGATTTTTCACACGCTCCCATTTACATGATCGATTTCTCAAGCACGCCCTTCCACTTGAGTTCCCTTTAGAGGGATCAAATTTTCGTTTAGAGTGATCGGAATGGTAGGGGGAAAAGCAAATGTAAAAAGGTTGCAGCGTTGAAGACCATTCACGCTTCCATTTCCCTGCTACTGGGTCCGGTCCACATTCACTTTCAGGGAATTCTGGGAATCTGAATATTGAAGCTAATTAGGCTGTTATGTGAGAAGAGCGGCGCTTCGTCACGGCTCGGTGCCTCGGCGCGGCTCGGCACGGCGCGGCGACCAGATCCACGTGGCGCGTGGATCCAAAATTGAGAGCATAATTTACACAAGAAGCGCGTGTTAGACGCTTTAATTGATTTATGATGAAGATTAAATAGGAGCGTACAGCTCTGACGCATCCTCGCCGAATTTTTGACAGGGAAAGTAGTCTTGTATTTATAAGCAGTGTTAATTTGAGCTAAACAGAAGGTACTTAATTTTAGCGCGTACCGGTTATGCGCTTAAGGCGTTTCTAGCGATGTTGACTAGTCAAAGCCACGAAAAATTCATAAAACCTTTTGGAATATTTCGATGTTTGGAAACAACGTTTGGCCAGCAATCTTTTCAATAGTTAGTTCCACATCATATTTTTTATTATTATTTTTGAAATGTTGACATCAAAAGTAATTTTTACTTATGAATTTTTGTTCATAATTCAAAATAAATAAATTTGCTGAATTCATTTTTGCTTTCCTTTTCATCTAAATGCTTAATTTGCTTCAATATAAGTTAACAGTAGAAAATGGACCAACTGGACCAGGTTTTCCTTATTACTCTGATTCATGCAAGGTGCACACGTGCGATAGTTTCTTTACCCTTTACTCCTGACCTGAATCAGACGTTAAAAATCATAAATCATAGGACTGTTCACCATTTTCCTGACTTCGTCTTTGATGACTACATTTTTTTCAGACGATTCCCTGAAATTGAAGTCCTTGCCTAATTTTAGCCTTCCCCGCTGGAACTTCCTTAAAATAAGACATCATTAGCTTACGAAAGAAACCTGCAAGCACTAATAGTTGTAGGCAAAAGGCTGTCTCGTGTACGGCCTGGTAGCTGATTGTGAGTTTTTGTGTTGGAGACACGTAAGTTACCTATGGCAGTATGACTACTGGCCCAAATTCGACCCTCGTTAATTGCGAACTTTCTCGCGATTGCGTCAAAAATTTGGAAGAGGCGCGGAAAGCGTGAAAAATAGAGGGCCACTTTAAATATGCTTCCGCAAAGCGTACTCGCGCCATCCTTGCACCTAAACAAAGAATTTTTAAAAAAAGAAGAGGAAGTATGGAAAATTCCTGGCCATTATATCTTTTTAAACTTCTTTATGGGATCACATATAACTAACTCTTTCCGAAAGGTACATACTTTGCTGCGCTGTCAACCTTAGCGTCTCAGGATACTGACAAGAAAGTTTTGTGCGCGTGCGTAAGCGAGATAATAATTCAAAACATTATAGTAATTAATTAATCCTTAACCTACAATTGCTGACAGATCTACGTATTGTAGGGGTAGTTATGCGCACAGTAAATAGACGTCTGCTAGAAGTGAGGATCGGTCAATTAAACGTGTAGCAGAAGTGTTAAATCAATCAAGTGTTATTAGACGTCTTGTTGTGTGGTGAGATATCAATCAGCTGTTAATAGGTGTCTGTAGTTCCTATTGATAGACGTCAATGAGAGTGGGCCTCTTTGTTAGCCTTCCTTTTTTTGCTAGTTAGTCACTGCAATCAGGACCCTATCCTGAGAATATTTCGTGAGGTCTTAGTGCTCTTGAAGAAGGCACTTTTTGGTGCCAGCGCGAGTCTCGTGACTGTCTGCTGATCATCTCCAGACTTTAAGACGGGTAATTTTGTCATACTTTTTTTTGGCGGCGGTCAGGCGTCAAATAAATCCAGAAAACGATTGAGCTTCTTGCTTTTTTTAATAGAATTATATACTTGAGTTTAAAGAGCATTTTTCCCCAAATGTGCCGCGTAGTGCTGCTCGTTCAAAGCCGGCGGTGGCGGCGTGGTTCTGCATCTGTACCCGTTTATCTCTTGTAAGTGGAAAAAAAAACGATTCACTGTTTCAAGGAACTTCTGCAAGCCTCTGCGTACCTTTTCATGCAGAAATTCGAAACTTTGAATATACCAACCACTGAGGGTCCGTCTATTCGGTCAATCGCTATTACGGGTAAAGGGCGGTTCTGCATAATCCGATCACAATGGCCTCTTTACCACTGAACTCCTGGCTTAACATTCACACAAATCCGCTTAAAAGGCTAGTCATCCTCTTGCGCTCCCCATTTTCGTCTCATCTGGTCTGTAATTGACATCCTAGAAATCAAGAGTTGAAGTACGACTACGAGAAAAGTTTCCACAGAGGTATAGCCTAGTCATTTCAAATGAAGATTGTCGCTCCATATGCCTCTTTAATAAGACAGTAAACAAAAACTTACTAAATCACCTACCTAGAAAAACTGTACGACTAGACTCCCCCTAATGCGCAAGTTTTTCTTTTAATGAAGTTATTTTCATCATCTTTTTGACGGTAATTTTAGAAAATAATCTATGTATACAGCCGCAGTTTTATGAAACAATGAAAATAATTTTGTACAACCCTTTTTTTACTGTTTCAGCTAGTGACAAGCCCACTACGACAACATTTAGTTATTATTTTCGACGAGTGATTTAGAAATTAACACACATTTATTGTATATCTTGGGTTCGAATGCAATCCTACTTGCAACGTATTATTTCCGAACGTAAATTCCGAGACATCTCGTGCCGCCACGAATGCCCCTTAAGGCTGCAAGAGCTATTCTTGCCGATAAAGCGATTTCTTTTTTTTCATTTTTTTGACGAAGTCTCGTTATTAGAAAACTGCAATTTAGTGATTTGTTGATTGTTATTTAATTAGCAGTGAGATTAGTCAGTGATCCATCACGTGATTGTCTCTGGCACAGCAATTCAATTTCGGTGGCACGCGCTAAAAACCGCGACAAAATTTATTAACTCTTGGAAAAGATATACAGCGTTTTGGTTGGTAGTTTATGTCCAGTAGTTTACGCCAATAAAACCTGTAATTATCATAATTAGTCTTGGCATTTTGTGAAGTGCTGTAGGTATGATGAAGTTAGCCTTTTCTCTTCAGGAAACGCACGATAATTGGCTACTAAATTGATTTGTGCTTGCGCATCGCTTGGGCAGTAATTGAAGGCCTTTAGCTACTAAAAAAGTGCAAGTCTTACACACTTAGCAAGAACCAGTGAAAGGTCACTGGTTACCAGTGACACAGGTGCCACTGGAAAATTCAGTGGAATCCCACTGGAAACCAGTGAAAATTTACTGGAAACCAGTTAAACTTCACTGAATGACCAGTGCCACCGCACTGAAATTCCCGGTGGCACCTGGGTCACTGGAGCTTGCGTGATAATGTCTGATGTGGCCGCTTTGGAATCGACGTTTATTTGTCTATTTTTATTGATAAAGTGACCCAAACTTCTTTATAGGGAAGCAAGAGAAC
>Ga0058701_10002303_pt1 | contig 14355 bp, 5 predicted proteins | sample AgamicOrMae_FD_97039 | JGI IMG/M metagenome (GOLD analysis project Ga0058701, IMG submission 97039) | Agave microbial communities from Guanajuato, Mexico - Or.Ma.e | ecosystem: Host-associated > Plants > Phyllosphere > Phylloplane/Leaf | place: Guanajuato, Mexico | collected 2012-06-04 | reverse complement strand
GGCAATGACACTAGTATTCCCTAATTTGGGTGCTACTGTACACCATACCCATTTTAGTGTGGAGGAAAGCTCCGCTCGGCAATGACACTAGTATTCCCTAATTTGGATGCTACTGTACACCATACCCATTTTAGTGTGGAGGAAAGCTCCGCTCGGCAATGACACTAGTATTCCCTGTTTTGGGTGGTACTGTACCATGTGAGTTGCGAGCCCCTGAGGTTTTTTGAAATGATACAACCTGCTCGACATGAGTGTCATGCGTGTTGCCTACTACGGACTGGATTCCTGGCTTTTCAGCCTGTTGTGAACAACACGCGTGGCACTCGTGTCGAGCAGGTTGTATCGTCATTTCAAAAAATCCTCAGGGGCTCGCAACTCACATGGTACACCTATACCCATTTTGGAGTGGAGGTAAAGTGGGACCATGTCATGTTTCTACTAGTTTCCATGATATTCTCACCAACAGCCATATCAAAGGAAAGTTCTCGCGGATACTTCCCGATTGACCCTATGAAAACTAGAGAAAACACGACACGGACCCCTATTACCTTCATCGCGAAATGCCTAACACATCCACAATAATAACAGAGATACTACATCCGTGCAATTTTGATGCTTCCAAAAGCAGGAGACAGGCTCAACAACCGTTGGTCAGGTTAAGTTATATTTATGCCTCACTCACTGGGAAGTGCTTTAGGCATTGCTCACGTCCGCTTCGGGACGAGAGATAAAACACAGATGAGCCTCAAAACGATTTTACTGAGTGGAAAAAAAGTGTTAATCGCGCCTTGAATAAAATGAAAGACCTCTGAAAGCGAGGTGCACCGCGAACGTAATCACGGGTGTAACGAGGCTCGTCACACCTGTGTGGCCCCTCAGCGAGAGGTTTGCCACCAACCAAGCAAAGCGCAGGGCTCGCCTGTCCAGACGTTCATTAATTAAATCAAAGTCGCCGGTAATTGGCCAGGATGGACAAGCCAAGAGCCAGCCGCTATGGCTTTTGCTGACACCGACGGCCGGATTAAGATTTGTCTTGCAGCCACTTGGATTACTGGTAATTGCGCAGAACCGTTTCTTATCGACGGCCGTAATGAACACACGTGAGCTTTTAGGCCAAATTAAGGCCAATTTTTCGTCGGCGAAAACCTTGTTTCAGGTGTCAGATTATCTGCTTGTTTCCCGGGCAACTAGCGCAAATTATGATGGCCAAGTTTAACTGCACCTTCTCTGCGGCAGCCGCATACGTACCTGAAACAGACGAGTGTACACATATTTCCTGAACAGAATAATATTCCCGGATGAGTATAAACAATAATATTCTCCTTCCAGAGCAAGCAAGCACACCGAAAAAACTGTATAAATTTGATTCAAGCATAAGAGCATAGGTATAATAAATTTATTGTATGCTTAGATTAAGTACCATATGCTTGAATCAGGCCAACTAACCTCATTTAAGAATAGGTAAAACTATAATATACCCAAGGCTCCTAAGCTTGAATCCAACGTAGAGTTTTTTTCGGTTTATTTTGAGTTCTATTTTAATTGCAGCTAATTTAGGTATGAAAACAGAAAGAAAGGGTATATGTGTAGAGCTCGTTCATGTAAAGTTTTCCAAGAGCTATCGAAAGTATTTTACCGCTTTTAAAAAGGCTATCTGCACACGCAAACACCCTGCGTTGAAGCAAGGAGGAATGACAATCCTATTTACCTACAATGCAAGAGGGAACATAATTTATTCACAGTCCCAAAGTGCGGCGTTTTGGAGCGCAAGTGCCCACTTAATTTCGTCTGCGCTTAGCAGTATTTACGCTGATTTGCGATTTATCGTATCCATTGAGCAGATGCTATTGACTAATTGTTAGTCGACTGTCATGACAACACAACCCAGGGCAGACGGATGCGCGCTGCCAGCCTTGCTGCCAGCCGAACACAATTAGCTTCTAGGGTGGATGGGGTGCTGAGCTGCTTGCGCGAGATTTTGACGAGAACTGTCAGTGGAACCACGTGCCGCCACTAAGAAGCATTCTCATTCTGCACTTGCCATCTTTTTGCGCCAGAGGGATACAATTTATTACTTTAATGGAAACCACGATTGGAAAGGTATTGTAACGAGGTTATACCAACCAACAGTTAAAAGTTTGCAATATGCATGGATCTTGCGTGGGTGTAGACCCTCGTAATGAATGACGAAGGATTGAGTTATAACGTAATTCTTTTTTATTTTGACGAAATGTTTACTTTCTTTGTTGGTAAAGAATGAAGACCTAACCAAAAATATGTCTTAAATTAACAGCTGCAAGGCAATTGTACCACCTAAAGAGTTAAAGAGTGATCACAGCCAACGAGCGACCCGTTTCAAGGCTCAAATTTCTTGTAAATATTCCCTTTGTATGGGCTCCTGAAGCTAGGGTTTTTTAGCTCGGGGTAAGTTAATTATTTATTCTTTGCACAGCCATACTTGGGGTATTAGTTATTGACATTTCGATGCGTAATATTCCTCTTATCTGCCGTATGAGGAAAAAAACTCAAGAGAATATCTCCATTTTTTATTACATCACCAATCATTTGATGCCCTCAATCTTGGAGGACTACCTAATGGAGTCGTAGGTTAGACGCTCAATGTCCCAGCTATCCGGAAAAAGCACCGCCGCCTTATTTATATTTTTTTTGAAGTGGACATATTGGGTTCAATAATGGTAAGTAGTCAATCCTAACTGGTTTGAAACAAACCGATCGATACCTTTCAAGTGTTTCTAGCACGTAAAATTGAAGTAGGTAGAAACGAAAAGAAATTAAAAAATATCATGCTACCGGTATCTCTATCTAGCAGTCGGCGAAGAGCTTGAACACACAAGAAAAAAAAGTTTCGGCGAAAAATGACAAAATTTACCAATTTTATTTTACCACATTGTTCTTCCTGGTAATAATGCGAGTAATTTAGAACTAAGTACGACTTGCTGCCAGCTCAAATGACGCGACAGTTCCGAAAAGAAAAACACTTTGCGCATACTCTCGCTAATCCATAAATTATTCCTCAAAGCCTCAATACTTTCGGAAAAATGTGTTTTCTACTCGAACAAAAGAATTGACATAAACCAACATATGAGAACATTTTCTAACTTAGCTACCCGAAGGAAACAGAAAACGTGGTCCGACGTTGAATGTACTGAAGTATCAAAACACTACCAGTTGTGTTTATCATTAACGTATAAACGGTGATTGAAGTCGCCCGGCGTAACGAAGTCTACAAGAAGTCATTGAGAGTCCATGTGAATCCGACATTGATTACGCTTCCGTCGTGGTTTTGTAATGGACTTTCCGAAATCAGCGATCTCCTGACGGTTTTGGCATTCCTTGAGAAATCTTTGGAATCTCTTCTAGGAACAGAGTGCTTTTCAGTCCCACTTGTAGACAACTCTTCCGGGCGAAAGCATACTTCAGGTCAGGCAGTCATTAAACCCAATGCCGTTCATTTGACAATCGTGCAGCTGCATAGTCTGTCATTAGGACACTTTTAGCTTGTTGTACAACGTTCAAATCAAATAGTTTCAGCGGCGGACAATAGATCAAACTTGGCTTGATTTCAATCAGCTGACATTACATGGCCAACTTTCGAATATTAGCAATTACTACAGATAGAAATGAAACGACCTGAATGCCCGGCCTTGAAGACACTCTGTTTTACTGCGTTTGTCAGAAAATGCTAATAAAAAATCTTTAGGTACCGTTTTTTATGCAAATTATTTTTAATGCAAAATCTTTACTAGGAAAAAAAATATACAAAAAAAAGGGAAGGGTTTAACTTGTTCTCTAAAAGTGTACTGTAAATCCATCAAGACTTTTTTAAAATTGTAAATATTAGGTCTACCAATATATCCTTGATTCGAGTACCAAAAATGAGTTTTGCGTTTTACTCTTCAACTGACGTGAGCGTAATCTAAAGTCCTGACAGAGTCAAGATTCGAACTCGGATCCTTGCACACTGTAGTCCACGCGCTAGCGCATGCGCTAACAATGTCGACAAGTAAATGTGTAGTGTCTCATGTATAGTAAATATATGTCTATCTATGTAAAGTAAATATATGAAAAAGTATAGTATAGTAAATGTGTATTACCCACTCGGACTGCCAAGTGCGAAATCTCTTCGACTTTACCTATTATACTTAAACGCATCATTTTAGGTCACTTCTAGTCAAATAATGACATACCTGTATGCTTTTCTATGATTCTTAGGTTGATTGGAGTGACTTCATTCACATTTATGAATCGAAGCCTCTTACGACGTCTCACTTATTGAGAAAGTGGTAGGCGGCCATTTTCTTGGCTCGTTGTCAACAATTTGTCCAGAGGTACAAAAGCGCGAGAAAATTGCAAAGCGAATGATATGTTGATTCTCCGGTGGATTTACTCTGGCCAGGATATTCGGCTGAGTGGCTTGGAAACGAGTTCGCTAAGGATAAAGATTTCAGAAGCGAGCCTGCATTGTAGTACTGCCGATTGCTGAAAATACTCGCCTGTTTATGGGCTCTCAAGGATTTTGTAATCCTAACGTAATCCTCTTACCACGGTGTTGACACGTCTTAAAGGATGAAAAATCCTTTGGGTGGCCAATGGCTATGTATTCAGCTAACAGCTCATGATTGTGCGCATACAACGGATATTCAATAGGTTTTAAAGAGGTTCGCGCAGGCATGGGGAGTACTACCTCACGGATAATACTGATTGGGTTTGCTAGTTTTCATACTTGCACAAAATTTTAATCACAGGAAAAGTAACTTTTTTCTCATTTTCTTCCGTATTATGTTGAGTTGATGTACCGTACCCTACATCCTAAAAAAAATACGGGGCTCTTTTTCATTGAGTACAAAAGGTTATGCGAGTTTGAAAAGAGCAAATTTGTAGAGAGTACCGTTTCTTTTGATTGCGATACCATATGAATATCGGATTTTTCAAAAATTCATGAAACCCTTTTCAATTACTTGATTCATAAGGAGAGATGGTGCTATAAACATGGTTAGGCAAACTGCATTGCAGATTTCATTTTTTAAAAGTTTATTTTTCCATTTTTTTTTAAATTAAGGCTATTACTTATGCGCATGAAATAGGAACCTCGCCACATCATGACTAAGTTTAATCTCAAACGATTACTCCTCCTTCTTGTATTTAATGCAGCGAGTTTTTGCGACAAAACAAGTGCTCACTAATATATATAATAATATATATATACATAACACACAGTACTTGATACAAAAGTAACACAAACTGTGAACAACATGGTGATAAGACACGCTGCCGTTCGAAGCGTCGTGTTGTACTTATTTTAAAAGCGATACAGCACCGGATGACAGACGGATATCCCATTGGTATTAAACCCATGAAAAGGACACCGCAGCTCGAAAAGAGGCCACATCAACCTCAAATTCCTAGCGAGAGGCTGTTGTTAATTTCATAACGTGCAAATTCAATCATCATTTGTCATTTTCCAATCGCGAGACACATGACTGTCCCCTCTCATCGAAAAAGTAGATGCATTCGTGACAACGCCTATCACGGTTTTAATAAAGCCTGCGTGGGCTTAATAAGAGTCAACGCAAAGTGTTCTCGTTTTTTTTGTTTTTTTGTTATCATTATTTTTATTTAAGTATGGAAACTGGGGTATTACATACGAACCTTCAGATATTATGCACTTAAATGAAGCCGCAACCAAATCGACCGTTTTGGAAAAAGTAGTTTTTGCTGGTAAGACTTCAAAAAATTCCAACTACCCTTCATCGATGGCCCGTCCAACGCCTGTGTTAGTTCCCAGAAATATTTCTGACCGTCGGAACTCCAAAAGCGTAAAACTGCTCTTTGCACCATTTGTTGGTTTGTTTGTTTTTCACTTTCTCTAAACACAGTCATCGATATTAGCACAGTTGAATCAAGCACACAGCAAGACAGAATCGATCCATGCAATATGGGTCGAAATAACTTGATGAATCGATATGACTCGATGGCGACAGATGTGGCTATCTTATGCCTTATCAAAACTCGTTACGCCCGTTTCGCATTCAAAGCCAAGATAGGAGTAGGTAAAATAATAAAAGGTTACTGTAATCAATAAAAAAGCAGCTACTATCATGTCCTAAAATATGCAGGTTACAACTTCTGTGAGTTGAGTACCGAACCATGATTCAGCCTCTCGTTCTGTAAGCAGGATTACTGACATCTAAAACTACGAAGGTTACATTACATGCCTAGTGCCTCGCTCCACTTGACTCTCACTTAACCTCTTGTTGAATATTTTTGTTCAGTGCGAAGTAAGCGGCGGAGTGTGGTTAGGTACACTGTTATTATCCCTTAGGTTGCGGTTGCGGGGGACCAAATATAAGGTTAAGTCCTGAGCTGCCCTGCGCCTCACTGCGTTATCACTTTGCTTGGCTTGCTGGCGTAAAATAGAACTCGAAGAGAGGAAATCTAAAACCTTAAAATTCACACTGATTGTCATGTGGATTATACCGCATCAACTTTTTTGACTTGATCTAATGCCATTGTGTAAAAAGCTTGGCGTCCCTATACCAGCAATTCATCTCCATGTAATATTTACGCCATGTTCCGTGTTGACAAGTATGTTATGACTCGTCCTTTTGTTCAGACACATGTCCTGCCACGCAAAATGCTCTTGTGTTGGTCACATCGATTTCAAATGCTTTAATAGGTGATAAGGGGCCAAAGTGGACCTTGCGTGGACTCAGGTGATAATAGCATTCAGTTCTGATGGGAAATTATCAGTATCTTCGGGAAATCGCCGCTCAGCACGATACTGATAATAGTGTAAACACCATCGCTATCGTCTATATCTCCGTGACAATCCCCTCGGACACCCACAGCTAGCGGAGGCGGGTTTGATTGACGTATGCAAATGGTTGTCCAATATGAGCGGATGCCAACTCTTGCGAATCCCCGGGCCGTGCAGAGCAGGGTTGCTCCGCCATCTGCCGCCGCGATGCGTTGTCCGCCGGATCACACATTCACTGGCCTTTTATCATTATTAGTTGAACTTGCTTGCCCATGGCTCATGGCTTATTGCTTCCACTGATTAAATTGTGAGACTTCAGTCAACCGACATCCTTCATAGTGGACAAGTTCACAAGCCCCTGTACTACACTTGAAAGTTGTCAGTTTCCATCTCTTGAGTTCCACCTTTTATCACAAGGCCGAGAGGAAGCAACATCAGAGTAAGGAACAACATAAGAACACATGTGAATCTGATATCTTACGGTCGCCAAGAATGATGCCACTTACACCTCGAGAACAGTAACTGCCATCAAGGAGAGAGTGGTATCAGGTTTATGGTGGCATCTAAGCAGTAGACGACGCATAAGAAACGTCACTAAACCTAACTTAGGTCAAAAGGGTTGGAAGTCGCTGATTCTCAAAATGTGATGAAATAATAAAGTTCCTAGGTGCAACGCCGGCATTGCAACCAGATTTTGAGGGCTGGGAATACCAATGGTGTCATGCGTCAACGAGTAGCTGGAACCCTCGGAGTAACCACCATGAAACCACCTTTCTCGAGAGTGGTTGATAACTCTGCTGTAAGAGCTATAGTGGCTCCGCAAACGTTTACTGTGTCCATATTTCTCGGCGAGTTGTTAGTTATGGCCCCTTAACAGCACAGATATTTACCGTGAGAGTTTTGCTGGAGTGGAACCTGTAGCTCTCAGACTCTCAACTATTCCCCGTATAGGAGAATCCTTGGCGATAGTTTTACTTTACCGCGCAGTCCGGATAAGATGTGATTTCAGCCTAGAAATCTATGTAAGCTATTTTAAGATTGGTTGTTTCTGCTGGGCGATGCTATCCACAAATCACAGCTATCAGCACAAAAACAGGTAAGTGGAAAGCAATGGTCAGGGATGATTGTTCGAGGGTGATAGCATCAAAGATACGCGGTAGGTTTGCACGGTTGCGCTTTACATCTTAATTTCTAGCTTTAATTGAAACGAAGGACATGAAAGGTTGCCTAAACTATGTCAACGTAACGGTCCCCAAGACTGATAATGCTCACCCCTCGCAGCAAGCAGCTTAGAAGCAAGCCTCGCAGGCGGTATTAGGCTCGGAGACAGCGCCGAGCGGTAGCAAATTTAGGTGCAACTCACACGACCTCCGCCAACCACGCAATGACTTGTTGCTCATCCATGTAATTAATAAAAAGATAAACGGGGTGATAGGAGGAAATCGTAACTTCAAAACTGAGAATGTGATTGCTGCCTCTGAATGGGTAACAACTAAACATTTTTCGTAAGGGACAAAATTTACAAACGACTGGAGTGTTATTTATACGTATTTATGATGTATTTATACGTGAACCGTACAACTGGTCCTCTTCAGCTCCTAGATTGGTATCGATGCCATTGAATATTGAACCACTATTGCCAAAGATTAACTAAGCCTACTCTCATACTTTTGGGACACACATCTGATATAATCCTTGTCATTTCTCTCTCTTTTTATTTAATCACTAGTTTAGCTTTCTGTTGAGGGTTTGCTTCAGGCTGTATTGTCAAGCCTACCCTGAATTACAACAGCTTGTCGTCGCCCTGCTTTTGATTACTCTACGCTAGGCAAGCCTTACCACGTTCCACTTCGGTTAACTTTATTGACGTAAGTTAATAGCAAACGAAGTCTCACGCGAAAAAATATGTCTACCAACTACGGTAAACGTTTCCAATGCTGCATTCTTAGACTGCCCACCAGGAACAGAAAAAGCTTATGGTGTTAATTCACAGTGTTGGTTATTGAGCTGACAATGAGCTGGCGTTCGGCAGAGACCGTGGGTCTTCGACAGGGGACATTCCGAAGAGAGTCTCCACCTCACCCAATGAAGGACTGAATTATATTGCTCCCAAATAAAATATTTGGTATTTTGGAAAGTAAAATATTGGTCCCCATAGCCATCTGCGCACATTCTTGCCAACATACCGTCTGGTCAGCCAAGATGAAGCCCAGCATTCCCTCAATATTTCTGCATTGTCCGAGACATTTATATCGAAAATTCCGCGCCCCCCAATTCGTCAATAAAGGTGGCTATGGGCCACCTGCTAAATTCCCCAAGTCAATATCCCGTTGACAAAAGAAATGCGAAGTTCATTAGGGCTTGTTGGCTGCTTTGATTGTTCTTCGTCTACATCCATCAAAACGTCGGAACCATCATTCATAACGCCCACCTCCGAAATTTATTAATGAATATCGTCCGCTAATCGCATCAAACTACGTGATTTTCGTCCCTCATTTTTTAAAAATATCTGATTAATAAATACTACGTCAGGCCACCCACTCAAAAATTAACAAGGCCATGCCTTGTTTGAGATGCTAGATCTCATTGAAACAAACAATTACTCTTTGAAATCGACGATGATGAAAAACAAGACATAAAAACTGGGAAATTAAAATTAATAAATTCTTTTTCTGTTTTATATAAATTGTGTTAGTGTATAAAAGCATCCGCTTCGTACTTTCACGTTTACCCCCGTATTTTAGCAGAAAAAAGACTCATAATCTTAGTTTGATTATCAAATAGTGAGAGCCAAAGTGTGGTGATTCATGGCAAATTTTAAATCTCGTCTTTTCCCTCGGAGAATCACTCTAAAGTTGAATCAATAAAAGTCTATTAGATTCAGTGAAAATTCACTGAATTTCAGTCAATACAGCATCACTGAAAAAGAATCAATGTTGCTATATTGACACTAGATTGAGTGCAGTTTCACTGAATCTCAGAGACACTCACTGATTCAAATCAAGAATGGGACTTTGAAGTTTTGGGAGAGTAAGTTCGTGCACTCAAACGTTGGTTTGGTTGCACTTTGTATCTCCGTTGTTCCAACATACATCGCCACGCAGAGAAAGGTGCAAGACATAACCTTGCCTGAGTTAACCTAACAAGAATGCAGTTGGGAACGCTCCGACTTCGGGTTATATCTCTATATAGCTCTCGGACAGTTACGGAAAAGGCAAACTTCGAAGGATGTATCGAAAGAGTTTATCCCTTGATGACTTTTCCCGATAGGTGGCAGAACGCAAAGTTACGTCAGAGTTTGGTGAACATTGCTTTGGTATTGTAACTCCTTTGCGGTCGTAAGCTTGGGCAGCAGTAGGCTTGGTGTTGATATGTCAAATAAAATCATGTTGGATCAAATAGGTGAATTGGCAGTGCGCGAAAAATACGAAAACCATTAATTTAAAGCTTCATTGCCATTGTGAAATTCATGGGTGAAAATTTTTACTTAGAAGTCTCATTTTCGACCCTAAATTAGTACTTGATTTCACTATGACAATCACTAAATCGCGAATAGGTTAGGTTCTGCAAGGTTATGAAAAGGTACCTTAAGCATCAATGCGCGTTGGTTTTATACAAAAAAATTTGAACATTAAACCCGTAACTTTCGAACTTTGATAACAGAGTAACGCAAAAATAGTTAAAATAAAAATTCACTGCAGTTAGCCCTATGGGGGCATACGTGAGGGCCGTCTGTTTTCCGCGAGTGATCGCAACAATCTTCATGTGACATAATTATTTTAAAAGGCCAGCATAGCCATCCCGGTCGGGTCCGACCCGAGGTCCAGCCAAAGGCCCGGTTGGCCGCTCTGTCTGGCAGATGCTATCGACTTCCTGGGCCCCCATGGCTATTTCATTACTGCTCAAACATCTGAGGGATATTCGCAGGGTGCGCGTCATGAGTGCAACTAACTCTCGCGTTGGGGTAGACGTAAATTTACACTTACCGAAGCCTATCGTTAAGCGCCTTTTAAATTATTGTTTAGGTATTAAGAGCTTTGTCGCTTACCGAATTAATCGTTCTATTAGCTGTGAGGGGTGGTCTGTGACCGAAAAAGTATTAAAGGCATGAAAATAGTTTTACAGTGGAGTCTCAGTTGAAAGTCCAAGTCCACGCTCAAGGCTTTAAACTTACAACTGAGAGGGACTTAGAGGTGAGAATCGATTTAACTGTATACATACATACAACTGTATACATAGACTTACAGCTGAGAGACTTACAACTGAGACTCTTATGTATAAGATACGGGAAATTCATTACAATGCCAATGGTGCTGCCATCTTTTACCAAGACCAAAATAGGAAATGGAAAAGTAAATTTTCATCACCTCTTAAATTTTATTTATTTATAATTATATTAATTTCATCACTTCTTAAATTGTTTTTGCTCTTCGATATGTTTTAAAATATATCGAAGAGCAATATTTTACATTAAGCTTAAGTGGTTGATATACTGCGCTAGAGAAAAGGCCTATTAGAAAGAACAAGAAAAGAAGGTATTGAAATGTACGACGAGATAATTGTGAAGCGCTTCGTGAGTTTAGTTCGCTCTTTTCGTTACCATCTTCCTTTCGTTACCATCTTTCTTTCCTTTCCTTTTGAGAAATGGGCTTCTTCTACCGCGACAAGCGACATCAGGCTTGGCGACCAACGAGCAGAGCACTGGAGAAGCACCGCTCAAGGCATAGCCTTAGCGGCAAGAGGCTTGACGATGAAATATTCGGATGAAGGAGATCCTATGACTCCCTCCGATATCGCTCAGGTCACAAGGGAAGTTCCTTAACTTGCCGCCTCCGTTTTTCTTGAAACTTTCAGAACTTTAAGATAGTTGTATGGAAAGATACCCGAGCCCAAAACGTGCTGCCATTATGCATTTTTCCTACCTTAAAAACAGCGTTAAAAATTGAACAAAAATGTATATATAAGAAAAGTTGCCAATATTTTGAACAAGTCTGGAAATATGGCAAAATCCTCAAAATTTCAGCCTTAGACCCTACATTTAGGTGCTCTACAAGGATTGATTTTTAGTTTTAAATCATACCGATTTTTTTAAATTCAAAATTGAGCACTATATTTGAATGTTATAAAAATAAATTTCGGCAGCAAGTTCGGGGCATGGGTATCTTTCCATACCGATCCTGCAGTCCTGTAAATTTCAAGAAAATCTGGGGTGGACAGTTGTAGTACTCCCCTTGTAAGCTGAAGGTAAAGCTCACAAGGATTTAAAATTTAGCTTTAAAACATTGCAGTTCAAGGATTATTTGGAAACACAGCACATTTACTGAAGTGGAAAGTAACATCAGATATCCCATCAGAATGAGCTAAGCGTGGATGCGGCGGACTGGCCAGAGGGGTGGCTTCTGCGATGTGGGGGCTGTGGCATGATCCCGCCTTCTTCGCCGCAGGAGACGAGGGGCATCGACGACCTCCCGCAGGCTAACCAAAGGAGAACGCCCTCAGACACTTAGCAGCGGACTCTATGAAAATGCCATTACGGTGCCGGAGGTATCAGCCTTTGATTCCGTACAAGCGCTCATAGAATACTGTCTGTCATATTTGAGGACGGATATGTTAGACGCCGTGGTAATTACCTCGTTAACACCCACGCACGGTTTAGTCAAGTATGAAGAGCCTATTGCAGGAAAGTATAGACAAGTTTTAGACTCTTTCAGCAATGTCTTTGATGACGCTCTTATTCTAAAGTGGCTCTTGTGTTCCACACAGGCAAAACTATGGGTGCGCATAGGCTGGGAGGTAAAACTAGGTATATAACTTAACCTTGCGTTGACCTAACAGTCATAAGGCCTGATGTTGCTTACTTCTCGGCCTCAGTAGGTGTCACCGATGAGTAATCGGCATAAGGCTTATTGACAGTCTAACGCCTCTACAATAATTTAGGGTGCAAATATCTTTGCTGAATGTATAGGTTTTGGTAACCTACGTTAACCCAAAGCAAACTATTATGTTGAATTTTGCCAATCATTATGCAGTGATGAAGAGTTCGACAAATTCGTAAAACAAAAATGAAAGACGCAATTTTTAAAAGCCACTATTTATACGAATCATCAAATCATGTAGGAATAATTTCATTTTAATTAAAACTAATACTTCTTAGTTTTTGTTTCAATTTACATCATTCCTTTATTTGAAACAAAAATATCAATGTTTACACGACGCAGCCAACGAAATCAAAACTGAAAACACGAGAAGTTGTGCCGGTGTTGGACCGGAAACATTAGTGTTGACACATATCCTACCATGTAGACAAACTATCCTTAGCACGGCACTTACTAGTCCACAATTTCAGCGAAACGCGATACCTCCCAGCCCTTCGACAAATAAATGCCCTCGGGGAAGCAGGAACACATGTCCCCCACACGGGCGGAAAAAAAACCGACGAAAAATTGCTATTTGTCATCTCTGCACTCTCCGCCTTCTGGAAAACTAACCTCTCCGCAGACACATGCCAAATTCACTATATATCATTCAACCGTTTTGTGGAATCCGTGTTAAAGCAAGTCTGACAAGGGATAAGGCCCCAAACGGTTTCTCTCCAGTAGAATTAAGGCGTCACTTCTACGAATATCTGGACTACCTCACAAGGACGAGGGATGCCAGCGGGGGTCGCTTTTGTCAAGAAGGTTGCTCCCCGTTTTAAATCCTGCCTTCCCAGGTCACAGATTTCCGCACAATCCGTCGGGGACTACCCAAGTCGCGTGGTAAACAAATTGGTTGGGGGTGGGAAAATTGTTGGGAAAACATGGTCAACGCTGAGGCCACACGGTGAGAACTCGGAATCTTACATTGTATGACAACTAATCATGGGCTGACATTGTCATCACACAAAACATCGGCCGTTTAAGTAAATTGAGGTCCCTATCGTTCTAGGACATGGGTCCCACTTGTCACTGCTTAATTAGGCCTTTTGCGTATAATTTATGATTACTAGATCATAAATAAAGAGCTTTACGCATAATGTACAGTCTGATGAGTATTGGCAATGTGCTTGGCGCAAGTCATTACAATTGCGCGTATGACTAACTAGACTGCATAAGTTTGTTTACAAGGCCTCGCCTTCAACCATAGTGGGATTCGAAGATGAGAAACGTAATATTATGATGTCGGAGCAGCCTTTAGTGAACATATGAAGGTCTTCCGAGAAAATGGCAAAGTTCCCTACAAACTATGGCTTTTCATAACTTCTTCATAACGTTATAACTTTTTGGCCAAAAATTAGTGCTTTTAGAATTTTAATTTCTTCACCCACGGGGTAATCTAGGTGCATATTTCATGGTGGAAGCCTACGTTGATGGGTAAATTCTTTTGGTAGAAAAAATGCTGGAAAATTTATTCGTTAGCGTAGAAATTAATTCTAAAATCGCTAATATTTTCAGGCGGAAAGTTCGCTGGGTGCATGCATAAAGATCCTCTCTCGGCGAAAAGCGATAAACGATCGTAACTCGGCGACGCGCCATAAGAGATCTTCCCTCGGAGCGCGCGCGTAAAAGATCCTCTCTCGTTCCAGTGTTCCTATGATC
>Ga0058701_10002302_pt1 | contig 14356 bp, 9 predicted proteins | sample AgamicOrMae_FD_97039 | JGI IMG/M metagenome (GOLD analysis project Ga0058701, IMG submission 97039) | Agave microbial communities from Guanajuato, Mexico - Or.Ma.e | ecosystem: Host-associated > Plants > Phyllosphere > Phylloplane/Leaf | place: Guanajuato, Mexico | collected 2012-06-04 | reverse complement strand
GCTTAAGTATCATGTCTGAAGGTAAAAACTGATTTTCCCCGCACATATTTTTTTAACAATAAATACCCTTTTTTTTGTCCAGCCGAAGGCTTTGAAGTGAACTGAGCAGTGGAACCTCACTGAATCTGTTAAAATTAGTAGAGCAGTAGCAGAAAAAAGTGTGATATCAGTGGATTGGTCCTAATTTTCAGGTGCTGACATCATTTCCCGGCTCGCAGCAGAGAGGCGAATTCCCTATCGAACGACACGTTCAACCTCTCGTCCAGGAAAGTCCACACCTTTTGGGGCTAAGAGGTAAGCTTATCAAACTATTTTTTTAATCTCTGGGTGGGTAAAAGGCTTTCAGAAATAAATATTTTTTTACTCAAGGAACCCATGTCTGGAAACACCCCATTACATAGAGGGTACTCCTGAAGGTTTACTGCAATGGTTTTTAAATTTTGAAGAGAAGAGAAAATCCATTCGACGAGTCGAGAGGTAAAGAAAGGCGCTTTTTATTATAATGTTGAGGTCATTTTATGGGTCCAAACAGGAGGTTCTCCAAATCAACATAAGAGCGCATTGCAACAAAGTTTGGAAGAAATCGCCGAATGCTGGGGACGTCGCTACAGACGTCGTCGGCTACGAACAACGACGCAGGCTCCGAATGACAATAATGATGGCAACCCCGGGGATGCAGACGCAGACACAGGCGGCAATCGCAGAAGGAGAGAGGCGCCGTCGCAAAGCCACGACTTAAATGCAGAGGCCCGGAGCGCACAAATGTCTGGATCAGGGAGTATATCTAGATCTGGGGATGTTGGAGGGACAGCTACAGCATCGGCAGATGGTCCCGCCAAACCTAGTGGAAAATCTTTGGGTATGGATTTATTGGAACAGGCGATGGGGCATATTCCAGGGCCGATAGCCCAAGGCATGAACGCCGTGAATGGCAATGGGGGCGGAATATTTCACATCCCCCACGGTGGTAATGGTGGTACCGGTATGGGCGGGGGACTTTTCGGAGGTAGACTTCCGGGTATGGGAGGCGGGACAGGAGCAAGTGCTGGCCAGGGCACGATACTTTCTGCCATGATTCCTGGGATGGGAGGTGGAAATGGGATGTTTGGAAGATTGCCGGGAATGGGCGGTGGGTCTGGTATGGGTGGTGGGTCAATTTTAGGTGGTGGAATGGGGACTGGAATGGGATCCATTCTAGGAGGTGGGTCTACAATTGGGGGAGGAAATGGGGTACTAAGCAAATTGCCCGGAAAGGGAGGTGGTTCTGGTATGGGAGATGGACTTGGTGGTTCTGGCATGGGAGAAGTAAATGGGGGTTCGAGCGGATTTGGCGGGTCTGGAATGGGGGAAGTAAATGGGAGTTCAGGCAGAGTCGGTAATTCTGGCATGGGAGGAAGACATGAGGGTTCTGGCAGATTCGGAGGATCTGAAGGATCGGGCATGGGTGAGGGAAATGGTAATTATGGTATGGGAGATGGAAACTGGAGTTCTGGAGGGATCGAAGGGTCGAGCATGGGAGGGGGACATGGAGGTTCAGGCAGATTCAGCGGATCTGGCATGGGAGGGGGACGTGGAGGTTCTAGGATGGGAGAAGGAGATTTGGGTTCTGACAGATTCGGCGGTTCTGGCATGGGAGGGGGACATGGAGGTTCCGGAATGGGAGATGGAAATTGGGGTTCTGGCAGATTCGGAGACTCTGGTCGTTCTGGCGTAGGACGAGGGGAATTCAATGGAGGTGGGTCTTCCATGGGAAATGGCAGCGGGAGGGGCTCGGGAAGACATGGATCAGTGGAGGGCTCAGGCGAATTCAGCGGAGGGCGCGGAGGCGGCTCTAGTTTTGAAGGTAACGGAAGATTTTCCGGTGGATGGGACGGCGGAGACTCAGGCCGCATGGGACGTGGGGGTTCAGGAAGACATGGGTCTATGGAAGGCTCAGGCGAATTCGACGGTGGGCGTGAAGGTGGATCTGGTACGGGAGGTCAAGGAAGATTCTCCAGTGGATGGGACAACAGAGGCTCAGGCCGCATGGGACGTGGGGGTTCAGGAAGACATGGGTCTATGGAGGGCTCAGGCGAATTCGATAGAGGACGCGAAGGTGGATCTGGTAGAGGAGGCCATGGAAGATTTTCCGGTGGAATGGACAACGGAGGCCCGAGTCGCATGGGAGGTGGAGGTCCGGGAAGACATGGGTCTATGGAGGGCTCAGGCGGCTTTGACAGAGGACGTGAAGGTGGTTCTGGTAGGGGAGGTCATGGAAGGTTTTCCGGTGGAATGGACAACGGAGGTCCGGGTCCTATGGGAGGTGGAAGTTCGGGAAGACACGGGTCTGTGGAGGGCTCAGGCCGCTTTGACAGAGAACGAGAAGGTGGACCTGATAGGGGAGGCCATGGAAGATTTTCCGGTGGAGTGGACTACGGAGGCCCGGGTGATATGGAAGGTGGACGTTCGGGACGACATGGGTCTACGGGGGGCTCGCGCGAAACCAACGGAGAACGTGAAGGTGGGTCTGGTACAGGAGACCACGGAAGATTTTCCGGTGGAATGGAGGGCTCGGGGAGGAGGGAGGGTTCAGGAATGGGAGGCGGCGGTCCGGGACGGATGGAAGGCAGCGGCTCAGGCAGAATGGACGGCGGAGATTCAGGTCGAAGTGAAGGAGGGGGTTCAAGAGGAATGGGAGGTGGGCGCCAGGAAGGGAGCCCGTCTCATCATGATGGACCACACGCAGGACGAACTCCAGGAGGGTCGGGTGGATCCGGAGAAGGCAACTACCAATGGTCGTCGGAGAGAAGTGGAGGACAAAGAGGCTCCAACGGACGTGGAGGGACGAGGAACCAAGAAAATATGGGCAGAAGAGGTAATGGAAGTATGTCAGGAAAAGCCCAATCACAGCAAACTCCAGGATCGAGAAAATCGAAAGGGGAGGGCAGCCGACGGTCGAAACGCCGCGTAACAGCGTCCACATCGGCATCGTCGTCTTCATCATCGTCTTCCTCATCAAGCTCATCGAACACGAAAACTCCTAATGGACGGTTTCAAGGTAAATATTCATTTTCATCGAGCTCCATGTCGTCTGACGGAAGCGGATATTTTCAAAGTGGGGGCGGTGAAATCGGTAAACCTCCCATCGTAAAGACAGGCACGACATTCAAGCGGAGACACAAACGGCAAATCGACCTTACTGGTGCGGTGACGGCCGTGGGCTTGGCGGCACAAGGAACTCTCGCCGTGGCCACTCAAGCTCTGGGCGTTATCAGAGAGGGAGTTAGCGTCGGGGCGCTTGCCGCCAACACTGCCATCGACGTCGCACGGAGAGTCGTTCCCCGAAGGATCATCGTTCGGATCTATCCCAAAGGTTAAGTGATTTTATTCTCTTGTCAAGATCATCGAATTTCCAAGGTAAAAAAAGTAATTAAAAAACACGGTGGTGTAACAATCACGGTACTTCTTTAATGGTCTATTCCTCTTTAAAATACGAAGTCTCCCGACTTGTCCCTGCAACAGGACGAACAACTGTGATCCCTCCCGGAGGGTTGAGAAGGCCGAGGCGTACAATGGGATTCTGGAATGCATACTGCAGTGCTCGATAACATCACACGGGAAGCAAAACAAACAAAAGATGCAACACAAGTTTTTAAAACACACCGTACGTGCACCAAACGTTGGGGCACAAAACTTGAAAATAACATTTAAATTAGAAACATTAGAAACACTTTTGACTGCCTTGGGATTTCTCGACGATGTGTAGGGTTGCTCGTCAACTCGTCACAAGCCAATCATTGCACGTGGAAAGCAAAACCTGCACCCTAAATAACACAGCCAATGAAATCATTTGGAAACAACGGGGTCACATGACTTGGTGTCGCCTCCCCGTCTCACTCTAGGCACTCAGTCAACTTTTGTTCTTTGTACAAAAAAGTCAAGCTGTCACATCGAGTCGCTCTGGCGCTCCTTTTTGGCTACCTGCTCAATTTGGTTTCCTTCCTTTTACAACTGTCGGCTTGTTCTTCATCTGACCTTTTCTCTTCTTATTTGTCTGCAGAAAGAGAAAATATAACATCAATTCATATGAATAAAATTCACTCCACAAGGAAAGAAGGGCGTTGGTCACTTTCATTTTCAAGATCATTCAACAGTATTTGACTTCGTTAGCAGTTGACTCAGCTTATCTTCAAAAATAAAGCACCAAATACTGAATTTATAAAAACCTGTTGATGGCCAAAAGGCCGATTTAAGCCACATCCCAACTTTTACGGATAGAGTGCATTTCGCCTATCGAATTGTTAAGGGCATACTACGTCGTTGCTAACGAAGTCAAAAATCTCTTCTTTGCAGAAATGTTTACTATAAAAGTCGAATAACTGCGCCAAAAAAAAATCAAAACAACTTCAAAATTACCTTTTTTGAGATAAATACTTTACTCCTCTTAACTTTACGGCTGGCCAAAGGTATTCTTGGACGGTTGAATTCATCTGGTTTTTTAACCCTGTAAACAAAAGACAATGTAAAAACAGGTAAAAATCGTTAATCCGGAGAAAAACAATACATAAAACTTGTAGTAGACGGAGCAGAATATACAGTAAAAAGTAAAAATACTCTGAAAAAAAAGGCAAAAACCTTCCCGCGATCATGTTGTGTTTAGATGCGTTCAATCCAACCTACGATCTATCAAGATTTCATGTTTGACTTTGAGGTTATCTTCTTTTTTTTTCATTAACTCCGACTACAATAAAATTAATTAATAAAATTGCTTAATATTCCTAATTGCTAAATAAAATTAAGTAATTAGGATTGAACTTACTTATATATCCTAACAAGCCAGTGTTCCGTCGTGTACGCTTCGTCTAAATACGTAAGATCAAAGTTTTTGTTTCCAATCACTACGTTCCTCGTTCGGTCAAATCCGGATGATGTTCTGTAATCAAGCTAAGAAAAAAAAACAAATGAGTCATATATCAAAAAGTCAAAGTTGTGGGTCAAGGTTTACAAGTAATTGAAAGCGGAAGATTATTAAACAGTTGAGACCCACACATCGGCCATTTCCGGTTCCGGTTGAAGCTTTGACGTCATTTCTTAAAAAGAAATCCACACGTAATGATTTTATTTCACGAAGGAAAGTAGGTTTTCAAGTATTCTTGAGACCTTGAGAGAGCATGTGTGAGAAATAAAAATGACTTAAGTCCTCACCTAAGCAGGTTGTATACAGTGCTTTATAGCAATGTTGGCAATACCGTTCGTATTTGGTAGAGCTTGCTGCATTAGGTGACACCAAGGCACTGAATAACTTAAATGCCGTTCATGACGTATCCTACACATTATTTCATAATAATAGTCTCATAATAAATCGGTTTGGCGACGAAATCATAACTTCACTGCGTTTGAATGGGACACGTAAACATGCCACGTGCAGCTAGTTCAATTACCGCAATCAAATAAGTTAAAAAAAAAGAGAGAGCGGAGAACTGAAATACATGGATTATTCGGATTACATTTTCGTGAGTATGTTGTTTGACCCTCCTAATCACTCACTGCCAAAATACACTTGACAAAAACCAACAGTTGATTCCAATAAAAATTATCGCAGCAACGCCAAAAAATCAAGAATATCAAAGGCAATCAAAGATGAATATTGTTTACGATTACCTATCTTAAAAAATACATTAAAAAATCGTTTCAGAAAAAAAAAAAAAAGGTTTAAAAAAGCTGAGCAAGTTTGCTGTAAAAAGTACACCAATATAGCTTTGGTGAGTCAGTCCGAGATAACTTAGCTCTGAAATAATTTACCTACAGCAGTAAATGACAATTGTTAAATATCTATTATGGATCGAGGGCAGATTCAGAAAAGTTGTTAAGAGTGCAGGGCAAGCTAACCAAAAGTGTCACTTATAAGAAGGGCCAACTTAGGGAGCATCTCAGTCACCTGCACTAACTTAGGCTAGCCTTAATTATCTAGACGATCTTGAGCTGGGATTTTAGCGAAAGACACTGAACTCTTAGATCGCTTGCTGAAAGTATTGAGGATCCTATAAAATGAGAGTAAATCACGCTTGAAAAGACCGCTTAAAAAAAAAAAAAGTGTTTTCAACTTACCTTAAGCTCTCCAAATCTATAGTAGCTGAGTTTGTACATTAGACAGTTGAGAAGAGTGGGTGTTCCTTCAGCATCAACACGGAATTCGCCGCGATCCGTGAAGTAATCACTTTCCTAAAAGAAAACCATTTTGAAGTTAGATGATAATGCGTTATATTTATTTATCAGAAAGAGAGGAAACTCACTCGGATATCTTTGGGATGTTCTCCTTCTGCTATCCTGACCATCCACAAGAATTTGTTGATGTCATCCCCTGAGTAGCCGATGACTCCGCCGAAAATAACCAACACGTAATCGACGTCGAGGGATACCATGATTTTGTAAGCCTCACTTTCATTGGAGGACATCGCTTTGCCGACCTGTAACAGTTTTCAACGATTAGTGGGGCTCTAGCTTTCTCTAAGTTTGAAGGTTGAATTATCCACCTATGGTACACATTCCACAGGGCTGCCAGTTGAGTTTCATCTCCAAAAAGTGTCATTTTCAGACGAGAGAGACAACTAATTTTCTAGTCGTGGCCCAGAAGTGACCTTTCACAAACAATTGAGGACAGTGCGTTTAAGAAAAAAAAATGACTCTTTGCAACCAGATTCTTGTTATTTTCGTTCCAACGCCGTAAAATGGTTGGCTTGCTTTTCTAGTTCTCAACAAACGCGAAACCTTAGAAAAGAGAAATCGTGAAAGTATTCGTTCAAATTGGTTATTAGGGCTATATTTACACTAAAGTGTATATTGCTCGGAAAAAAATATACAAGCAGAAAAAAAAACACGACTAAGAAAAATATTAAGGCCACCAACAAAGCTCAATAATGTGCTCGGACGATTTTGGGGTAGGGACTTGAAATTCAATTTAGGAGTGATATAAGAACTAAGGGGGCAATAGACGACGGTAAAAGCAATCATGAGTTCCCCTTAAACAATGCCAACTCTCAAACGTTAAAAATTTTACAAAAAATTAAGTAAATTTTTTTTTAAAAAAGCAAGGGGTACCCCTATGTTTTTTCAATTATTTGGTCCAATTTTTTGGGGGAGATTTTTATGTTTTTACGATTGTATCTGATTAAGGGACACTAAAAAAGGTTAAAACTAATGTCTGTTGCTCAATTCGTCGATTGTAAATGGACGGGAAAGGGGGCAGTTTGCGGCCGCGAGGAAGGTGGGAAAAGCGTAAATTTTAAATTCCACTTCTTTACGCGATAAATCGAAGAAATACGCGACCGCCGACGGTAAACATCATTTTTAGTTCCCTCAAAACATTTTCAACAATGACACGTTAAAAATTCAACAAAAAAATTTCGACTGAAAATTGGAAAAAAAAGGAGGGGGTACCCCTGTTTTTATTTGGACATTTTTTGGCCTTTTTTTTTCGTGGGATCTTTATGTTTTTACGATTGGATCTGATTGAGGGACACTGAAAAAAATTAGAACCGATGCCAGGGGCTCAATTTGTCGATTTTAATCGGACCAGGAGAGGTGGCACTTTACAGCCGGGAGGTTGGAGGGCGAAATTTAGAATGCTCTTCTGCGCGAATTAGCGATTATATTTTCATCAGTCCACGCAAAAACAAACGATCTTTAAAATAAAGAAAGATTGGAAAAAAAGAACAAAACGATGCCTCCTCTCAAATTTACGGTGCACGATAAGCGATCATAGAAATGTGATCAATCATGAAAAACGATCGCCTAGAAATAGGAATTAATCAAAATAAAGAGTTCAACCACACAGTGATCGGTTAGTAACGAATGAAATCGAAATTGGATTTGGATTTCAAATGAAGAGATTGCTCTTAGAGAGCATCAATTACTTAAAATTTAGGATCAACTACATGTGAATGTCAACTAAAATGAGAATAGACGAGAAACATGGATTAACATTAGGAACGCTTAAAGAAGGAGGGCATTCTTTCGACATTCAATTGACATTCCGAGTGTAATCTGAAAGCTTCCAAAAAGCGTTTATGGCCTTTTATGGAATTAGGGACTTACGACGAATGAAAATAGGGTAGCTGGGATATAACTTACCAGGGCGATATGGCTGTTGTTCCACGTATTGTTATCGACCAATGTGGTTCGGTTGGCCATGCCCGCAATCTGGTATCCGTAATCCCACCAGCTCATGACTCGCGCATCGCTGTGGGTGTTCTGCGACAGCCAGTAGTAAGCTTCTCTGAAGTCGTCAAGGATCTGTCGACTCCTGCGAACACAAAAAAAGACTTGAGGAGTCCGACTGGGGAAGGATATGAAATTTTAAAGACTGTTAAGAACACTTCCATTGAAAAGAGCTCAGAAAATAATGAAGAACCCCACAGACCGCACATCGATACGATCATCCGACGTCACCAGCGATTTCAACCTCGATTTTCTAGCGATCGAATGATCGAATCGGTGAGCGATTTATGGGGTTCTTCATTGTTTTCTGTGTTCTTTTAAGGACACTCTCCTGCGGCCGGCCCGATCCGCGGGACGGGTAAAAAAAAAAGGTTGTTCCAAATCCCACGTAAATTTTTGGTAGTGCTAAGGAAGGTCTATATTTTCCTTATTTCGACTTTACTAGTCAAATCATGGTGATTTCATGTTGGTTTAGGCTTGAGAGGAGGGCGCCCTCCTCTCAAGGTTTAGGAGCTTCAAAATCACTCTAAAACGCTAATTTGGCAAAATCTGAACCAAATGAAGGCTAAACCAACCGACTCCTCTGTTATTTCATGGTGACCCATCCTTTTTTTTCTTCTACATAGGTTTACTCGAGGAAGATTTACCTAAACGTAGTTTATGAAGAGGATGAGTTTATTCGGCCCACCTCGAAAAAGAAAAAAACCCTTGTAATTTGAATCATAATTCCGCTCCACCATAAGAGAACGTGTAACTTTCCCTGGCCATATTTTTTTCAAAAAAATAGATCGGTGACCCCGCTTTTTTAAAAGCATCTCAGACGCATCTTAAGGAAAACCAAGAAACCACTTTTCTAAATTTATAAGACCCTTGGTGGAAGAGTATCCTTAAATGACAGTGTTTTTAAAACATCCGTATTCCGCCCCATTTACGTACCCATCCTGTCCGTAAGAGGCCAGCACGATACTCGGGCTGGAGTAGGCGTTGCTGGTGACCCAGGTGCAGTGGACGGCGAACATGAGCAGCATGACGATGACCGCCATGAGGACGAAGGCGCGGAGGTTACTCCCCAGCGCGTCGCTCTCCTTCTGCTCCTCGTGGCGCAGCCGCCGGATCTTGCCGGCCTTGTCGTACATGGGCCGGCTGTTCTTGTCTCCGGCGCCGTCGTCCGCGTCGGAGTCCGAGTCCCTCGTGGGCGCGGTCTCCTCCTCCTTGAGGTACAGGTCCAGCAGGTACGAGAAGGCGATGCCGCTCAGCATGCACACCACGGGGGTCAGCGTCAGCATCAGACGCACCATCACACCGGCGAAGTACACGGCACTCACTGCGTACAGCACGACTGGAAAGCAAGGCACAATTTTTAGCCCATTTGTGGCCGGGGAGAAGTTAAAAGTTTTCGTTTCGTGTTACTGACAAGGTCTACAGACGAAAAATTTGTAAAACAGTATTTCGAACACAGTTGAATTCTTGCTTTGGAATAAATTAGTCGTATTTTTTAACTTAAAATTTATGGAAGTACATAAAAAAGAAACAATTTTTTTATTATTATTGATAAAATTAGAAGAAAAAAAATTGGCTTGAAATTTTGCGAAATAAAAGTTTAGGCAGAATTGAAATCTTGCTTAAGGCAACGCTGAAGTGGTATCTTTACTTGAAATTCATAAAAGTAGAAAAAAACTTTCAATGAACATTAAAACGTAAAAAATATATATATATATATATGTATATGTATATAACTTTCGATTTTATGACAGCTCGGTTCAGTACTTCGGCTCTTCAGGCGCTCTAAAAATAACTATCAAAAAAATATATATAAGACGATACAAAATGATACACCTCGCGGAATCATCTTCGAGAGACCTCACGTTTAAGAAAGGCGGTTTCAATTTAAAGTCATTTGCTCAGGAATTTTCACGTTTATATTTGCAATAAAAGCGGCAATACTCACTAAAAACTCTTTCGTCGTTGATTTTCTTGATGCAGTACCAAAGGCCGACCGGGAAAGTAGTGACTAGTATGTGAAGATCAAAGAAGAAAGAAAACCACGTCGTCGGCTGGTGTTCCGAGACGGACGCGATAATGGGAATGTGGATCTTGGCGTAGCCAGTGTCCCATAGAGAGTAGAACCTGCGCCCCCAAACAGACAGCACTCTTCAATCGGCTCTCTAAATCTCTCTCGGCTCTCTAAAACATTTTCCGAAAACTGACCTTCCGCTCCAGGGCGCTATGACCCCCATGTACGTCAGGAGAACCACGGTAACGAAAACGACCGCGGACGCTCCCAACACACCAAATAAATAAAAATATTTCATTTCTTGTTTCGTGAGAATCGTCTGCACGTACTTCAGGAAGGCCACGGCAATCATCAGGGCAAACACACCTGGAAAACAACATTAAACATACGAAAAAAACAGAAGGTTAAACATACAAAAAGGTAAAGAGTAACGTGTGACGAATAACGTGAAATTACTGGTCGGTGCTTGAGTAAAATGTGTGAAAAACGACACATACCTGACGCGGCCATGTGTTCGCTTGTTCGGATGGGTTGGAAGCCCACGAATGGAATTTGCATGCTAAGAAGAAGACCTAGGATGTAGAAGGTGGTGTAACTTGTAAAAAGACGAGGTGAGTATCGTCCCATGAGGAGCAGGACAAAAACGTGGAGAGGGACCAGGTTGATGATAAAAACGTAACCGCCCCACGCAGACACCTGAAAAGACACAAATCAAACCTTTACTCATTGATCGTCAAGCATGACTGGGTTTCAAATCAAATTCAATTTATCAAATTAGTGCTAGCACAGATATCCATGCGAAATATGAAAATCCTCAAGAGCTAAGGATCCTGTTCGTTCAACCTGGAGCGCCCGCACAACCTCAGATAGGCAACCACCGCGACGCCAATGTCCTCCTGTTGCCTACCCTCTGGTCCGCAGGCGCTCAGCTGAACTCCTTCAAACCCGACATTATTATTTTTTTATTTTTTTTTTGCTTACCATATAAAAGTAGGACAAAGCGGTCATCACGGCCCAGAAAATAGATCCCGTCTTCACAGATTTCACCTGAAAAAGAATAAGGAGGACATCAACATTGGGAGGGTTTTCGTGAGCTCCCTTGCCGATGGCGACTTACCCAAAGGTAATAGGTAAACTGCAGAGCGAAGATAGCGATGCCCTCGTTATCGTAACTGCCTGCCACCGACCGGCTGATGTATCCCGGTACAATAGCGATAAAACAAGCTGCAAACAGACCCGCTCCTGCTGACCAGATTTCCTTAGTAAGAAGGTAAGTTGAAATCGCCGTCAGCCCACTAAAACAGAAAGTCGTTTTTAAGAGCGCAGGTTTGTCTATAAAACACAGACCTTCAGACAAAAAAAAAGCGGTAAAAAAAAGAAGATTTTGGACTGAAATTTCGAAAGATAAACCCATTATTTTAGGTTACACCATTTTTATTTCAAAAAGTTGCACGTTACTATTGCCTGAATTTCATGTACACTTAGCTCTTTTATTGCAGATGAAAAGATAATTGAGGTATCAACGCATATGATTTATCGCTGAAATAACTAGACTTACCTGAAAATGGGGGCGAGGAATACACAAATATCCCTAATATTTACGGGTATATTAAGCGAGTGCAAAATATAGTGTATACTGCCCGACGTGAGCATAAGTCCGGGGTATACTGTCCCTCCAACGATTCGGCCCAGCGGGTACCACGCCCGCTCGTCGAACCAGTTGATGAAGTTGTACAATCCATGCTTCACCATGTAAGCAGTAGCTCTATAATTGAACCTGCCAAACAACGAGATAAGTTTAAATTTACCGCTGAAGCAGCTTTGATCTTTCAGGATAAGAATGACCCTCCGAAAGACAAAATTGCAACGCGCAAGCCTCCGCAAGAGACGTGTCTACCCAACACATTTCATGCACCATGCCTTTTCTATAACCTACAAAATTGAGAGATTGCAGTGTGATTCTTGTCACACCTTTCGTCAACAAGACGAGCGGAGCGAGGCACAAGGCAACAAACGTTAACTTAAAATGAGTTCACCAAACCGAGTTTAACCTAACCTACGCGGTTACATGTTAAACGACATAACAAAATGAAAGAACAGGAGGGTGTACACATTTAAGAAAAAGTAACCTTGATGAACATTCAATGCTAGTAACAGAAAGCACTATAGGAGAAATTACACTTGATATTTGCTCTCACCAACAATGTCATTTTTTGAGTAATTAAAAATAGAAAAGAGCTTTAATTTGCATATAACTCCCAGAAAATTTTTGATGACTTGGTAGTAAATTTGATTTATTGGACAATAATATACATTTTTTTTTTTAATTTTTCAATTGAATCAAATTGCTTTATCAAGTTGATGATACAATAAAGCAGCTGCTAAATGAACATGACAGTCAAGAAGGGAACAAAAAATAACATAAACTTAGTTGAAACTATGACCAAAAAAAATGCAAGAAACATAACTCAAGCTATACAAGTTTTTTTTTTCATTTTTTTAAAATTATTATTATTATTATTATTATCCTTTGAAAATTACAATACTCTTGTCTACATATTAACAAGACCTTTTTTCAGAGACAATCATTTAAACAACAAATTCTCATTTACTCTGTATAAAATTGCTGTATTTTTTCCGTTCAACAACTAGTACTAGCAGTCTATCAAGAACACATCCTCCACATAAATACAAAATACTCTGAAATCTTTGACGCAATTCATACATTTAATAATATGAAAATAGTGAATGCATAATGGACGTAATATTGTAAGGATTTTCTTTCAATGTTCACTTAAAAAGTGCAGATGTCTACTGACCTTTTCAATGACTCAAAAAATTTGTGTTGAAAGGGGAAATGAAATATTCTATGAAATTTGCTTGGCACAGAAAAATTTCTCACTACTAGGAATAGAAAAACGTCAGAAGAAAAAAAAAGAAAAAAAAGAGGCTTTTATCAAACCTAAACCTAACCTATTCCCCACGACAGGGCCGCTTATGAATTTCAAAGGTATTTGTTCCCCGGTGCGAAAAGTGTACTCAAAAGACGGGGCTGAACAGGGACACGGTGATATTCTATTCTGAATTAGTTCTGAATGTTTACGACATATTCTCGCCGGTAAATTGCACTTACCATGGATCGAATTCGTGTATGATGCTTTCAAACCGGATCACTGCAAACAGACGGGAGGCGAACCCGGAGAGCCAGGCTAGCATTAAAACTGTGATTGTTATTAAGCTCTTCCATCCTGAACTCTGAGAAAACAGATTCAGTTTGCTATTTTGATTTTTCTTCCGTCGAGTATCCGTCGATCCTCCCGGTCCCATATTTGTCGTCTACCCCTACGACCGACTTCGTCAACAAACCAGATAGCCGACACGTCACGTAAGAAGCAATGTGGCCAACATGCACCAACATACGATGGAGAGGTCCGTGCTCATTCGTGTCTAAAGAGCCACTGAGGCAGTCACCTTTTTCAACCTGTTTTCAACCAATCAGATATACTGTCTTTGGCTGATGTTTCGATAACGCAGCCTCTGATTGGCTACAGCTGATGCTTTGAATCAGCTGATTCTGAGACAAAATTTTTGAGGTAATAATGAATCGTTCTGACATTGCTTTCGATGTCGTATTTATAATTGATGAGAAGGTTTCTCGAGAAACTCTTTTCCCTGTATTTTTGTTGACTCGGCTAGGACTCCAGGCTGTGACAGTGCGCCAAACTGCGTAAAGAATGGTGAAGTGAGAAATTCCTCTATACTGACATTTTGAGCATGGATAAAAAGACTTTTACTGCAATTTATCAGTTTAAATCAAGAATTCATCCTAAAATTTCACTGCTTTTAGCGCATACAGAAATATTTGTGACGTTCGTTTTTGTCGTCTGCTGACATAGCCTTGTAGATTGATTGCTTCAGAAGGCTGCATTTCCAGAAAGCTGTGTCTCAAAACGGAAAAACAAAGCGAAGAAGAAGTGTCGCAGTGAATCGCGTCGCGTATTATCAAAATAGTGATGATTCTGTCATGTAGGCATAGTTTTTAAGTCCGATCAGCGGAATTGTTAAATGATCTGGAAGTGTCATGTATTGCCTGCAATGGCTGATTCCTGTGCTCCTGATACCGAAACCGGTGAACCCTGCTCTGCT
>Ga0058701_10002301_pt1 | contig 14361 bp, 8 predicted proteins | sample AgamicOrMae_FD_97039 | JGI IMG/M metagenome (GOLD analysis project Ga0058701, IMG submission 97039) | Agave microbial communities from Guanajuato, Mexico - Or.Ma.e | ecosystem: Host-associated > Plants > Phyllosphere > Phylloplane/Leaf | place: Guanajuato, Mexico | collected 2012-06-04 | reverse complement strand
TCTGTTTCCGAACGGCATCGCTGGGCGGTAGTGGGCTAATACGACTTGGACACAGGGGAACGAACCTAATGCATTTTAAATGAGGGGTGACTTGAACGCACGGAAACCAACCTGAAACATTTTAGCTGGAGCAGCGTGTGAATAGTCACTTCGTCATCTTTAACCAACGCTCTTCCCCTGTTTTATATTCATACCCAAAACAGATATGTGACTACCGAAAAGCGGGGTTAGTTTTGTACAGTGTAACAGCGCTTTACCGAGGAGAAAAGTGATACCGAATTTGAAGTGAAAACGTAGACTATACGTCTCATAGCCACTCTAAAATGAGTCGGCAGTGACAGTTCGTGTGGCGTGGCCCCGGGCAGCGATTTCATACGATGCGATGTGGCCGCTTGTCCAATATTTTCTGCCGTCTGATCCGCAGAGTGATTTTGTTCTGCCAAACCGTGACGTGGATAACAAGGCGTTACACAGAGAGAAGCGCCGAGGCACCGACAGCGGTAGACGCCTTTATCTGCACGCGCGGGCCGCCCTATGGATTTATCCAATACGTCTCAACTGCAGTAGCTTTCATCTTAAAAACGACATTTTATAGAGACCTACACACTGTAAAAAGAGAATCTTGATTTCAGGTGCAACAAAAGTCAAATTAATGCTTTGAAAAAAAATTAGTCCGAATATTCACTGAATTGCAGGTACATCGTTCTTAAAGTAAGAAGTTTAAATAATATATCTGAAATTCAGTGCATAGACTTTTATTTCAGATAAGTGATTTGATTTTTGTTGCATCTGCATTTAAGGTTCTCTTTTCACGGTGTAAGGTAAGATTCTGTAGGTAGTCTCGTACCTGTTTTGGAAGGTGATTCGGGAGAAGAGCGTAAATTGGTTATTTTTGAAGACAAACGTTACCAACAAGTATATCAATGCAGAGGTCTCGTCGAGAGCTCTCAATTGATATGGTTATTGATAGGGGTACCTTGAAAAATAACCGAATTATGCTCTTCCCCTATTTTCCCTAAAAACGAAAAAAAAATAAGCAGGTATGGGACCTCTTGAGACCGGAATTAGTTTTACTGAGCACGAACTGAATATGCAGGTCGTAACTCGTACATTGGAGTTGATGGGATATCCTAAGGAATTCAATGTATTTTTTGAATAGATATTTGCTCATATTGTCTCTTTTACTACTAGTAAGATTGCAAAAAGTCAAGATAAACTTCCTGGGGGATGTCCTTAAAAATTTCGACACCATTTCTATGGGAAATCATTGACTGAGAACCAAGTAACTATCCTAAAATTCCGTATTGAAAGTGCGAACGAATGCTGCGTCGTTTGAAAGCATGAAAAGTACGTTCTTTTAGAAGCATTTTCTCCAACTATCCCAGGAATAAGGATTACTTTCACACGCCGGAGCCGAGCGGACTGGGCCAGGCCGGACCGGACCAGTGTGAGTTAGAGGTGGACTTTCATTGGCAACAAGCAATGCATTCCACAAAAATGGGCGATGCAGCAGAAAATTGGTTAGGCAAGGCGTTGGACAAAGAGTAAAACCCCCTGCTGGTCGATAGAGCATAGTCGCACCGCACTAGACCTAGACCTCGACTTTTAAGGTCATTGGAACAAGGCGTTGTCGAGTCGATCCGAAGTGGGTCTCAGCTCGACCTGAATAGCCACTGCTAAGGCCCTTGCTGAGGCCTTTGCTGAGGCCTCTGCACAGCTGGCCACGGAGCGCTGCGCCTCAGCGGTGACCAGAGAAAGTTAGTTGTTCGAGGACAGGAAGTATGGGACGAGCGACGAGCCATTCGTTTCCGTATTTACGTTACAATGCCCCGGTCTCATTCATTGGAATGTGATGTAATGCCGCAGCGTTTCGAGGGCTGCTGTTCTGAGGCGTTTCCTGCTGGGGAGGTTTTTTTCCTTTGCTTCAGGAGTGGCTATGAGGGCTCCTGCCCCAAAAGGATCTTGCTTTAAGAGATTCCTGCCCTGTTCCTGCCCAAAATGGATCTTGCTTTGAGAGGTTCTTGCACAATTCCTGCCCAAAAGAGATCTTGCCTTGAGAGATTTCTACCCAAGAGGGATCTTGCTTTAAGAGGTTCTTGCCCAATTACTGCCGAAAAAGATCTTGCTTTGAGAGGTACCTGCCCAGTTCCTGACCAAAAGGGATCTTGCCCCAAGAGATTCCTGCCCAGTTCTTGACCAAAAGGGATCTTGCTTTAAGAGGTTTCTGCCCAGAGGGGCTGTTGCATCGATACGGATTTTGCACAAGAGAAATCCTCCTTAAGAGAACTCCTGCCCAAGAAGCTTCCGGCCCAAGGGATCTCCTGCCCCACGAGGGCTCCTCAACGGTATAATCTTGCCCAAGAGAGTTCCTGCCCAGAGGGGCTGTTGCCCGAGGGTTCCTGTCCCAAGACAACAAAGAGAGCTCCTGTCCTTATGAGGGCTCTTGTTCCACGAGAGCTCTTGCCTAAGAGAACTCATGTCCAAAATAGCTGTTGAGTAGCAGAGCTCCTGCCCCATAAGGGCTCCTCCTCCATGATTACTCTTGCTCCCCGATGGTCCTTGTTCAAGAAGGGGTCCTGAACAAAAGGAATATTTCCCAAAAGGGCTCCTGCACCGAGACAGCTCTTGCTCCAGGAGAACTCTTGCCTAAGAGAATTCCTGTCTAAAAGAGTTGTTGCGTAGCGGAGCTTCTGCCCCATAAAGGAGTTAGGTGTCCATTAGTATTCGTCTCATGCATAAAGGCTCCTCCTCTTGCTCCACGATGGTTCTTGTTAAAGAAGGGGTCTTGGTCAAAAGGGCTGTTGCCAAAAGGCCTCTTGCACCCACGACGACTCTTGCTCCTCGAGGGCTCTCACCCAAGAGGGTTCTGGTGCAAAGGGCCGCAGCGCTGATGGGCTTTTGTTCTATGATTGGCACCCCGAATATGGCTCCTGCCCCAAGAGAACTCTAGAATATTCGAGATCAAGAGACTTCTCAACTAACTGTAATGAACCTCAGTAGGCTGAACATCTTTGGGCCTCGCAGTAGGCTCTACAGACATTTTGAACCGGGTTGAAACAGGGAGGTAGGAAATCCAACGTTTAACAATGGGGTGTTTCACTGTTCAAGGCCGTTCTCTATGCTTTTGTCTAGTGAATCACTTATGTTCAGCCTACTGTCCACCTTTACCCTTGCAAGATTTCTCATCACTCTTGATCCTGTTTTCTTTAAGCGCACCTTCAAGGGTGTCATTGAATGGAGTAAGTTGACTTGCAGGTGGAAGTGGGAAATATAAACAAGTGTCTCTGTAAGGTGACTCCCCGCAGTAACTTAAGTTGCTACTTAGAAGGCAGGCTACAGTGAAAGTTGATAGGCCGCCAAAGGAAACACCGGTGGTTGTCTTGGCTATTCAGTGGCTAATGGCTAATAGCAGTGCGGTTTCTACTTCATTAACGACTGAGATCGACTGGGAAGTCAAATTACTCCGCGCTTCATTTGGCAATCAAAAGCAAGTCCCCACAAACGAAGGTAGAGACACAACACGTTTTATCTGTTCATGTGGCTTTTTAAAAAAGTATAGGATCACTAGCAGAACTACAGCGGAGGGAGAGGCGTAAGACAATTGCTGTAACATATTCTTGTTAACCAAGCCTACACGATTCGTTAATCCTCACAACCTAATATAGGAATTCAGAAGGAAAACAATAAGATGTAAGATCCTTTTAAATTTAGAATGTTGTTATACCATTTAATTGGCTCTGCCTGAAAGAGAGATGGCTGCTTTTTGGCAAACTCTCTGAACTGGGAACGTTTTCCGACCTTAATAGCAGATAAATTAGGCAGGCCATGTCCTCTTAGTATTTACTCTGGTGCCAACGCAATGTACGTATAAATATCATCGAGAGTTACAGCAATAAGAAATTAAACTACAGAGCGCAGAAAAGAGAGGTCTGTTTGTAAGGCAGCAACAGGGGAGGCGAACAGGCAATGCGAATGGAGTAACGCAAACAAGGAAATGAACATTAGTTTAAGATTGCGAGTTCGGAAAGTTGGTTTCTTTCGATTGGAAAATGCCAACTCTGGAATTAACAGATATTCAGTGTGGCAGCTTACTCTCTCGGTAAATGTTACCACTAGCTTCTGATATTTGCAAATACCACATGCGAAAAAACTTACATGCGGAGAAAAGCACGTTGTTTTGGTATCCGATAAACGATGATAATAAATAAATCCAAAATTACCTGAAACACACACAAAAACAATCTTAGCAGACTATCGTATCATGTTAAATGCATTAGGAAGGAATTCCTTTCATATCTAGAAAAGGCTTAGGTTAAATCTAGACATTTGATATGTTGAGTAATTGGTTGGGACTTTGTCCCTTTAGCAGTAAATGGGCTAATAAAGGAGTGAGAAACAGACTGGTCGTGTTTACGCAGGCGACGATGAATGGTCGTCTTTAAGAGACGGTTGATATGTTCAGGAAGAGGCAGGTATTACTTCCAATCCCACAGAAACTATTTCTGATACCAAGAGAAGTTTTTTGATATAGTAACAAAACATTATTTTTTTCCTGCCGCAAAATATTTTTTCTTGCAACAAGAACATTTCCATTACTGCAAGGAAAAAAATCTTGAGCAAATAAAAGAAATCTTGGGGCAAGAAAAAACTGTTTTGTCACTTTCTTCTTGGCATCAGAAAAAAATCTGTGAGTAGTTTCTTCCTTTTTTTCTTCATTCGCGCACGTGTACGGTATATGAGCTAGCATATACTTTTTAGGGGAGACTTAAACGCGCATAAATAGGTTGACCTACTTTCAAGGTAACAAAGTCAACATTTTATTTGGAGAAGACCATTTGGATTTGGAATTACACTCAAAGACCTTCCATCAAACTCGCATCAAGTAATTTACGTTGGCCATAGCAAAGCCACGATTTGAGAATGAAAGAATGTGAACACACCGGGAAACTTTAACAATCACAGAGCTTTGATGTGACCAGCGCCATTTGACTTGGCCTGATCACTCACAATGAGTTCTACACCAGTAATCCCGACTTTTACGTTGGCATAAATCTTCTCACCTGCATTAGCAATTTCTGACACCACGAAACCGATTAACCGTACCTGCTCGTTTAACCATAAGGACACACTGCTCTTCCCGCTCACACATTTTGCGAGGGAAAAAAAGGAAAAAGACTTTCATAAAGATGTCCATCAACATCTTAACAGCTTCCCTCAACGCCACTGCTCACCAAGAGCGTGATTTACCCCCAACGGTTCTTCTGAAACAAGACCGACCGTGGTGAATCATTACATTTTCTTCCTTTTGTGTTCATTCTTTTTCGCTATGCCCAACGGGACGAGACTCAAGGGCATATTACCTAGCTAAGTCGCTAAGCCTGATTCCGCTTATATCTCGGCGGAAGCGGATCATCAGGAGACAGCCGGACGAGGCAATAGCGTGGCATGTCTCAAGACTTCGAAACTAACCAAACCTGTCGGTCTCTAGAAAAACAAAGGCTTATATTTCACACATAACAATTCCCCTTACCCGGCGTAATTTACGCACCCCAAAAAACCGCGAAATCTACGGAAAAAAAAATATAAGCAAAGAGAACAAAGCGTAATTTACGCTTTGTTGTCGGTAATGTACTGACTTTTTCGAGCATAAACTACGCTGCGGATTTGAGCGCGAATTTTACGTTTTTGTTTTGATGTAATCGAGCAGAGCGATAACAAAGCAAGGCACAGGGCACTTCGCTCAGTGGCTGCTTGAGCCCCTACTACGGCCTAGTCCTGAGGACTGAAGCCCTTGAAACATGAAAATCGAGCTCGACAGAGCTTCTTCATTTCGTTCAGAAAAAGGAATTGAATGTAAATCACGGAAGAAAGCGAGCTCTCGTTTTGGTGCAAGAGCAGTGGGGCGCTAAAACACTGTTACCAACATAAACATTACGACTGCTGCATGACAAACCCGCAGAGAAGACGCTTCTATAAAAATGCTCGTTTAAGTCAGCAAGTCCTGCTGTGCCGAAAAAAGTCAAGTAAGCAGAAAACTCGGGGCACTAAATCCAATCCGCTATGAGTTGGAAACAAGACGGGGAGTTGTTAAAAGTGATGCTATTTTGGGTGGGCGAATGAAGAAAATAAAGGAAGAAACCAGTTGCGATTGGATCGGATTGGAAATGATCGGACCGATCGGTCACTGACCGGCCACCCGTAAGGGACACTGATGACTTGAGGACATTCAGCGGAAGTCCATCGAGGTCACATTAGTTGGCAACCGCGTAAGCTGTAACCGGTGCAAGCTAAAGAAATGTTTTCTGATGCCAAGAAAATGTTTTCTTAGTGACAAAACTATGTTTTTCTTGCCCCATGCTTTTTTTCTTGACGCAAGCATTTTTTTCTTGACACAAGCATTTTTTTCTTGACTCAAGCATTTTTTTCCTAGCCACAATAATTTTCTCCTAGTTGAAAGAAAAAAAATTCTGTTGCAAGGAAAAAAATGCGTTAAGAAAGACATTGTTTTGTTACTATATCAAGAAAATATTTCCTCTTCATCAGAATTCATTTCTGTGGGATAACATTAACATCTAAGCAATATTTTTTGCACTGCTGAGATCTGTTTACTTCCATTACAATGCTATCTGAGAAAACTTAAAGGAATATGTCATGAGCTTGATCAGTATTTTATTCGTTACTTAAATTACTACATTTTTTGAGGGCGCGGTTTGCTGGAAGATTCCTAACCTAAACTACTCTTAATTAAAAACTCGCGGCAAAGTGCTGGAGACTTCGTTTCGTGAGATAGCATCCTTCGCTCGCCCGAATAGGTTATTCGACAATTATCGAGATCTGGATTCGCTTATTTGAGGAGATGTACCTTTTCGGAGATGGAAAAAAATGAGATTCCAGGTAAAACTACAGATTTGAGATTTTGTTTCATTTATTCAGTTTTTGGCCACCAGTAATACCTGGAAGTTACTTTCAAAACTAATCATTTTGTTTCTGATTTTTTCCCCGTTTTTTTAAGAGTTTTGAAACGACTAAAATTATTGGTTCGTGCAGATATAAAGATCGTAATTTTAGCCAAAATACACAAATAAAGTATACTACATTATTGTAATAACAATAGTAACACTATTGACCACAAACCTTCGTTTTGCACAGGTGTAATAGACGTGTCGTAAAAAGCCCTTCGAGATGAAAAAGGTTAAGGTGACAATAGAAGCAGTATGGATGATTTGCGTCACCGAAGAAAACTGCAACTACAACCAATACTTAAAATACAGCCCCAAAAAGTGAGCGCAACCTCATCTGTGATGTGAGCAGGCCAATTTTGGTCGAAAATGACAGAGGCGCGGTTAGGACCTGAACTTTCACCGCAAAGGGCCAACACCATTCCTCCTCCATTCATAAGCCAATCACGAATTCAAGACGTCTTTTATATGGAGGCGCAGCGGATGGCTTGCTCCGTCAGATGCAACCAGCACCAATCGCAAACAGCAGACTGAAGATCGGTCTGCTCAAACAACGCCGGACATCAATACAATATAATTGACGGTGTACCAGGTGGCCCACTTCGCTTTTTGTCCTTTTGTTAAATCCTTTAAAAAGACCAGCTTTGGCACCTCACTTTCCAAACAAACTTCCAATTCCTTCGTCAAATTTCTTTTCACTTTTTTTAAAATAAAGCTTTTTTCATTTTTATATCTTGTTTGGTTAACAGTTTCTTGACAATTAATTTTACAAAAATATCTTTAACCCGGCCAATAATAGCCCAAAGTATTTCGGAGTGAAATTTAGCTTATGAGAAAGTCGAAGGATTTTGCCATTAAATTACGCAATTTCGAGCTTCGAAAAATGCCTAAGTTATTAAATTTCAGGTTTCTCGAGGGGTGATATTTTTAAAATTTTGACAATACTGAACTAAAAAGATCCTCTAAAATGAATTTTTCTGTTTCCGAATGCGGCATCGCTGGGCGGTACTGGGTTGAAAGCCATTAAAGAAACTGGAAAGGATGTCCAGAATCAAAATTGCAAATTTCAAATTTTCAAAAATTTTACATAGACTGGGTTCAATTTATTTTTGGGATTAGTCGTTTCACAAAGTAAAAGCTAGCCCTTGTTTTGGGCATGAAAGTAAAACAAGGGAAGAGCGTAATTTGATTAATTTTGAAGGTACCCCTATTAATAACCATATCAATGGAGAGCTCTCAACGAGACCTTTTCATTGACAGGTTTACCTTCAATAATGACCAAATTACGCCCAGTGTCTGTTCCACCTTCATACGCAAACAGGTGGGGGATTACTTAAACCAGGGGTTAGTTTTTACCGTGCAAACATTATGCATGAAAATTTAAAAAAATGCGGAGAAAAAAGGGTGGGGTGTAGGTACGATTGCACTCGCTGAGGGAGGTCTTGGATTCGAAGTTAATTTAACATTTACCGAAAATTTTGTTAAAAGACGTCCACTCTTCCGGAAAATATTTTCGAAGAAACTTTTCAAACTAAGACATACAGACAGACGGACACACATGTCGAGCTAAAAATCATTTCCCTTTGCGTTTTAGTAGAAAAAACAGAAACTTGCTTGGCACAAGTTTGAATTTTTGGAGGTATTCCAATACTTCCAATCGTTCGACGAACATGAAAGAAAAAATAAATGTTTGCGACGTACAAGTCTCCGCTATACGTCGACTATCAGCTAACTTAATTGACAACCTAAATAGCTAACTACGCCAATTTTAATTTTGAGACATAATTTATAAAATTGCTCCCTTGTGTTTGTACTACAAAATCTAATTACACAAAGCCGCAGACTAAGTTTCCACTTAAAAAAAAATAATCACAGGGCATTTTTCTTTTCTTTTATATGTATGTGATAAGACTTAACTAGGCCCCGCCTCGTGATATTAAGTCCGCAACGCAATCAGCTGACAGGCCAGTATTCCTCTTACGCAAGTTCAACAAAAGGGACGAATGGTCTTGGTTGATGCAGAACATTTTCTGTACGCGGTTCAAAAGCCTATGCACTCAATAAAGAGACAGCTCGGCCGAATGATGAAAACACAATTAAACAGAAAATATATAACTAAAAATCACAATTTCAGCCGAAAAAGGCTTGACTCACTGGGGCAATAGGCCTGCATGGCAAAAACGACCAGGCTAAAGAACGAAATTAGTATTGTTGCAAAAATACGTTTTAGAAACTCGAAAACAAATCGCACCTTCTTTGTAAAAATCACATTTCGTGACTACCCTTCACTAAAGGTGTTCATTCTTAATAATAATATACATAAGAAAAAAAATTACTTATGCGGCTAGACATTAGGATTATTAAAATCACATAAGCATTTAGATTAGATTTAAGACAATGATCGAGCAACCGGATTGGATCGATTGCTGCGTGATTGCAATCGCGTTGATCGCGGGTGATTTATTTAATCGCCGGCGCGGCGTCGTTGTATAATTTAGACGCCATTTTCTCTATACATAACGACACTTCTCGTCTGTCTGACATCTGCTATAATAGGTACCTTATTTAAAGCGTCTACGAAAATCTTACAAAGGTGATATCAAAACCAGCTCCACTCTTAAGATTTTGAGAAAAAATCCAAAATTTAAGAAGAAGAAGAAAAAAAAGCTAACAGAAGATACCAAGGAAATGTCTCACACAGTGACTGGTAAAAATGCAAGTTTGAGATGGTTTGGCATGGCGAGGTGATTTTTCGCAATTGCATTTTTACATGTTCCAGAAGCAGAATAAGTAATTGATAATCGATAGCCTCCTGCTCCCGTCTTGGTCACAATTGAGTTGTTGGTGGCGAAAGCCGCGCGCATAAAATGCTTCTAAGTGGCGAAGAGGCGTCTATTTCGGTAAGCGGAATTCAAGACGACAATTTTAGACTGTTTTAGAAGCGTTCGTTCTCAATTGAGACTTCTTTAAAAACTTCCGACTTTTTTGAATGCGGTTCAGATTAATTGGGATTGTTTCTTTAGAAACTTCCGCCTTCTTTTTTTTTCTTTGAACGCGGTTTAGATTAATTAGGTATTATTTGAAACATTACAACTGCCATCGTAAAATGCTTTCGCTCAAGCATTAGACAATGCTCATACTTATTACTGAAGAGAGGCAAAACTAAAGGGCATCCCGACACCTACAATTTATTTTGTTCCTTTCCTACTATAAGTGTTGAGTACACAAACTTAATTTGTGTGCATGTTTCTTTATTTTTTTATTTTTAAGTGCATTATTCTTAGATGTCATTCCAACATTGGCCAATCTAATAAAAAAAAAAAAAACACTTCGTCGCATACATGATTTTTTAAAATTATTTACTTTTCATTTTTTTAAAGTCAAACTTTGACTTAGAAAATCAACTAAAAATCAACTAAAAGGCCATAGACAGAGTGATATTTTTGGTGATATTTTTTTAATTATAAGGATACTACATCAAAAAATTCTTAATGAAATTATTGGCTGGTCCTGCACGGCATTTCCACAAGGTCATGATTTAACCTACAGCCCCTTCAAAATGAATAACCAAAAAGGAAACTCTTAATAACACGAGAACGACATGCAGATATTATTTTTCTTCAGGACGCGCTTTGCAAGAAATCAAACTGCAGTCGATCAGTAACAAAAGTCGAGCATTTATTATCGATTTAACCTGAGATGAAGAGTAACACGAAGCGAGGCGTCGCGTCGGTTCCGATGCTGCATTCCCGATAACCGTTCGATAAGTCGATATAGGATATCAAGCAAGGGATATACCGGTAGTCGACGCTATCGCTGCTATTGTTCCTGGACAACGTCTGGGGATTGGCAGCAGGAGTGCGTCAAGATGCCGTTTACTTCTGTGGTTAACCTGACGCTGAGAAGTAAGCCTCCATCGGGTGTTAGTTTACGTTAGGCTAGGTTAGGCTTTTGGCCGTTGGGTTTGGTTCAGTGTCTTGTTCCACGCTCTGTTGGCTTGGCGACCAAAAGTAAAACACAAGAGGTTTAATATGAAGAATTTAAAAATTACGAAGAACATTAGCAATCAACCATATCCCATTTTCTGTAATTCAGTTGACGCGGCTAAACCCAAAAAAGCATGAAAAACATGAGGACAACTAAAATTACGATCAAGCATTCGTTGCGGAACACAGAAAAACAAAGTGATTTCCTTTACCATTGAGATTTCTATAAGAAAAAGGAATTGCTATTTCTCTTTACGAACGGTTTTCATGGTAAATGATACCCTAACGCAGTAGGCCCTAAATATCAAACAAACCAGATATTTCAGAGGAAAGTTCACAATACGCAAAGAAATGGGTGGGATTTATCTTCAAAGATGAAGCCATTGCTCCCAGGGTGGACCTCATAATAGTTAATTTTAAAAAAAAGATGAACTTAAAGTAGTCTTATTCAGAAAAACAGCAGAACTGTACTGACTTTGCCCTAATAATTTCAAAAAGAAAAGAAAAAAAGGAACTTTGCAGGTTTTTCAACCCTGCTTAATGCTTGCAGGGATTCTGTTGCCAGCCAAGCTGATAGTTGATATGCTAAACGTGTTGCAGAGCTAATCACAAATCTTAAAAGTCCTTCGAGAATCCAAATGCTATATTCTATCCTGTCACCCAGAAATCGATTTTTGTAGATTGTTTTTGGCTCCTTGAGTGAAAAAGACAGCTAATGGATTTCGCAATATAATTTAGGTTTTACACGAAACCAGCCGGCCGGACGTTAATGTTTAGCGAAACGATCACTTAGTTCGCGAAACCGCCGCGTGCAATTAGCTCTGCCAAACCGCTCATTTCCTCAACGCGATGAAAGAGGGAAGTTTGAGTCCCCACAAATCGATCTCGCGGCGGGTACATCAATTAAATCTGCCTTAAATACCATAAAGTAGCAATCATGAAGTCGTCGTAATTAAACGTTTTCGGTATACGAGTTGCATTTTTCATTTTTAATTAGTAAATTTCCTACTCGCAAAAAGAAATGTGCTGTTTGCTTTTCTGGTAGTAGGGAGTGCTTTTAATCCTTCCTAAAAAAATATTGCAAAATAAAAATAATTAAAAAATAAATTAATTAAAAAAACATCCAATTTTATTCACACTAACAATGTTGCCGCTTTCGACAACAATGCTACACAGTTAATTTTGAATCAATTTACGTTTAGTCTCGCCGCCATTACGATATTAAAAAGAGCAGAGTACCTTGATTTATTAGCTTGAGTAGTCGATTTCGTTAAGACTAACATTTCTGCGCATGAGCTACAAAATAGCTACACTAAAAAGAGGACTCTCAAAATGACAGGGTTTTACTCTGTTTGAACAACTCTTCCTCTCTTTAGATCTTTGAATCAAATTCGCTCAACATTTTTTTTTTTTTAATTCAATTATCAAAGCAATAAATAATTAGGGGAAAAACAATAAAAATAAGAGAAAAACAAAAATAAAAATTTAACAAAAAGAAACAACACAAGGAATGAATTTAAAAAAAATATGAAAAATAGGTCTAAACTTTGACAAAACACGATAAATAACTAAAATCTTATATTGTATCGGCACGGTCGTTCATTTACCATCGTAATGGAATAAGTTTTCCATGAAGCCTTTCAGTGATCAAGTCGTCATTATCCATTCTGACCAAATAGGCCTAAGGCACACAGACAAGAGACCGAGAAAAAGGCGGGGCCATCTGTGTCCTGTAATGAATCATGCCGGTGATTTTTGCGCAGGAAAAAATAACATAAACACTAGTGACCTTAGATTCATCAGTGTATATTATAGACTATTTGGTGTCTGGACTAGTTGGTCTCAATCTAAATGTTAGCATGCTTCAAATCGCCTAATTTTTGGCGGCAGTTACTGCTGCGGAGGAGCGGCATCAGACTTGGCGATAATAGTTAAGCAAATAGCGGAAAAAGATACTAGTCATAGGTTGGGTTAAGTGCCTTGCTCTTTTTTCTTTTCTCTCCGTTCAGCATCGAATAAACGTGGAAAACAAAGTAAAATGTTGCTCAAAAGTTAGCATTATGAGGTGCTTAAAACGGTTTTAGAAATCCCACCAAAAAAAAAGGCTCTAACAATTGTAGTCTTGCGGTCAATAATGCCGACCATATAAGTCGGTGCTGAGCACTTTCGACCTCTCCCGAACTCGGCCAAACGCATCTTATGGAGAGAAATTTTTCGATTTCAAAGGTGCAAATCAACTCCATTAAAAGCAAGTGTGAGAATTTATGAGAGGGAAATTGTAATCATGACTTTTTCAAGAATGCGTTAAAGGTCTGTCACGACGGCAAAAAGATTATAATAAAAAAGATGTCGCGAGAGGAATGTTCTGTTTGAGAATGACCTGTTGTTTCTGAGAGATTTCATCAAAAATACGGTACCAGGGTACAGGTGCTTCTCGGAATGTCTGCTTACCTCAAAATACCCGTACTTACGAATAATTTGTTGGAAGAGAAAGGTCTCGCGTAAAGAGGAGGGTATTTTCGCAGGACCATGCAACCTTTGTAGGTGTACAGACGATTATGATCAATCCAACATATCCTTTTTGTGTGTGTGTGGTCGGCCGCTGCGGCAGATTTTTTTGATATTTTTTCAAGACAAAAACCTTGTACTCGGTTATTTGAAATTAATTAAAATTGTTTGAGGAAAATTGAGATTCTATCTGCAATCTAACAAGACTGACAATGAGAATTCAACGGATAGGTTATTCAATAAACACAAAACAACTGAAAAAAATTAATCACCATTAAAAAAAATAACCTCTTTTTAAACAGTGTTCGAAAAACTAATGGATGTACGGTTTATTATATTTAAGCCAATTCAAGCTGAAGCACAGACGCATATTTTTAGATAACGCTGCTGTTTGGTCGAAAAATACATACAGTAAAAATCGAAAACCAAAATTGTTCCATTAAATAATAGTATAAGCTTAGAAAAAAAAGAGCATGAAATTCATTTATTCATCTCTTTTAAGAAATAGGCCTACATTTTTGCTTAAATTTTCAATCAACGAACTATTTCAACTGTTATCCTCAAGAAAAATCGTAATTTATTTCAGCACTTCTGGAGTCTAGTTTTCTAACAAACACTTGAACCTTAAATCAGCATAACGAGAAGAAATATAAGGCCGCAATTATATCGGATATGATGGCAACATATCCGATATGTTATGAAAGGCTGAAACGATTTTTAAGTAGCGGAGAGTACGAACAGTATTAAGAGACAATTATTTTCCAGAGCAGTCGGAAAGCAACGCACACAATTACACGAGTCCCACAAAGTGGATGGTCGAGCAGAGATCGCGACAAAGGACTTGATCAACGACGTTATGTCCCCATCTGTCAGGAAGTCGGCCAGCCGCTCTCCCCCCCCCCCCCCCC
>Ga0058701_10002300_pt1 | contig 14361 bp, 6 predicted proteins | sample AgamicOrMae_FD_97039 | JGI IMG/M metagenome (GOLD analysis project Ga0058701, IMG submission 97039) | Agave microbial communities from Guanajuato, Mexico - Or.Ma.e | ecosystem: Host-associated > Plants > Phyllosphere > Phylloplane/Leaf | place: Guanajuato, Mexico | collected 2012-06-04 | reverse complement strand
TGTAGTGAAAATTCCACTGAATTTTTCTGTGTAGCTATATTGACTGAAATTCAGTGAATTTTCACTAAATCTCAGAGATTTTAATACATTCTAAGAGTGTAACTTTGTTGATGTACGATTTGAGCTAATTGTAAGGTTATCGATGTAAGCAATAGCTGGAACAACGAAATATCTTTGTTATTGTATTTTTAACAAATAATCTTGCTACCTCAACAAGCATTTTACCTGGAACGGCGTGTAGAGCGATCTTCGATATGGTCCAAAGGTGTGATATATCGAGATGCTGCATCTCGAGAGTTAATTTCGATTCATACCGTGAATTTGGCTCCTTGAGAGGTCAACAAAAGGAGCCTTTGTTAGTTGAAGGAGGCAAGCAGTTGAATCGAGACCCCCTCTTTATGTCCTGTTCTTGATTATTACTATTACATCGAGGGGTTGACAAAATTGGTGATACGGCGTTCACACAATTACTTACCACTCCCATGACTATACGTATATTACGAGGAAGGATTTTTCCCCTCGTGTGATCTACTTTCATTTGTTGTGGTAGCGTAGTGCAGCTTAAGGTAACCTAATGGTCGCCAAGACTGATGCCGCTTGCTGCAGCACGCTTATGCCGAGAAATCAGGCTTAGGAACTGCGAAGCGTAACATATCGCTTACCTTGGGTTTATATTTTCAAACATTTCTTTTTCTCGGAAATGCTATTTTTAAAGAGCTGCAAGTGAAGGAAGTGTCGCTTTGGTGGCGAGAGTGGTTCGAGCGAAGCTAGGCACAAAGACGTCTAGCGGGTGAAGATGGCATCGTACAGAAGGCGATACTGCTCGACTTCGGCACTTTCCGGTCCATCTCGGAAGGATTCGAACGAAACCGGTCGGCGCAGCTGATCCCCAGGTGTAAACTTCTCAACAAATATCGGAGTAATTAGAATGCTAGTTAAGACCGCACTCAAAATTCTTCCACGTTTAAACAATATTTGCAGAGAAAATGTTTGGCGTTTGGTGACGGATAAGATGCCAAGTCAAGCTTTCAACTGGCATTGACCCAATTCATATCCACTTTTGGGCTTAACTTTGCACCCCACAAAAAAAAGAAAAGAAAAAAAAGAAAAGAAAAAAAGAAAAGAAAAAAAAAGGAAAGAAAAAAGAAAAAAATCTGTTGTGCCGAAAAAAACCGAGAAAATTTATACTTTCTTCTGGGTATTTAATAATGCCAGGTTTTTTTTCATTAAATAGTGAAAATTTGCGTCTGCAGTGACCTACTTTCATTGGTTTCAAGGGATCTGAGACAGTGATATCATACCTTTAGATCATAGATCGATAAAAAAAATCTGCTTTAACAAACTGTGGAGGGAAAGCGTCTTTTAACCTCCAGAACGATTGGTCTAAGGTAACTGTCCCAAGACAAGTAGAAAGCTGATGATGAACGGATCCAAAATTTGATCTTCTGCAGAAAGTAGAAAGGAGGAACGTCGCTGTCAAAAGTTGTGAAACGCAAAGGTCGCTGAAAGGAAGCTGGCCGGAGTAGGTCGGACATTAGCAGGTTAGACAGCTGGATGCAGGTAGGTAATTTTTCGTGATTTTCCTATTATTCGTAGAAGCTGTCGAATCCGTTCACGAGGAACGTAACTCCATCGTCGGCCTGGCGTCGTCCGCGCCGAGAAGGGTCAACTTAAGTTCACCTAAAATATGGGAGCTATTCGTAACTCTCACTTCTAACGTCACAAGATGCCTTCCAATTTTCATATTGTTTACACAGCACAAAGGAACATGCCAGTGGACCACTTCCCCCGAAAAAGAAGTCGAGGCAGAGGACCCGTACAAAAAGTTGGAGCTTTTTTTTTCTTTGATAAAGTCGATAAAACGTCTTTGGAATGAAGCTTATTCGTTAACACTTTGGAATTACTTTTTCAGAACAAATTTCAAAATAATACAGTATTTTTTTAAAAAAGTGTTGTTTCTTTTTTTAATTGTAATTTTTTTAAAAAATGTTAAGTTTGGTTAACTTAGGCAAATTTAAATTAAGGTAGGTTCATCTAGGTTAAGTCATTTCAAATTAGGTAAATTTAAGTATCAACTTTGTGAACCTAAGTTAGGTTGACTTATGTAGGTTAAGTTAACCGAGGTTAGGTAAACCTGTAAGTCAACCTAGGTTAAGTCGACCTATATCAGGGCAACCTAGGTTAGGTCAATCTGTGTTATATAAATCGATGTGATTGCTTGATCAGGTTAGATCAACCTAGGTTAGTTAAACGTAAGTAATTAGGTCAACCAGGTTTACGTTAACTAGGTTTAAGTCTACATAGGTGAGGTTTACCAAGGGTATATTAACCAATATTAAGTGTATTAGTAAGTGTAGTCAAATAAAAATTATCGTCTGAAAAGTGGGAATATTGACAAAGTCAGTTTTTTGCGTGCTCCGCGATATCTACAATACCAAGTGTAGAGAATATGCCACCTGTAAAACTTACATTACCCACTTATTAGTGGCGTTTCATCAAATTGACACACTTTCTTGATCGTCTGACTTTCTGTTTTGTATAACCGCCGCGGGCCAGGCGTACTATATGCGCCAACTGTGCCGATTAACAGCTGCATATCTTATTAAGAGTCGTGAGTAACACCTCGCTGAAGTGGCCGCGATGCCTGCGCCGCTCGCAGCGCAGCACCGCAGCCGTCGCAGCCGCGCCGCCGCCGATTTCCAGTCGACAGGTGATTAGCATGCCGTTGAGGCAATTAAAACCCACGCCTCATCATTTCAATTATTTTTGCGTTTGAGGTGACAAGGCCTGTTGTACTGCACGCGACATTCGCGGGTACCGAATTTCTTCGTCGCGGCCTTAGACTGGTATCGCGAGTCGGTTCAAGCGTCTCCGCCGAACTCTCTTTACGCAGCCTCATTAATCCTAACTTATTCTAATCGAACCGTACCTACTCAAACATCCGATCTCCTTTTAACCTAACCTAACTAATCTTTACCTCCTCTTACCTAACCTAACCTTAACTCACGCTAAACTACCCTACCCTAACTCACCGTAGATTTAGGTAATTTTTTTCTTACCTACCCCACACTGATTCACCTTCACCAAATTTACCCTAACTGTAATTAAACTGCATCAGGCGAGGCGGCGATAGGTAAATATAAGTTTATCTCAATAAGTTGGGTTCAGTTATGAGGTTTTGTTAGGTCAAATTAGATTAGGGTAGGTTTAGTCAAGTTACGTTAAGTTAGGAGGTTATGTAAGGTTAGGTTAAGTTTGATGGTTATGTTAGGTTAGGTCAAGTTAGGTTAAGTTTGGAGGTTATGTTAGGTTAGGTCAAGCTAGCTTGTTTGGAGGTTATGTTAGGTTAGGTCAAGTTAGGTTAAGTTTGGAGGTTATGTTAGGTTAGGTCAAAGTAGATTAAAATAGGTTTGGTCAAATTAGGTTAAGGTAGGATAGGTTATGTTCGGTTTGCCATAGCTTTGGTTACGCAAATCTAGTATTGGATTTAATACGAAAAGTACTTTTCTAGAAAAGTATTCATGCCTTGTTCCTCGCTATGGCGTCTCTCCTTTCGCATTGCCGACTAGTACGTGTCACCCTGGAAGTAAAAAATGGAACCAAAAAAATTAACAGTGCACCTGAACTACCGACACTTCCAAGCGAGTATTTCTCCAGCACGTCTGCAATATTGCTGCAGCTGCAGCGGTCCGCCGCACCGCCAGCACGTCCATTTTTCGCATTACTCTGGCGCCCGCCGAAGCAGCCAGCCGGCCAGACCGAGCTGCCAGCAAGATGAGCGCAGTGCACTCTGCACATGGGCTTTACCTCAACAAAGTAAAAATGCACTGTTCCAGGCGTCACGATCAGGTACCAGTTTCGCCGCCTGGGGGTACCTTTGGGTACCTCAGCGTCAACGCCTGTCTTTAACACCGGAACGAATGCTTGTTAAAACACTCGTTTAGCTACCAAATCATAATACGATTATTTATCTAACCGATTTCTTGATGGCCAAATCGGCTATCAAAACAGTATTCTTCGAACTATCAAAGGAAGTGTTCTTTTTTCGACAGAAGTATTTTTGGAAACAATTACAGCAAAAATACTTTTGTATTGGTACTTACACCACTGAAATACACTTGAAAATTAGAGCTGAATTCCCATTTACATATTTTAGAAAGCCCATATTTTTAGATCAGTAAATAGAACAACCCAGCAGTTGGAGGAACGTCGTCACGAAAGGGACGGTTTGATTGTAACAACCAATCGCTTTGTTGATAAATATACTCAAGATAATTTTTGGTTTGTGGCAACTAAGGTTATAGTAGTGACACCCATTCGGTCGCCACAACGAAAATATATGCCGCAGCCTTAAAATTTGGTTGTCAGAATCATAAAAATTGGTCGCGAGAACCCTAAAATTTGGTCACCAGAATCACAAATTTTGTTGCAAGAAAAAGGAACAATTGATTGACACAATCAAAAACTGCGCATCTATGAAAAAATTGATTGCCACATCCAAAAAATGTGGTTTCTGTAACAAAAAAAAAATTGGTTGCTACAACCATAAAAATTTGGTTGAGTGTTAAGTAGTCTATTTGGTTGCTCCAAACACTTCCTCCGTGATTCTATGACGAGCATGGGTCACCTTAGATGCGCCAAGTTTTTCAATGGCGACTCGCCCCAACTTTGGTATGTGAATCTTGGTTCGTCTAACATATCTTGTGCTGTACGCATAGCTGTCCAAGCTGCGTCAGCGTTCCAAGCTGGCGCGGTATTTTGCAGCTTCTGCAAGAATGCGTGGGGCCCTGGACCTGAGCGTAATATGAGCTCGGCTGTGGCCACATGTCGATGGCGACGAAGTTTATCTGCTGAATGGCCCCCATTGTGCTCGGTGGGCAGTCGCAGGCACAGGCGCAGTTGCGGAGACTGCTGGAGCCTGGACGGCGGCCGGCTGCTTCTTATGTTTGCAATCTTAACGAGTCTCTCAAACGGAAAGTTGTTAGTACAGAGCAAGGGGCTCCTTGTGTTTGGCCATCGTGTCCCGCCGGAGCATACTGCAGCGCTTCTTGGCTTGTTAGCGTGTCAACTAGAGTCATATCTGGGAAACCCGTTCTCTTTGGCCAATTTTTAGCCAGAAAAAAAAACAACAAAGAACAGCATTTAGTGTATTTATTTTTAGGTTTGTTTTTTCTTTTGTTTTTTTTCAAAATTTTTTTTATTTAGCTTTAGTTTTTATTGGCTTAATTTTTTTTTTTGCCTTTGGGGTGCTCAAAAAATGAAGGGGGTAAAACTGAATTGATTTGTATTGTAAAAAATGCCGGATATCATAAGTTTAAAATTTGTTTTTGTACCCTAAGGAACTCAGAATGGCATTGCTCTTTTAATAAAAATTGTGTTGTTTTGCCTTGGAAATGCACAAGATATTTTTATTCGAAAAAAAAGGATTATTTAGCAATAATTTTAGTAGTCATCGAGGAATACTTGCCGAAAGTTCGTAACACAATAAATATTTTTAATTTCAAATCTAAGTTCCGTGTCCTGAGAATGTCCTCATAGGTCTTCATTTTTAAAAATAAGCACCTTGGAATTTTTCAATTTTATTTTATTTTTTTGGTGCTTTATGAATGCTTTAACAGTTTTTACTTTAAAATGAAGACAACGCTTTGAGTAAAGTCCGACTTAGGACTAGGAGACGTATTTAGGCGTTTGTAAAATGAGACCAACCATTAGCCACATCACACGATGATCTCTCTATTAAAAGCTTCCAAAGTCCCGCTATTTTCACTGACAAGTAAGCGACTTGAACGCACTAAAGCCTGCTCATGCCCACTGCATTTCCTTTGGATTGCATGTTTCCCAGCGCCTCGTTGCACATATGAAAAATACTCTCCAGTCGTCGGCCGAATTTGTTCAAATCTCGTGAAGGCAACAATGGTGTTCCTCACCTACGTTCCAACTTGACGTGCAGTATATATTAGGTATGAGTATGTTGCATATCCATCAGTGTCTGCACTCTGTGCGCAACGCGTAACACCGATCAGAGTTGCTACTCCACCAAAGGTCATATGCGCTGCTCCGACAACAAATGCCTCGTGGGTCAAGTTGTAAAATCAATTTTAAGTTGTTTTTTTTATCATTGCATGCCTATTTATATTGGTGAACGCGCAAAAGGGCTCTACTGATTTAAACTTCATTTTGAACAATCACTTTTACTCTGAGCAAGAACCAGTGAAAGATCACTGGTTATCCAGTGACCCAGGTGCCACTTGAAAATTTAGCGGAATCCCACTGGAAATTCGGTGAAAGTCCACTGGAAACCAGTGAAAATTTACTGGAAACCAGTTAAACTTTACTGTATGACCAGTGCCACGGCACTGAAATTCCCAGTTGCACCTGGGTCACTGGAGCTTGCTAGGGTGTTTTATCCAAGTACTGACTTCAATATCTAAAAATGAAAAAAAATGATGATATTGACTTACAGTTCTTTTGGAAGTGGCTAATAACAAAGTGTTTTGTTTTAATTTTTAAAAAAATACATTTTAAGTTTGCTTTGTTGTATTTCCGGTGACACCTAATTTTTAGCATAACCATGGGAAAGGTACATATTGACGAACTACTGTTTTCAGGGAGCTATTATGACATCTGCGATTCACTGCACTATTTCTGCTCCGATATTTTGTTTCTAATTTATTGTTTTATTTATGTTTCAGGTATGGGGCCAAAACCACACTACGAATATCGCGTGAGTCTTTTCTTTACGAGGGGACAGGAACTCCAAATATATCCGTGTGCACTGTATTACGCGATTAGCAGTCTGCTATTGTTATCTTGGTACTATTTCGACGATTTCGTGTAGTTATAGCCATCAAAGTACATTCACGGTTATTGCGTGTACACTTCAAATAAGAGTATGATATTAGCCTTTCGTATCAATGAATGAGTATTACGTGTACTCTCACGGGTATTACATGTTATATTGACTATATATCGTGTACAATTTTTGTACAATACATGCTTACTCACGTTTTTTGATCATGACTACAATCCGATTAGTACGAACATTTTCTGCTATTGTTACGTTTGGTTTTCGCTATCCTCTAGTACTACGCGGTGTGCGTACTATTATGCGAGTTCCTGAACCCTCACTACTATTTTTGAGTAGTTATTTTACCCACTCATGCCGAGGTAAATAAACTAAATACGAAACTAAAGGTCAGAAAAGAGGTCATTAATCTAAAAAATGCTTGAACTATTCGTGCATGACATTGATACATTCAGAGTAATATTTTTTAATGTTGGTAAAACTCCTTCTCCAGCAAAGAAACTTAACATTTGCAAATTTTTGCGAGCAAGTGTCAAGTTTTAGTTTACGCTTCGCACTTAGTTAAGCGACGCCTCAACGTAACAACAAGCACAGGTAGGGTACAGGTTGCGACCTCCAACCAATCTATCAAAGTGTTGTACCGCTGACAGGGTTCGCAGCATTCAGCCGGCGGCCATCTTGGATTCGAAAAGAGAAACGATAATCCAGTTTCAACGGCTGTTATCCCGTCAATTAAATTGTTGTCAAACTTTGTTATTTGCGGCGGACGTGCAATCCTGCCCTCTACTAATTTTTTGCAGGACTGTTCTCTAGTTGTCTATGGTATTTTTTTATGATTTGCTCAATTAATTGATTATGGAAAAGTTTTAGATCAATTTAAATCAGTTTTAAAGAATTTTTCCAGAAAAAAAGTTAGAGATGTCAGCATCACTAGAGGGACATGTTTGACAAGATGACACCGCTTAAGATTCTTAACTCGTCTTACAACAAGATGCGCAACGTTGAAGCAGGCTTGTTGAAAAACTTAAATTTTCAGTCGGATCGACGGAAACTGTTCCAAAAATTTATTCCAAAAGTTGACCAATGTGTGCAGTGGCTCCCCTGTTTTCCTTTCATACCTAAAACAGAAATGAGATAGTGCGTGTTTTCACTATAACCTGGAGTTTAAAGCCCAGAACTCTGGAGTTTCCCATACGTTAAAAATGTTCTGTCTCTTGATAAGCACGCATTTATATGTGGGGACTTCGACGCACGTTCAAAATGGCCGATATTTTTGAATGGGAGTTTTCGTGCGTAGAGACTTGAGCGTCGCTCTCGTGCCGAGCATTGCGGCGACGATTTAAAAATTTATCTCCGGATAAAATTTAGCCGCTTGAATTTGATGGAATCGCGAAATCTGGCAACACTGTTGCCTGTAAACTCCAGTCGTCCACAAATTTGAGTGTTGAGTACTCTAGTCACGTCTATTTTGTGCAAGTCAGAGGTGAGTCAGAGAGACTCAAAGAGAGCCGCGGTGGCTCCGAAAACGGCGCCGCGCAGCGCGGGGGGCGTTATTCCGGAGACTTGAGAGCACCCGCCAATTATGACGAACAGAGCCTTTATTTCAACTTCCGGACTCGAAAAATACTACTTCAGCACCCGCTCTTCCGAATTCCCCCTCAAAAAAGAGCTTTACTGGATCCCGATCTTTGAGTTAAAGATTTTTATCAATTTCGTCTTTTTTATGTAGTTACTTTTTTAAATGTAACTATGGTTTACGCAAGAATTATAGATACCAAGACATGCTGTGGACATCTCTTACCATGGTTAGAGATTGCAGCATTTCGGACATTTTTGATCTAGAACATCGGATTGATGTCGCATTAGGTGACTCCTTCATTTTCAAACACCTTTAACTTTTTCACCGCACAGTAAAAACAAAATACCCGTTTTAAGGAATGGTGTACCTGTTTTGGGTTTATCACGTATTTTGGTTATTTTTCAAGATAGACCTATGTTCAGCCATATCAATTAAAAGCTCCCGCTGAGACCTTTTAAATGATGTGGCTGAACAAAGGTCTGTCTTGAAAAATAACCAAAAAAACGCACTACCCCCGTTTTAGTCTCTTACCCAAAACAGCTATAGTGTTCCCTAAAACGGGTGTTTTGTTTCTACTGTGAAGTTGATCAATCCCATATTTGAATTTCTCAGCTCACGAGCAATCCAAAATATACCGACTTGCTAAGTTATCTTTTCTAGTTCTCGAGTTAATCGCAGTTAAGAGCACCAAAATCGCGTTATCTGGCAACACTGTATCGTGACATCCAGTCGCTATTCGGCCAATCAGTATGCGGGGAATATAGCCCCTCAGAAATAATAGTCTCTACTACAGTGGCGGCTGATTTATAAGTGGTCTCACCAGGTAGAAACCGCTCCGGCTGACCTTTTTTCCCTTCATTCAGAGCAAAGTTTCTTCTCGTGGCGTTATCGCCTACATGGACGTCTTGTGCTATTCTTTGTTACGAAGCGTGAGATGTGGTGTCGATTCGGAGGCGTTTTTGTAGATATCTGTTTGATTTGAGATACATTGGTTGCTTGTTTTGGTTATGATACCTTGCATTTGTCTACCTGATATTATGTGGTATATCCTACAACATTTAATCAAGTGTCTGTGCTTACATTACTAGTCTGTAGAGTTGTTAATATGTCCCAAAGGAAAATTCTGTTTGTTTTCCAGGAAGTGAATTAAATATCCCGGAATACTGTATCGCTTTTTCTGAGGGTATTGTGATCAGTATTTTGATTCAGCTTTTTTTTCCCTCTGTAGTTAATATTTATATAATTCCACCTAATTTACATATCGAAATTTGAACAAAAAGTTTCTTCATCTTTAATCATGCTCAGATTTCTTTTTTACAGTATCTTACATAGGTTCTTCAAACGATATCGTTGTTTTGGATATGAATTATCTTATCATCATCGAAGGTAACCCATTTCATCCCTTTTGGCTATTATCAATCCTGAGTTGAAGTTCTTTTAACAACGACATTTTTTTTTGGCTTAAATCAAGTTTTTTGAAGTGCAAACGAGACATCAACTTAACATTATCAAAAATATTTAGTAGTTTTAAGTATCATATCACGATATATTAATCCATTAGTTAAGCTATTTCCTTCTCAATTACATTTTCTGATCCCTGTATGCACAAATAGGTTGTAAAAAAATAAAATCGTAAAATCTACCTAAAATAGTATTCGCTGATTCACTTGCTGCCAACCAGTTCAAACACCTAGAAGGGTTACTTTTCTCCTTAAAAAACAAGAAATTCAGCTTACACGCTTTAAGATTTTTCTCGACAGCCACACTTCGCTACCTCATATTCCAGGAGCGTTCAGCAGGAAAAGTATTCCGAGAGAAATTAAAAACCATAGTCATAAATCAAAAGACCTATCAAGTCGATATAAAAATCAAATGACGTATCAATTGAGTCCGCACTTTGAGCGTATTTTACAGATGATATCCCCCAAAACGCTTGACGGACTCCACCTTCCCAGCTTTTGTGCAAGGCGCATCTTTGTCATGTGCAAGCCGAGTGGAAAATAATCGGCGGATGGCCTCGGGTCGGCTTCGGGTTCCGACGCCCGATGCGCTCGACGCGAGCGGACGACGTGTGCCGTTCGTGGAGTGACGGACGTCGCCGAGCTGCCGGGTGGCCGATATCGGCCCATCCCTGCGATGCAGCCGCTGCGAATTTGCGCCAGTTGGTCGGCGCATAAAGCGCACGGGAGGCCCACATCCTGGGTGTCTAGTTATGCGCGAATAACTGTTATGAGTAACGGTATGCGACCTAACCTCTGGATGAAGCTTTGCCAAGTTTTTTTGACTTAAGTACTAAGCTTGGACCGTTTAGAGTAAAAATCTCTTCAGAATTATAAAGAGATAAATTTTTGACCCTTGAAATTTTTTGTAATCTAAGCCCAAATCGTTTAATCCAAAAATCTCTTTCGATTTTTAGGATTATGAAAAGCAGATTTTTGGCGCTTGAAATGTTGTATAAGTTTAAATCGTTTTGTCCAAAAATATATTCAGAATTTTCAGTATTACGAAGAGCAAATTTTTTGCGCTTGAAATTTTGTGCAATAAAGCCTAAATCGTTTTGTCCAGAGATCTCTTCCGAATTTTTAGCACTATAAATAGCAATTTTTCAGCGCTTTAATTTTTTTAAATGATGTCCAAGGAATGCTATAAATCTTGCTTCTGGACAAGATCGGGTTGTAATCGTATATAAAAGTAATAATTTGAGAGGAAATTTTCTCTGTTCCCTAAAATTTTGTATTTGGCGGAGAAAACTCTTCTGGCCATTAGCTAGAGATGCGGGCTTGTCCCTAAATATTGCAATCTGACGTAATCATTTTTTTTTAATAAGTCTTGTCTATTTCTGTGGAAAATTCTGAAATTTGAAATTTTGGTTCGTGTGTTGAATTTATTTCAATTAGACTTGATATGAAGCCACCTTGCACCATTGAAGTCGTTCTTCAACTTTTTGCCGCTTTTGCGAAGTATTCTTTTTTTAAATTTTATTTTTTCAAAAACTGTATTTTTTTCTTACTCGTGTTTGGCTGATCTACCTGTAGCGCCCCCACATCGCTTCGTACAATCTCCTTATTTTTAATCCTACTCCAGTTGGTGCCCGACACCGCCGTACATATTTCAATGAAGAATGGTTATCAACGCGGGTGGCGGTACGATTCTCACGAGTCAAAACTCAGGTGACAAATGACTTGTAATTCTCACCAAGCAATTAGCTAATTAGAAACAGGCTTTCTCGCTTAGATTGTCGGTAATTTTACAAGCATTTGCTTTTACTAGACACGCCGGGTCGCGGCGACGAACTTCTTTGTTGGCAAATCAACCGCGTTTATTTACGATAACTGTATCTACTGGTATTGGTTGTCGCCAGGAACATTTATCTTAGTCAGTCTGAATAATCCGGTATTGCGTTTGGGTGGGTTGCACAGGTAGGTGTCCCACTAATTGATTTTTCTTTCCCCTGTTTTTTCATAGAGTTACGTGAAACACGTTAGTTTTCTTATCTTTGCGCCTACTATAAGAAAATTGAGAGCCTAACGTAATACTGAAACCGAAAGTTGCATGAATGAATTAAATATGAATTAATGACATTCCATATGCATCCGACTTTTTTTCTGCTCTTAAAATGTCGAGAAATTAAAATTAGTTCGTGTATGGCGTTAAAATAGGCACTTTCTTAAAATTATTATGCCAAAAATAAGTGATAAAAAGTTGAACGTTTTCTATCTAAATATGTTTTTATAGGTAAGGTTACGATAGGTTACACAGAGAGCGTCACCGCAAGGTTAGGTTATAACACTTCACGTTACGGTAGATATACGTCACGTCGGGATACGTTTTGTTGGTCCTACGTTTACGTTGGGACGCGTTCGAAAACGGCATCCAACGATGTTCTATCGCTGTCTTACACATGGAGTTCTCATAAGAGAGAAAGAATATCCTTCGGGTAGCGTTTTCAAGCGCAGCCTTGGGGAAAAAAGGACGCAAGCTTCTCCCGCAACGAAAATTCACCAAGGGCTTATCAAGTCAAATCTAAGTTAAGAAACTCGATAATTGTAAATAACCTTTTCTCAATACGTTTCGCAAGTTTGAATGCGTGAGTGAATAAAAAGATGGCGTCAGTAGGAAGGAGTGAGAGAGAGAGGTCGCTAACCTGAGTCTCACCGGCGTCTCCGTAAAAAGGCTCCTCTCGTGATGACATCCGTCTATTACAGCGGTGTCTCCTTAGAAGTGACGGACGGCATCAAAAATTTGTCACTTTTTCTACGCTTTTTCATCGGGTACTCAGGGAGTACTCGCCGAGGTACCCGCCGCATCGCCAGGGTCATGAGGCATTGCACCGGATGAGGAACGAGCGGTTCCCGTGAAATTGACACTCTCCGGGACAATTTTAGGTCTTTTTATGACTGTACCGGTACTGACACCCTAGCTAACAGGTGAATCAACTATTTTTCATGTCTTTTTCACATAATTTACCATCGGATTTTTAAAAATATTGACTTTTTCTCAAGAATTCTTATTAAAATATGTTTTTTAAATTGAAGACTCTTGGAAGCATATTATTTTTTAAAGGACAACGTAATAGCTGTGATATAAGTTTTTGCACTCTGTTAAACCTGCAAATTAAGCTTTTTTAATCAAAAACACCATTTTTATCATTTTTTTTCTTTTTGAAAAAGTCTTGGCCTACCGCAAAAGGTTTTTTTTAAATACCGATCGAGATTATTTTCCTTTTTCCTCCGTACCGACCTTCGATGAGAAACTCCCGTTAGCCTATTACTGTGAAGTGATGCTGTTCAGAAACAAATACTTATCTGAACCTGCAACAGCCCAAAGTGTTAGGAGTGAAATTTAGCTCAAGAAAAATTCGAAGGATTTTTTCCATAAAATTACTTAATTCAAAGCTTTGGACAATGCCTATATTATTAAATTTCAGGTTGCTAGAGGGGTGATTTTTTTTAAATATTTACAATACTGAACTAAAATCCTCGAAAATAAATTTCTCTGTTTCCGAACGGCATCGATGGGCGGTAGAGGGTTAAAAGAATAAAGAGATTTTTTGGGTCTTTGCATTGTTTAAAAATTTCTTGAATTTAGTTTGAAGTCATATTTAGAAAGTTGCGTTTGCACTCTGCATTAAAAAAATCTTTCTCAAAGCTCAAAACGTCCATTTTTATTGACATAATTTCGGTTATCACGGATCAAAACTCACCCCATGTCGGAAAATCTCGTCTGGACCGCCGTGAGTGGCCGCGGCCTGGGAGCAAAAATGTGAGTTAAGAAAGGCTAGTTAGAACGTGGTTCCATATTGACGCATTAGTCATTACCGCTAATCGGTTTGAGTTTAACGACTGTCAATTAACGGAGCATTTTCTCGGAAATCCCGAATAACGAACAAGACGATAATGATGATTAGGACCCCCCTTGACGAACACACAAACAAACGGAGGGTAAAAAGCGAGCTTCGCCAATGACATATTCCATGCTCCTTCTATAGTACGCGAAAATATAGGGTTAAGTGGGTGTTAATTGCAAGGTAGCTGATTCAAGGAATATAACAAGCATTTTCGCTGACGGAACGCGGCCCGGCGTGGCAGGGTTCTACAGACGGGAGCGGCTTCTCGGCTAATTTGAAAAGAAATTATCGGGTAACATCGTGTCGGCCGAGCACCTGGTATCCTCGGTGTACCTTCATACCGGAACAAGGGAATATTTGCTTCTATCGTAACCGCGCGGTTTTTGTCCGGCCGTGAAAGAGAAGTGTCGAATACTTTGAAAGAGGTGTTGGATGTATTAATCTGAATTTCGGCGTTTAGATGAGCAGAGAGACAGCGCACTGTAATTTTTAAGGTAGAATTTTCAACCTTTTAGTTTAAATTTGGTGCTACCCCCCGTCGTCAAGCCGAGCGGAGCGATAGCGAAGCGAGGCACAAGGCACCTAACCTAACTTAACCTAGGGTTACCCAACTAAACGGTCGCCAAGCCT
>Ga0058701_10002299_pt1 | contig 14362 bp, 7 predicted proteins | sample AgamicOrMae_FD_97039 | JGI IMG/M metagenome (GOLD analysis project Ga0058701, IMG submission 97039) | Agave microbial communities from Guanajuato, Mexico - Or.Ma.e | ecosystem: Host-associated > Plants > Phyllosphere > Phylloplane/Leaf | place: Guanajuato, Mexico | collected 2012-06-04 | reverse complement strand
CCCCGAGTGCCATCGCCTCTTCTCGTCGGTCTTCAATCTGGAGGAACACAAGCGCTCTAAGCACGCCGAAGGACACGAGCTTGAAGACGGACTCGAAGAGGTGAGCTGCACAACTTGAACCTGTTCCTTCTTATGCTACATAAACATTCGAGTTTGTCGAAACTCATCTCGCCTCTTTCGTACATTTTGTACGATTTATGTAGAGTAGGAATGTGAATCTCGTTAACTTTAAGTGGGTAATGTGGTGTTTCAGGACGACGACGCTAGCCATCACTTCCTGTCGCAGCTGAAAGTGAGTGAGAACGCGGGCCGGTCGGAGAGGGAGGATCGCCGGAGTTTGGAGGCGGACGGCGCGGCGCGAGGCAGGAAGCGGCAGGCGGCCGCGCCGCTCGAGGAGACCGCCGCCAACCGCAGGAAGAGCTCCAAGCCCAGGAAGATCGCGCGGACGCTCAGCAACGGCTCCAACGCAGGTACGACAATCATGTCAAAGAGAAAGTGAAAAGTTGCTTCTCAATGTATCAGCACATATCGTAGGAGAATGTTTTTAAGCCAGTTCTAATACCACAAACCTGGAGAACCTAGAAAACCTGGAAGAGTCAGGTTCAAAGTGGTCAAGGAGAATCAGTAGAAGAGGAGTGAAGGAAACTTGTGACCTGGACGATTTTCGGAATGCCGCGAAAATTGCTGTATTTCGGAGCCAAGTGAAACTTTGGAAGGATTTTTAGAGGTTTCGTAAATGTTCTTTAAAATCGGGAATTCCCAAGTTTGGTCCGGTAGAAATTTAAAATTGGCGTGGAGAACCTGAAGAAGTCCGGTAGAATTGACATCATGGGGCCGTACGAATTTAGCAAATACGACCTTATGCGTTCGTACTCAAGTCGACCTAACCTACGCGGTTGTTTGTCGGAATGAATGCATTAGTGAAAGGTTGAAGTAGGGTAGGAATCCGACTTGTAAAACGAAGGACATATACTGAATGTTGCAGACGAAGAGGAAGGTGAGCCCGGGGCGGTGCAGTGCGTCGTCTGCCAGGCGTCCTTCACGCGCCTGCAGGATCTGCTGGAGCACGCCCGGAAGCACGAGGGAGGCGACGACGGGGAGAGGCGCGCGGGCACCACGGCGGCCCCTGCGGCGCGCCTCCCCGCCACCAAGACTTGCCTGCTGTGCGAGAAGCACTTCTCGACCAGGAGCTCCCTCAACAGGCACCTGCTGACGCAGCACGGCATCGACCCGCAGGACCTGCACGACCAGCAGGCGCAGCAGGCCCAACAGGCCCAGCAGGCACAGCTGGTGCTCAAGCAGGAGCCTGAGGAGGAGCTTGAGGACCCCATGGACAATCACGAAGGTCGCATGCTCGTCGAGAGCATGCTCGAGCCAGAAACGGTCAGTCGCCAACAGATATTACCCACTTCGGAACTATTTCTCTGAACGCGATTTAATTATTAACCGATTCAGATAATTGATTGAACGACCCCATCATTGAATTGCTCCGCTCGAGGGCGATCAAAAACATGCCCGACATGATTATCTCAAGCGATGCTCGAGTTAACCGTGGTTGTTTGTGTTCAGGTGTTCTGTTGCGAGTCGTGCATTCGGGAGTTCACGGACCGGTCGTCGCTGTGGCTGCATATGCTGTACACGCACAAGGAGGCGGCGGCCACTGCCTGTGGACTGTGCCTCAAGGTGTGCGGCGACAGGGAGCGACTCACGATGCATCTACAGTCCTGCCACAATGACTCGCTCAGCGAGAAGAGGCGATACAGGTATAGTGCACATCGTTCACACTTAAGGTTTATTTTTCAAGCTCTTTTCCTTCGGCGGGCGGAGCGAGGTATATTAGCATGTAACCTAACTTAATCTAGCCTAACTTAACCTAACCTAACTGAACCTAACTTAACCAAACCTAACCTAACGATCACCTAGTGTGATGCGCTTGCTTCTCAGCCGTAGTGACTTCGATTCCTAGCTTATTTGGTCCGTTTTGGTTCCAGTTGCAAGATCTGTATGCGGCAACACGACACCCGGAAGAAGCTGTTGTCGCACGTGCTGATCCACTGCATCGGCGCCGACGCCCCGGAGGACTACATCATCGTCAACGCGGAGGTGTCGCACCTGCGGGAGGACGTCGACGAGGACGAGGAGTCGTTCAACGACGTGGCGTTCCCCAACGACTCGCCGGTGCCCCCGATGGCCGTCGCCGCGGCGGCCAACTCGCCTTTCGCCTGTCAAATCTGCCTTAAAATTTTCCCCAATGAAGAGAAGATGGTCAAGCACAAACAGAACGCTCACCGGCAGGACGCTTTGGTCAGTACCACGCTACTTTTGCTACCTTTGCATGTCGATTTCCACGGTTGCCACGAGATCTGAAAATCAGGGAAATCCTGGAATGTCAGGGAAAAAGACCCGATTAGTATAAACTTCGAAGGAAACCGAAGCTCTGAGGAAAAATAAATCCTTGTTTCTTTAAATTCGTAAACGGTTATAATTGACTGGTTTAAAGTATAGGGAAAATTCGAAAAAAAGGTTCAGGGGAACCAGAGGAATATCAGAGAATTTGAAAATTTGAGTTGCATTCCTACACTGATAAAGTGAGAGTTTGAATTTTCGATGTCCTGCATTCGAAGTTTGGTCGCCAAGCAGAGCGGAGTGTCAACGGAGCGATGCACAAGACTTGTTACTTCACGTAACCGACTTTAGTTTAACCTAATCTAACCTTTGCAGTTGTATGTCTGTTATCATACTGTAATGCGAAACTAAACCACGGTGAATCGCGACAGCTGTGCTGTGCCATCTTTCAAATTTTCTTTGCTTTTTTCCCCCATAAACATACGTTGCCTACATTGACCTACTTGTAAATCCTTAGAATTTTGAATACTCCCAATTCGACGAAAACTTTCCGTTATACGAACATGAAGAAATGTGTTTTATCTATCGAAAACTTTTTAGGTCGTTTCAAGCGAGCATAATTGTTTACATAGTTCCACTTTTTTGGTGGCTGTTATATCACATGTTTGTGGAACAGCTGCCATTCCTCATTAACTCATAATCGCCCTAAGTATTTGGAGTGTTTAGCTCAAGAGAAATTGGAAGGATTTTTTCCATTAAAATACGCAATTTGAAGCTGTGGAAAATGTCTTAAGTATTAAATTTCAGGTTTCCAGAGGGGTAATATTTTTTAAATTGTGACAATAATGAACTGAAAAGATTCGCTAAAATATTTTTTTTCTGTTTGCGAACGGCATCGCTGGGCGGTTGGGGGTAAAGAATATTGAAAGTGCGATTCATTTATATGACATTTAGGTGACCGACCAGAAACTTTTTAGAACTAACTTTTACTGAAACGGAAATGTTCTTCATCTTTGCCGTTAGGACGAATTAAACTCCAGAAGATCGTCTGAACCAATTTTCAAGCTGAAGTTGTTTTGCTTTGACGCCCATAAACACTGAATCTGTGTACAGAGGAAAGTACTTGCTTAATTTTATGTGGGTTTGTTTTCAGATAAGCGCGTCGTCTGCGGGCAACTACCACCTGTTCTTCCGGTGCGAGCTGTGCGGCGTTTCGCACCAGAGCAAGTCGGACCGCTGGAAGCACGTGTACGAGAGGCACGGCGACGACCCCAGCGTGCTGTGCAGCAAGAGCAACTGCGCCAAGGTGTTCGCCTCCGCAGAGATGAACATCGAGCACGTGAACCACCACAAGCTCCAGGGCGCCATCCCCAACACGTGCGAGATTTGCGGCAAGCTGTGGAGCTCCCGCGTGGACTACTGGAAGCACATGATGGGCGTGCACGCCGAGGTGGTGCCGTTCACGTGCGGCGTGTGCCTCAAGGTGCTGCCGGACCTGTCCCAGCTCATCGAGCACGTGCGCGCCAAGCACTGGCCCCTCACCGGGGGCGACTTCTGCTGTGATATCTGCGGCCGGCCCTACTCCAACCGCTCGAAAATGTCGCGCCACCGGAAGATCCACTTCATGACGGTGGCGAAGAGCGACGAGGGCCGCGGGGGAGAAAGCCTCGCCGAGCCGCCCAACGACGAGGACGTGCGGCCCCGCCCCGCCATCGCCACCAAGAAGGCCAACAAGGTACATACCAGCATATGAGGTATTCTGTCTTTCTCTCTTATGAGATCTCCATGTGTAAGACAGAGGTAATACATTCTAAGGTGCGTCCCAACGTATTTCCTCGGTCTCGGTAGAAACTTAATAGTGAATTTAAAATCCCCGTAATACGACGTTCTTAGTCGTCTCCTGAACGTCGTATCAAAGACTCTCCTCTAATAGAAACTATTGCAAAGCTCTAGCTCTGTAACAAATATTATCCAACAGGACTTATCATGTTTACGTAGTCGGTATATAGAGAATGAACTTTTTTCTACAATATTTTCAGTTAACAGTTAAATATTTTAAGTTACAGTCCTGTGTGCCTAAACAAATTTTTCCTCACCCAGCGCTGCCGTTAAAAATCAGCCAATTTTTTTAAAAGATATATTTTTTGTTTTTATTTTAAAATATTCTTCTCAAAGCCCTTGAACCAGCAATCCATTGATTCTTACAAAGCCAATCTTGAACATTTCGATGCGCAACGAATGCGTGTAAGTGTTTGGAAGAAGAATTGTAGTGTTTAATATGGGCAACGAGCGAATGATGAAGATTTTATTTTTTGTCTTTTTTTATTATCATAAAATTGGCCCAACAAGCTTTACAATAAGGGTCTCTTACAGTTTTGTGATGGTCGTGTCCATGACTGATGTGGTTTCAAACAAGAGAGGTAAACATTTTGGTTGTGAAGGAAACCTTGTTCCCCACTGAGCCTCTCGGTCTGTTTCCGGTCTTGTGTTCGAGTTGAATTCCCTTCCTGTGAGAGCGTCGCTTGAAACGCGCGCGTTTTTGTCGCCAGTCTGCGGTCCGTCGGGCGGCAGCGGGGGCGGCGGACAAAAGCCCGGGCGGCGGCGCGGAGCGGCTGCGCTGCGACGGCTGCCCCGACATGGAGTTCGCCACCCGCGAGGAGCTGGTGACGCACCGGCGCGTGAGCCACAGCATGCTGACCTGCGACCTGTGCGACAAGTTCTACGGCCGGACGTCGCACCTGTGGAAGCACGTGAATCGCCTGCACCCGGGCCACCCCGCCATCACCTGCTCGTACTGCGGCAAGATCTCGGCGTCCAGGGCGCAGCTCAAGGCGCACGTCATCAAGATGCACCGCGCCGGCGGCGGACTTGGCGCCGCCGCAGCGGCCGTCGTCGCCGCAGCCGACCCCAAGGGACAGAAGGTAGGCGCGCACTCGGGACACTTTCACTCAAACGGTTCAAAACCCCAATATCTGGGTTATCAAGGTCGAGCAATTTGGCTTTTAGGGAAACGGAAATGAACACCGTTTTGTTGTAGCTCGCAATTCTGGCTCGAATATATTGAGAAATGGTAGCTGTTAGTGAAAAAGTAGATGAATGATCATTTCACACAGGAGAATCTTTCTAGATCAGTGTTTTGAAAAAAAAAATGATTCTAAAAAATCAACGGTCTATTTTGACTGACGAACTTTTCTTGCTCAAAACTATTTTGAATATATTTTTCTAATAACTGTTGGTTAAATTTTTTTAAGTTGAATTTGATAACTGAATGATCTCGATTTATTATTCAGCAGATCTTTAATACAGTATGCATGAGGAAGATCTTTTTGAAAAATATTTTTCATGGGTTAAGAAGATCGTTCGTTGATGAAATGGCTGGAATTTTAAACAATACTGTCAATGGTGGCTTCACGTTATTCGGGATTTAGGTTCTGTCGTGTCAAGTAACAATCAAAGTCTGTCGCTTCAGATATGGGTCCAAAATATTAAGTGTGCATTTTTCAATTATGAGGTTCCTAAATCCTGTGGCTCTTTCTGTAACGGGCTTGAAAATATCTTCTTTTTTACATATTTTGTCTCTTGTGATTCCCCTGTATGATTTAAGTCATTGATCTACGAATTTTTTAGTTCCATTTTTACTATTTCCTTTTTTTTCTGTTTTGAAGTGATCGTTATGTTGGGGCATGTTGCCCAAGGATAATTCTTTTTTTTTTCTCGTTTCCAATTTACGTATGTTTAAACATTTTTTTATTATAAAGACCTGATTTACTATTGAAATAGCTTGTTTGAGCAATGTTGCCGTTTCGGTCAATTATGAAAGCTTGACTCTGGCAGCGGGACGAGAGGGTATGATAGCATCTTAGGGGGTAGGTATTGGGCTTGCCGTCCTTCCTTCCATCGGTCGGTGTGTTGACGTTGCTGCAACTCCTCAATATTCGCTCAAACCGCTTGAAATGGAGTTTGACCGCTTTTGGTGTTTGCCTTAACATTCGCTCGAGGTGGCTCGCTTTGCTTTCCAATTTTCACCTCTTTATAACTCACCCAATGAAACCTTGTCGTAGAAATTCGCCTCGTTGCTTTTTTTTCGTTGATATTGACTCATATAGGCTCTTTAATAACCTCTCCTTACCTTAATTTGCTCACAAGGTGTTCCACCTTTCTTAGCCCCGCTGGGTGCGCCTTGTGGGGTCATGCACAAATTACGTATCGCGGAATAGGCTATTTTTCGATCGGGTCACCCTCGTAACGCCTTTTCCTATACCGTATGTATGGGGCGTAACGCAAGCGTGAACCCCCCTCCCCCGCTCAGAGCGTTACGTAATATGTGTATGACCCATTTAAATCAGTTTGCTTGCTCAAAAGGAAACCTAAGTGTTTAGTTTCTACACCAACAGTGAGAAACCCAAGTGCGTTCCTGCATATTCGATACCGCGTTTTTTTGTTCATCCTTGTAGTGTTGTGTGGTAGAGGTAACTGACTGAAAATTCTGAAATACCCGTGTTCACATGCAGCCTACTACGAAGTGTTTTTTTTTTTTGAGGTTGAAAAGCGAGCGAGCTCTTTTGTCGAGCGAGTGGAGATTTGGTGTCGGGATTTTAAAAGTGTTTTGGTGATGTTCAGGTGAAGCGAGCGATAGGTCCTCAGCCTTGTCCTCAGTGCTCAAAAGTTTTTCGAAATCGCTATCGAGTGGTGCGCCATCTCAAGAGTTGCAGTGGGCCTCGCGGCGCATCGGCGGTGGCCTCGGCGGCCCCCGCGGCCCCGGCGGCCTCGGCGGCGGCCCCGTGGGAGCCCAGCCTCGGCGCCCGGCCGCTCGCCTGCACGCACTGCCCCAAGACCTTCGAGCACCCCACCGCCCTGCGCAAGCACGAGCGCTCCTCGCACATCACCTACCGCTGCGAGCTCTGCTCTGCCGGCGCCATGCCCACCAAGACTGCCCTCATGGAACACATACGCATCGCCCATAGAGGTAGGTTCGCGGTTGCGATTGAGTGCTGATGCAAGAGGCTGACGCGACTTTGTTTTAAGGAGCGGAAGAGCTGACGTGCTCTGTGGAGGACTGCGGCCTGGTGCTGCGCACCATCGCGGACAGGGAGAAGCACGAGACCCAGCACGGGGGCTCCCGGCCCCCGCCGCCGACCTGCCGCCTCTGCGGGGACCTCTACGGAAGCAAGCTGCGCCTCAGGAAGCACATGGTAGGTTGAGATTCAGGGCGTTTCCGCGCGATGTGTTTGGCGAGGTGCTGAAGGTCGGCGTGTGTTGGCAGGTGCTGCACCACAAGACGGACGTGTCGACGCTGTGCGGCGTGTGCCTGGTGTCGCTGGAGAGCGTGGGCCACCTGCGGGCGCACGTGGCCCACGAGCACGCCGCCGTCCTGGAGCGGCCCAACACGTGCCGGGTGTGCGCCAAGGCGTGCGGAGGCCGCTACAAGACGCTCGCGCACATCAAGCGCTGCCACGGCAACCTCGTCGAGGCCTGCAAGGAGTGCTGCGCTATCTTCGATAAGGCGGACGATCTGGACAGGCACATGAAGAAGGTGCACAAGGGAGGGGACAACTCGGCGCTGTCCGCCGATGAGGAGGACGACGACGAGCAGGAGGACGAGGACGAGGAGGAGGAGCCCTCCAAGGACGGCGTCGGGCGCCTGGAGGGCCGGCCGCAGGCGCTGCCGCAGGTGCAGGCGCGCAGCCAGCCGCCGGCGCGTAGCCAGGCGCAGGCGCGCAGCCAGCCGCCGGCGCGCAGCCAGCCGCAGGCGCGGCCCGCCGCCGAGCCGGTCCATCTGAACGGGACCGCGGCCCTGCAGACGCACCACTGCGCGCACTGCCCCAAGTCGTTCAAGCACCGGAAGGACATGACGCGGCACGTCCGCAGAAAGCACGTGGGCGCCGAGCCGGGCGACGGCGTCGAGAGGAGGCTGGCCTGCGGAGCCTGCATCCAGAGGTTTAAGACTGAAAACGAACTGCTAGCTCATTACCTTAAGGCGCATAGTGAACTTACGGATAGCGGCAAGAAGAAAGAGGCGAAGAGCTCGCCGTCGGGCGACGCGCGCCCGAGGAGGCTGTACAAGTGCAACCTGTGCAAAGAGTCGTTCCGGATGCCGTCGCAGCTGATGCAGCACCAGAAGCTGCGCCACCGCTCCGACACCCAGACGCTCAAGTGCTCCTCCTGCGACAAAACCTTCTCCAACAAAGTGATCCACCTGAAACACGAGGTGATATGCAGGCGGGAGAGGGAGCACAGCATGTCCATCCTCCAGCAGAGCCTGGAGCTGGGCAAGATCAAGCTGGAGATGGACGACATGGACGAGTACGACGGCTTCGGCGGCCACTTCATGGACAGCGTCGACTCGGAGACGAACCACGTCGGGGAGGCGGGGCTGGGCACGCCGTCGGGGGGCTCGGGCAAGCCGCCACGCCACAGCCGGAAGGTGTACGGCGAGACGGCGGGGCCGGTCAAGTGCCCGCTCTGTGATAAGCACTGGCCCGCCCTCAAGCACCAGTGGCAGCACCTGATCCGCACCCACCGCGAGGCGGCCGCCACCACCTGTGGGGTGTGCCTCAAGGTGTGCTCCAGCTACAAGACGCTGGCGACGCACCTGCACGCCGCGCATCCGGGCCACCTGGAGCGCGGCGGCAACAACTTCACGTGCCAGATTTGCGGCCGCTACCACAACGCGAGGTCCAAGCTGGAGCTGCACAACGCCATCCATCTGGGCCTGGAGAACGAGTCTTCGCCGGGGCCCTCGCTCTTCACCTGCTCCACCTGCTTCAAAGTGTTCTCCACCAGCGAGAGCCTCGAGATGCACGCCCTGAACCACCGGGCCAAGGGGCCGCCAAGGCCGCACGCCCAAGATAACACCCCGAAGGGCAAAGTACCCGCCAACAAGTCCCCCGGCGGCGGCGTCGAAAACACCAAGCATTGTGATAGACTGGCCGAGTCGGACTCCGACAGCGGGGACGATTCCTCCAGCAACGATTACTCGTGCCAGAGGTGCAACAAAATGTCCTTCTCCTCTTACCTGCAGCTCACGAAGCACTACAAGTTCTGCACCAGCCCGGACAAGTCGGCCAAGAAGCCTGCGGTGAAGACGAACTCTGCCTCGGCGGAAGTGCCGAAGAAGGCGGAAGTGCAAGTGAAGAGAGAGCCGGAACACGGAACGGAGGACTCGAGGGAGCTCAACAGCGAATCTCAAGGCACCAGCAGTGAAACAGTGAGTGACAAGGTGAGCAGGGAAAAGGCGGGCAAGAATTGGGACGCGAGTGACGAGTCGGAGAAGAAGAGCGAAGGCGGGAACAGTGACTCCGACTCGGACTCCGATTCGGACGACTCGTCCGACTCTTCCGACGATTCGGACGACTCGTCGTCGAGCGACTCGGACAGCAAGTCGGGGAGCAAGTCGGATTCGTCCGACAGCGACGACGACAAGGAGGACGACGAGGGCGAGCGGAAGGACGACGACGAGTCGCGACGAGCCGTCGAAAATCTGGTCAACGACATCGGAACCTTCGGTTCGCCTATCTATGAGTCGGGCTGAACGCTAACCTGGCTGAATGTGAGTTGCCTCGGTGCCCCGCTGTTTTTCGTCCACCCGCTCAAATAAGCCATTTTTTTTCTTTGCGCCGCCGTGGCCAGAAACCCGACACTTCTCTGTGCAAGTGGTGTTTTATTGATTAGTACGTTTCTTCTTTGTTTTTCATCTTCGATTTCTTTTTGCCAGAGAATCAAAACTCGGTTTTCAGCGACGATGTCGTTTTAACGTAGAGCGCCGTGTTCAAAGCGAGTGCTTGTCCTCAACGACTTCCAACTTACAAGATGAAGGTTGGATCTTAAGCCGACGAAATGCATAAATCTGTATTTAAGCTACATATCCAATCAGAAACTCTTATTAAGAACTTGTTCTTTTTTTAATAATTCGATTTCTTAACCACGTTGATCTTTTGTTCCTTCATAAATAACCTCTACGTAGCTTTTATTTTTATTTCATTTTCGCGGGATTTCCTTTAACGATTACCTAAAATCTCGTCTCCATTTTTCTAACTAAAGTCTACGTGGAATCTCATCAGCTCTAATTATTTTTTCTATTACGCTTCATACCTTTTTTTCCCCATGAATATTAAAGCGGATCGTGAAACCTTTATGATTATTTTTCATGTTTTCGTACTTAGAAGATTTATTTTGACGATTGTGTTGTGCAACTCTTTTTCAATCAGTGATCGTTGAGATTAAAGATAATGGCTAGCCAAACGTTGGGTATTCTTTTAACAGTGTTGCCTTGAGCAAAGTTTGTTTTTTCAGCGTGCCAGCGCAGTTGTAAAATGCTGTTGAGCTGTAACTTGGATTGTGTTCGGTCATAGAGAGAGAATACTGGGGAATAAATCGGTGGATATCTGGACTCGGGGTTGTCAACAGAACAGCAAGTGTGTCATAAACTAGCGCTCGTTTCAGGTTTTCACTTGAGTTGAAGGTGGAAGGTATTGGCTTCCTCACTGTTGCACTCAGTATTAGCTACCGTTTACTTCCGTATTTAGTTCCGTGTTTAGTTGTTAAATACTCAGTTATGCACGACGAGAAGCGTATTTCAAAACACTGTGAACTAGTGTTCAATGGAATAGTACACATACTGTTTGTGATATTTTTGTTACCGATTACCAGACTACAATGGTGATTTTAAATATCTAGTAGACTTTTGTAAAGTCAGTCATCTTATTAATTTCAGTGTGAACTGAAAATGCTGGAGTGGCTATGGAAGACAGTCTTGTTTCGAACAAATGTCGTGGACTAGCCGTGCTGGAGATTTTGTTTCTTTATTCAGTCTGAAACTCCCTTTGCACCACGACGAAACAACTCTATCCATACACAACAGCTGCAAAGTACTTTGTTTACATACTTGTGGGAACGATTACTAGTCTTGCAAATGCCCTCTCCTCTTAACTTTCTTTCAATAACGAGGTAACTTTTGAGTGTCTGCTTTCTCTTGCGAAGGGGAGAAAGCGCTTGATTTTCGTGGTGAAGTTTCGCGTATTCTATCCCTGTTCTATGCATGCTACCCACAGGTGCGAATTCTCGTGAATTATAAACGCCCAGTTTGATCGATGTTATTGTCCACCTTTGTGAAACATTCGGGTACTAAAGGCTTGAATGTGATTGATTTAGAAACAAACGAGTTCGCACCTGGATACCGCAACCTGTTGGGAAACAATCTCTGGAACAGACCAATGCTTCTTGTATAATAGATCTTCAAGACTGATGTTCTTTGACTGAGACATGGACTCTGCAGCTTTTTGCTTTCTTTCAACATTGTTGTGCCATTCATACTCTTCTCGATCTTGAATTGGTCATTTAAGTTTTGTCAATCATGAAATCGTATATTTAGTCTAGAAGTCACGAATGTCCTTAAAATCCTTAGTATGAAAAGGTTTAGCGTCTTCTGTGTTTTTTAGTTATTTGTAAAATAGTTTCACGGATGCATTCTGTGACTCGGTGAGGTCACAGGAGAATTTACTTTGTACACTGCCAACTATTCACCGCCACTTTAAGCATAGTAACCAAGTTTGTCGTTTTCGACAGTTGTTTCGGAGTCGTGATTGTATGTAGCTTTGAAACGATGAGCAAAAATAACAAAATCTCTCCGAACGCATTTTATTTCTTTTTTTGCGTTTGAAGCCCTTTTGCGTGTTTAGCTGAGGTATGTCTACCTGCTTAAAGTGTAAAACTAGTTTCTTATTGTTGTGTCTCTTTTTGTTTTGGAATGTTGAGCGAGACAGCGCTGTTGCAAAAAGCATAGGGAAATTTTCTATCCTTTCGGTGGTGTTCTTCAAAGGCGTCTTTTGGGGCTGTTTTAGGAGGGAAACGTGATTACAAAGCCGGTGATACTATTCTTGAGATCTTTAAAAAAAGCAACTTGGGCATGAATTCCAGCTGTTCATCTTTTTTCGAGTTTGTTTCACTGAATTTTATTAACTTCTCTCTTTTAACCTTTTTTTTTATTAACAAATGGCTTTTTTTAGAGCACTACTTGTTATTGTTTTCAAAGTTAAAAAGAACAGCCAAGAATCCGTCCATTGAATTTGTTCGATTTGTAAACCCAGAGCTGAGAACATAGAGGAAAGGCCCGCTATATCGCATCGATATACAGGATGTGATTGAAGTCTTGCGTTTTACGGTAATGAGTTCATTTTCCGCAATCGCCATTTCACGAGTGGTTTTCGTCAGGTCCTTGATGACACCCTGTATGTCACAGAGAGGTAGAGCTCTACGGCTGCTTAATCGGCGCTTTTCTTTCTTTTGCAAACTCTCTTCAAACCGATCAATAACGAATGTAACTGTTTTAAGTATAATGCAAGTACTTTTGGAAAAACGGGAGATAAATACTTGAATTTGACTAGAATCCTGGTTGTAATAAAACCGTGCTGTTACTTTTTAACCATACGATGTTAAGTTTGATCAGAAAAGATGCAATGTTAATCCCATTTTTCAGCTAAGTTCTCAAACTCATACTGCTTAAAATCTTAGTTTCTTATATGCACTCGCATCGGCACGTTGTTTCCACGATTCAAGTTCGGTGGTGTACTTGTTTCATTTTCCGAATGGTCTAACGCTCTATAACTCAGCAAAGTTTGCTGTTTGAAAACTCAAGTACGAGAAAGTGAAGGGACAAGTAGACTAAGTGTTTGCGACCACAGGAGAGGGGAATGCTCGTTTTCATTCCAAAACTATGACATTGTCGTGTGATAAGTGATATGAAAATCGTCTTGTGGGATTTTGTTCGGACGTTGAGCGGAAAAAAGACGTAATAATTGCGGAGGTTTGGGTGCAGTATTCTACCCTCTTGCTGTTCTGCTCGAGGGACAGGGAAAAAGGCTCTCTATTACGCCGGTGTGTTTTTCTTGCTAAATCTATTTTGTATATTTTGTAAATAATTGTAAATAGTTGTTGTAGACGGAGCAGAGCGCGGTCAAATGTGGGAGCAGTGTGTACTTGACGTCAGTGTAGCGTGAAGACTTGAGGATGTAGCTTGCTTATTGCAAACGGTGCAGTTTCAGGATTTTCGCTCAAATGCAACCCTGTTCAATATGATGGGTGAAATTAGTCGCGGCTTCTCGAGCACGTCTTGATTAGGTTAATCGCGTTATTTGAAAATAATTTGTTTTTCAAAAATATCTCGGGAATAATATGCTGCGACTAAAATCATCGTCGCGTAATTTTTTTTTATGTTGATGTTTAGCAAGGTTTCCAGATTCCCTTCAAATTTTGGTAGACCATCTTGTAACTCGACGACGTAGATAAGTTAACCAGTCAACTTAGGATAGCGCTTGTAGTCTGGCAGCAGATGGCACGCCGAACAAACCGATAAATCTCATTGACAGGCTGCGAATACTTTTATAGAAATGTACAATTTCGATTGTAAGGCATGAGACTTACGAATTCCACTGTACATAGAAAATATTGACATCCTTTCTGTAAGAATACTAATTGCTATGATGTAATCTTGAGAAAATAAAACACATTTTTTCACTACTTTGTATTTATTTATTTGGCTATCAAAAAACCGTACATGATTCATATTTCATACTCAAAAAAATCACTTTCTCTGATGAAATTAAATCCAGAGTCTCTGTTAATAATGTTGTGCTGCGGAGGTCGTGCCAATTTTTTGCAACGGTTTTGCAAAAGGAGAATTTCTATTCGTTTCAAAATAGAATGTCCCAGGTTCGCTGTTAAAAGGAAAGATCAAATTAATGAAATAGCGCCGCATTTGATATGCTCGGGATGTGAGGCGGCATTACATACCAATCATCTGGCCCTTTGCATTCTTCATCGCCTAGAAATGCTACTGCAGGGCCCTTACAGGAATTCGTCAAAACTCCGTCAGGGAAAGAACACAGGACAGCCGGTAATCCTTTTTGTCGCACAGCTTCCGCAAAATAGTAATACGCTCTTCGGTGGCTACACACGGCTACAACAATAAGAATTGTCAAAAATCAGGTTGGTACACTATTATTAGTCATGGCTCCTGAAT
>Ga0058701_10002298_pt1 | contig 14363 bp, 12 predicted proteins | sample AgamicOrMae_FD_97039 | JGI IMG/M metagenome (GOLD analysis project Ga0058701, IMG submission 97039) | Agave microbial communities from Guanajuato, Mexico - Or.Ma.e | ecosystem: Host-associated > Plants > Phyllosphere > Phylloplane/Leaf | place: Guanajuato, Mexico | collected 2012-06-04 | reverse complement strand
TTGCTGCCTTGAGGGAAAGTTCCCAGAAGGCTGTGCGGCCTAACTTTCCAGCAGGGAAGCCCGCACGGCACCCCGCACGCCGTCAAACAGCAAATCCAGCACGAAAAAACGCATCGTGTGCAATCGGCTTAAGGGGTTGTCCATAAACTACGTGACCGCAATTAAATTGCTTTTATGAAATGAACGCGTATTACACTGGTATACTTTAAGGCTCAAAAGGGGCGAATAAGTTTATGTAGGGCCCCTGATCAGTCCTTCAGGTGGGGGTTACCGGTGAAGGAGTTTAAGGGCACGTAGTTAGTAGAGAACCCGTTAGGGTGCTTGCGGGGCGGGTTTGTGTCGATATCTCACCTGCGAGGTAGGCGGTAAAGACGAAAAGAAAAAACAAGGGCGGTCAGAGAAAGGGTTAGTAGGACAGTGTAGCTGAAAAGGGTCTAACAGACAGTCATGCTTGCTGCCTTACCATGGACGATTTAGGCTGCTGAGAAGGGTCGGGGAGGGCGCCCTAGGCGGGCACCCTCGTATAGGCCAACGCTCAGTCAGCCCGGAAACCGTGCTTTTTCTTTCAGCTTTCGACTTATAGAATACTGATTTGGGGAAAAGAGATGTCAGCTGATAAACCGACTAGGGCTATCACAGCTGTTACAACAACTTTCTAAGGGCATCAGCAAGGTTTGTGTGGTGAATAAGAATCAATCGGACAGCTTGGGGAAGAGATCGTTCACTATACAACTCTGCCCAGAATAACTGAAATAAAAACAAAAAATAAAGATGAAAGAGAGAGAGAAAGAAATGTAACCAACACAAGGTATAAAAAAGGACCGACTCAGGCAACCAAAGAGAAACAGAGAGAGATCAAACAACAAGACAATTTTCCCTTCTTCAGAGCTTCTAGAGTCGAAGGTGGCCCTAAAATTTACGAATATCATCTCGATCATATTGCGCAATATTTCGAAATTAAACCTACAATCAAGCTTTTTTCAGACCAAGAACTATATCAAAAATAGTACGAATTATTGCGTTAAAAACTGTAAAAAAATGAAAAAGGAAAAAAAGAAGGTTAGAGACGATTTCAATGTTTCGCTCGTATAAAACGAGTTCCTCTTAGTTTGATGCGAACAAATAGCATTATTTTACGATCAATGGGTGCACATCGCATAAGTCCAAAGATCTTCAAACTAATTTCAGAGAAAATCCATTTGATTGAAACTTTCTACGAATGCTTTCGAATGGATGAGACGAAAAGCTCAAACAAAAATCTACGAGAGAGGAGGAACTGGAAATGAGACAAGTGCTACCGGCAAGCTTCCGCAAACAATTAAATTCGACAAACATGCAGTGCACTACCTCCGAAGCTGTACTATACAACACAGATGCGTCCGCGCGAACCTCATACCACGAGACAGTTCGTTTCAAAGCTCGCCTTTTCCATTCGTCGATTTCCGCCTTTCGTCGCAAAGCCGAGCGACAGTATAGGTTAGGTCACGTGCCTTGTATCCGCTCGGCTTGGCAACGTCGGAACCCAAGTGGAAAAGCCGCCTAAAATTTACAGTGAGAAATAAGACATCAAATCTGAAAACTTACGATGATTGGAAGGTCTGTGTCAACTCATGTTTAAGTTCGCCTTTGTGATTGATGGTGAAAATGCGGAAAATAGGAATGCCGACAGCGCGATAAGCCCACACGTCCTGAAAACACACCGAAACTTGTTATCCTTGGCGATTTTTGCGAGAATACGCGCTTTGTGTAACACTTACGTTTATTTTATTGCCGTAACCAGCGTAAAATGGTTTGCAGTGGCTAGGAAACAAGGCTTGGATGTCTCGTAAGCACGAGATCTTGAACTCCTCAGGTTTCTTCTCAATGACTTCCCTGTAATCCAAAGATGAAATAAGAGAAATGCACAGTGCGTCAACACAAGAACGATCGATAAAATCTTTTCCTTCCTAAGGGGGCAAAAAATTAAAAACAAAGGTTTCCATTACAGATGATTCCGAAATATACAACAAGGTACAGACATACAACAAGGTACATTGCTACACTCGGACTTCGATCAACCTTAAAAACCACGCAAAATGAAAACACGCACGAAACGCATGTTTAAATCGGGCTTTTAATTGTCATTGCCTGCAATGTACCTTTCTTCTCACAACAAAGACTTAAGCCCGATTTCAGCCTCATAGTTCGAAATTTCACATCCACGTGGCACAAAAAATCGCTTCATGCTAAAGTTCATTCAGCGACTTTTTTTTCCGCTGAACTGTTTTTTTTTCTTTTTTATTATTGTAATATATTTATTCAAACAGTGATCTGTTGCCGCCCTACGGAGCAAAAGCTCCATGACGGGGCCACATCCAGAGAGTCTCTACAAAGATTTCTTCAAACTTTTCTTCATGCAAGGCTCTCATACAATGAATCGTCTACAGAACATCCACAAAATCCAGATATCAGATACACAGAGGAACAAAGGATACAAAACCAAACAAAACAAAAAATCCAAACCAAAAAAAATCACTTTAGTTAATTTAAGTATTTGCTTTAATTTATTTTATTAACACAGCCCCGAAAGCCTACGCTTTCAATAAGAACATAAACATTATAACAGCAAGAAATGCCTGGAATAGACAATTATGTTGATTAAACATAGACAAACTCGACCAACTCTAACTTAACCTAACTTTTCGATGACTTTAATGTATATAAATTGGATTAATATTGGCTTACCTGTGAAAAGCGCTCATTAAGCTTGTCGGATTGAGGAGCAGAGGTCCATCAGGAAGAGAAAGGTCATCTTGTTTGATGGATCGCAGGTACTCTCTCGTCACGCGCGCCTGACCTGAAATCCATCACACTCATCATTAGCACAACTACAAAGAATTGACCTGCTGTGCTCGGATTAAGGCCAAAGCCAAGAAAAAGCGCACGTTGTGGTAGGATGGGAGGGTAAAGTACGACTTACCGATCGCTCTGGCAGACAAATACAGCAGTCGGTATCCATTATTCTGAATTTTGGTAAAAAGCTGTGCAACCCCACTCTGGGCCCAGTCTTTGCCGACGATGGGCAGGATGTGGCCCAACACGTCGGACTTGGTGATGGTTCCGTCAATGTCTGAAATCACTATCTTGTCGTCGTATCGCCATCGGTAAATATTACATTTACACCGAGTGGTTCCTTGGTACGCAGTCGTTACGCTAAAAACAGCTTCATTCGTACCTTCACGTAAGTTCAATTGAGCCTGGAAAAAAAAACGGTTGATAGAATTATACATTAAAAACCAAATTAGTTCATCAGCCAAGTCCAAGATAAGTCATAGAGTGTGTATAGTATAGAATGGCGTGCCTCCAGCAAGCCTGTTTCCCCGTCTGATCTCAAACCCGGTTTTTCGCGCGCTTACAAAACTTCAACATGGAAGTAAAATAGCTGAAAATTTGGTGATTTGAGAATTCTTGACCTCATTTGAGACCACAACTAGGTTATCTCTAAACTGTAAACAAGCACTCTGCTAAACGCATAAGATGCGCTGTTCGGACAGCGTTGAAAAGTTGGCTACCATGAAAAAATTGGCTACGAACTTGTTCAAAAAATATGTTTGGAGGGAAATTTGAACTTACAATCTGTTCAGATGTTAGTCGCAGTGTTTTTCGGAATTTTTCCGGGGCTTGGAAGTAGCTTCGGCGTTCGATGGGGATTTTGATGCTGAGAGATTTGCTGGAGCCGTTGCGGGCATCGTCGGAGTCGGACGAGTTGGAGCCGTTGTAGCCCTCTTCCGGGAGAGTACTGAAAAGCACACAACACATCTTTAGCTCACGACTTTGCGTTATTATTATCCTCTTGCGAAATTCTACATGCGAGTAGCAAAGACGAGATACATGCAAGCGGCGCTGTAAACACATAACAATGGAAACAAAGGTTAGAGGCCAGTTCTCAAAATTACATAGATCCGGTTAGAGAAACGCTCTAACCGGTGTGGTTTTATACAATCAAAGCGAACTAAACGTCCCAAGTTGACTTTAGCAGTCAATTTAGTTCAATACGCTCGTGGTAAAACAGTTTTCTTTTGCACTTCGACGTGAAATCGAAACCGTAATTCTCTCAAATGAGCCATGTCATACAAGTATAGGTTAAAACAGAAAAAAAAAGTATTTTAACCCTTTTCACCGGCCTATGGGCACTTTTTACACAAATAATAGAGATGATAATAAAATATGAGACAAACAATAGAATATGACACGAATACTAGAATATGAGAAAAAACATTAACGCTTCATGAGAAAAATAAAAAGTTGAAATCAGCAAAGAAAAAAAAGACGTTTTTGCAGTTTCCGACAACAGAGACTTCTCTTAATGAAGTACATCTTTAAAGGCCACATTGGTTACAAGCCTACACAGCAACCTCAAAAAAAAGGACTGACACTTTACATAAAATACTTTTGAGAGCAGAGAACAGAGTTTATCAGCGAGATTAGTGTATTCGGTGCGTTCCTAGGAATTCCCTCGAAAACAGTGGAAAGACACTTACTCGTTGGGCGGGTTCTCTGCCCTCGTCACTTGCTGAATTTCCTCCTTATCCTCGGTTCCCGGGGAATTCAAACTCTGCTCGCCTCTGCGCATCGTTTGATAAGCGAAAGCGTTAAAACCCGGGCCATGTTTTTTGCCACTACACAAAGCACACCTCTCTCTCCACCCTCTTCAACTCCATTTCATCCAAATTTTCCCCTAAAAATGATGAATATTGGCATTTTTCTGACAGGTATTGTAGATGCGGTTTAATTCCACTGCCGCCTCAGCAAAGCGAAATTTGGAGGAAGGAGAGTGAAAGAGAGAAGTTGAGTGATTTCAAATGAGTACGAAACAGAAGCCAAAAAGTGATTCTTGTACAGTGATATTACTCGTAAAGTTTATTTAACCTCATTTTTTTAGGGTGTTGCTATTGACCCGACATGCATTAATATAGAGAGACTTGAAAGCACGGAACCCAAGCTAATACATTTTAAATGGGGCAGTCGGGTCAATTGACACTCCCTTTTCTTGTCTGCACAAGCGTGGTGATATACTGGCTTAGAAAGCACCTCTTTGATCGCTAAAAATATTGGTCCCGTGTATGAAACAAAGCAATTCTATGTGATGAATAACTGTTTCCAGAGTAAGTTCAGGACGATACTTGATAAGAGTCTGCCAAACAATAAAGGAATAACGAAATCGGAGGCTGGACGGCTAGGATAAGCATCCTATCGGATCGTAAATGGGTCTATAATAAAGTGATATCATAAGCCGATCCCTCGGACGATTTCAACAGAAAGCAAAGCTGATGTAAAGGGAGGTTTCTTACATTGCGACTGATTGTCCGTTTTCGTTGAGATTTGCGTTGAGCTCGAGGATGGGCGCCGAGAGTGACGCCGTGGCACCGGCAGCGTCGCCTTGCAGCGTCGGCTCCGACGCCATCTTCTTTGGTTCGTTGGCGGTGCTGCTGCTGCGGCGCCAGTAGAACCACGACGAGTAGCCGCGAGCGGGGCCCGCCCCGCTCTCCGACTTGCCTTGATTCGCTCCGATGGCATTCGCCGACGATCGGTTCGGCATGTACTCCAAACTCAGACTTTTCAACACGTCCTGCACAAAATCGTCAGGTTAGCCACATTAACATCTTAAAACTTGAGATTTAAATAGCAAGCTGCCTTTTTGAGGGAAGCGAATGGGCTTACCTTTGGTAGAGGCTGTTGGAACATGACTAACGACATGACAAGAGGGCAGGCGGTTCGCCAGTTGTAGTATTGGCCATCGTATTTGATGACTAGGTTAGGGTCGTCGACGATTTTCGGATTCTGGATGAATTCGTCAAAAGTGACTAAATGACGGCGGAAAGTGGCTTCAGAGGGTCCCTCTAAGGAGGTGAGACCGCCGCACAGGGACATCGACAGATCTCCGAAGATCCTGCAAGATACATCACACAAAGTGAGCCCGCGATTCGTAAAGGAGTGATATCACATGCCTAGTTGCTGAGGTCAACACTTTTACAAAATCCGTGAAATATACTCACTTCCTTTCGAAAGATGAATGCTTGGGTTCCTCAAAATCGCTATCGACGAATTTGGGGCCGCCGATGGCGCCCTCCACGCTGTGAGGCGATTGGGGCAAAGAAGGACCATTTCCGGATTCGGTATCTTCATCTCTCAATGTTGATGAGCACTCTGTAAAAGCGATTCCGACAAAATCAACATTTAAATCGATCCACAGATTGCAACCCTTCAGTTATCTCTAAAAAGATATTCGCAGTATATATCAAAACTGATTAAGCTTTTAGATTTTAAAGACATGAAATGGAACTGCAATGCTTGTTTTGAAGTTTTAGTTGGTAATACAAGTCATGGTTGCCAACCTACATTTTACGAGGATCCGTTTCACATGTTGATTTTTTTAAATGCTTTTATTGACAAGATTGGTTTGATTAAGACCAAGCATAGACAATTTAAGTTTATTCCTTTTTAATTTGATCCATTAGAACGTCTTACGTATTATGAAAATTACGTTTGCGAAATGCTTGAATAATTCATAGCGGCAACATATGATACCGAGAACATTAATTTGAAGACCGTTCAGTTGACCAACGATATACAGGCACATAAAAAGGGTTTAAAACACGTAAAAAGCTGCGAAAGCTTAAAAAAAGGCGAGTGAATGAAAAAGGGAGATGATCTAGTGGTACTACTCGCAGAAGCCTCGTTTCAAAAATCATTACTAATTGAAAGAAAAATCACATACACTAAGATGGCGAAGAAATATCTTACGTAAAAATATTTTTATGGAACAACAATTGATGCTATTCATGCGTTTTTTACGATAAAATATTCAAGCTTAGCTAAGTTTTACCAATTATTTGCGTATTGCCCATGCGAATGACAGAGGAATAACTGATAGAGAAGAAAAATAAAATGCCAAAGTAGCAAAGCGGAAACGTCTGGCCCAACATGATGATCCGAAAAGGTCGAGGAACAAGGTTTGGGAGCGCAAACGTTCTCAAGTAAAGAAACTTAACAAAAAAAAAATGTCACTTGAATTTTTTAAAAAAAGAGAAAACTTTACATCATTGGATGAATTTTAGTTTTTTATAACTTACTGAACAAAACTCATGATTACAAAGTAAGTTTCCGCCCACTTTTCTCAAATCGCCAGATTCTCACATCAAAAAAAAGAAAAAAAAGACGATTCTTTAAAAATTAGTGTGGCACACAAACTTTGCCCGATGCATTAAAAAAGCCACATCTATCATCTCAGTACGTAAGTAACACAATACCAAAACCTCTCTTTCGTAGCTTTTTAGTAACTGAACAGAGAAATTTCTTCTGATCAGGACCAAATAATTCCAAAAATCTGCCTCCAAAACTAAGATTTCAGAAAAGTAAGCGGAGTACCTTATCGAAATAAAGAGTTTATTACAGATCGGAAATAAAGAGTTCATTTCAGAATGGGTACCTTCAATAGTCCGTTGCATTCTGAAACATCCTTTATAAACTTCATTTAAATCCAACACTGCGTTTAACGTTCGCCAAGTAACGGCTGAATCGTTAATCTCAATACTCGCTTTCCAACAAATACTTTAGAGTCAATTTAACAGTTACACTTAAAGGTAAAGTCAAATGTATCAACGAATGGGTTATATCACGTGATTTGGCACCTATACGCCGAAATAAGCGATGTCTAAAGTACAATATATCGAGAAAACCGAACAGAAACATGTTTTTTCCAGAGATATGAATATTGCTATCGATTTTACAATAAATACAATATGATTCGGTATGCTCTGGCTCATCAAACTAATTGATGCACGACGGTTTGTTTAAGTTTGAAAAAAAAAAGTTTCGAAATTACAATGAACGAGACTTCAAATAGAAAACTCGGTGCTTTGGCTCATTGCCAAAGAAAAACTACGACTTAATTTGACTTTATCGTCCAATGTTAAGGATGAGATTGATTAGAAATCGGTTGACGTTAAAAAAACTGATCCGAGACTGTAAAAGCAAAAAAGATGAGCGGTTAAATGAGGGATCTCCATTTGACTACAACTGTTGCTCAACACCTCGTCAAGATTCATTCTCTTTCATCTGACTCAACATGTAGAATAAACAGCGCGTAAGATTCTGTAGCTTGCCGAGACGATATATTAATTTAAAAAGTTGTAAGCATGTCCCCCCGATGGAGCATTGCTCCCCGGAGACTACTTAATAATTGTTAAATAAAAAAAAAAATATGGAAAACAGAACAAGACTTAACGATTCAACCGTTGTACTACTAGAAAATCTCACACAAAATTTACCTGTGGTTGGGATACTCTGTCGTTGGTAAGAGGTAGGAAAGTACAATGCCGCTACCTCGGGCTCCAACTCCTCAATATTCAAGTCTGACAAGTAAATTCCACCCGATTCTGGATTGTGGCGAATTTGCTTAGTCTTCTTCATAAAGCTGAACATGTCCGACAGAATGGACTTTTGAGCGGCGACTAACCACGCAAAATGGTCAAAGGGGCCACAGTCGAACGGAACGGGCGGGAAAGCAGAGAGACCAATCAAATTAGCTCCCACAAATGCAAGCAGACAATCCAGCAAAGTGCTTCATGTTATTCACATTCAACAAACTCCGCGATACCATTTTGGATTTCTGTAGGGAACATTCGTAAATTACGTAACTAAAACCGGGATCTCAGCAGCAATTCTTAATTGTCATTCTTAATTGTAGTGTGCGGGTCACCGAACAGTAAAGCTAGCTGGACAATCGCTTATCAAGCATCACTTTTACGGCCGCATGCCATTATTGTGAAGCTGTTTTGATAGCACATTATTTGGCAAATTCCTTACACTTGCTTATCAATCCTTGGGCGGAAACAAAATCGTCCGGTACTAGATCCTAAGAATTCCAAAGATGGGATTTGGAAAAAATAAATGACGCAATTTACGAATGTTCCCAAGATGATGGCGAAGTACACAGTAACATTGTGAATGATTGCTCCGTTGCAAGGAGCAGTAATCAAAAAACAAAAGGCTTATCATTTTAAAATGATCTTGAGAGTAAAATATTAGCAAATACCACTGTTTAAAAAAGGGCTCTTAAAAATGATCTGTATGTCATAGAGCAAAATTCTGTGATAAAAAAGGCCTTTTCACTTGATAAATAATCCTCTCAAGAGGATGAAGTAAAATAGTACCGCGAACTTTGCGACAGAAGCTTACCGAAGTTCAGAATTCTACACAGCATAGTTACTCAATAACTATTTTATTTTTGGGGGGGGGGGGAGAAGGTGGGAATTCTATCAAGAGAGGATTGTATGGTGTAAATCAACCGATTTTTTTTTCAGACCTATCAGACCATGTAGAACTACATCAGCGCATCTAGAACTGCATCGGTGTAGAACTACATACCGGTAGGTAGAGGTGGCGTAAATTTTATATTCCACTTTTGGAGCGATAAATCGATTGAGCAACCGACGACGGTAAAAACAATTTTTAGTTCCCCAATTACAACCATCAAACGTTAGAAACTCAACAAAAAAGAAACGACTGAAAAATCGAAAAAAAGCAAGGTGTCCGACAGCTAACCGCTCTGAAAAAAGTCGTCGATTTTCAACGAACAAGCTTCCCTTGAAGGTTCCGGTTATAGGGCAAGAGGGGAGGATAGGTTTTATAGCATAAAAACCAATGAGAGTTGCCAATTACACAAGGGCTTATGATGTGCAGCAAGCAGGTCGCAGTATTTCGATAGTTCATGTTCATTTATAGGCAACATGCCAAATTCGAGGGAAAAGGGAGCTAGGTTAGGGAAAAAAATCGTGGTTAAACGAGGAACTCACAAGCTAAGGCCTAAAATAGTTCCAAATTTTACTAAGCTCTGTCTCAAAATATACAATATAAAAAAGCCGGTTTTGCATTAGAAGTTTACATTTGCACCACATATTTTTCTTTAATTCAATTTACTCGAAAAGGCTAAGGGCCGTCAATTTTTTTTTTTGGGGTAGACCCTTGAATGAAATTTTGCAAGTTAATTTAGGATAAAGCATGTTTCGTGGAATTGCCTCTAAAAAATCCTATGAGAAAATCCCTATCATTTTTTCCTGATCGGTATCGCCTTCAGCTCGTCTAAAGATGACTTCCTCGTTCAACCACAAGAAACTGCGTCACCCCCTCTTCGTCCCCCGCGATCAAGGGAACAAAAATAAATCATCTGATATAAAGCATCGCTAGGTAACACAGCACTAAGGCAACAAAAGTTTTTACATGAGGGTTGGGTTAGAATGATCGAACCCATGTTAATATCCCGTAACTGAAGTGAGATCATATTCATTTGTTATCCCCTGGGTGCACAGAAGCGAGGGTACGCACGGCGGGAGAATGACAGAATCTACGGTAGATAATTGAAGGGTAAGGAAGGTCAACAAACGGAATTTTAAAAAATAAGTGCCTCTAATATCAAAACTTGTGCGCCAATAAAAAGAAAACACAGATCCCAAGTGTTTATATCCCTGATAATCGGCACAGCGGGAAATCGGCAATCGCATTAAGTGCCACAAAACTCACTGCGGATTTCGGGCACAAATCCAAACTGAAAGAACTCAGAACAGTATTGTCTGAGAAAGAAGCAGATCAACTAATAATATCTTGGTGGCAAACAAATAATTATAGCTCAAGTACCAATGGACTGCAAGGAGTCCATTTTAATTTATTTAAAGCATTCGACAAAAATATTTCTTATTTTTCAAATTTATTTTGTACAAATTTTGGTAGAGTACTCATTTTAACACTGCCTAATGTTAGATGTGAATTCACAAATGAATGTTTTCCAGTAATTTTAATTACACAACAAGATAAGTGTTCTGGGAATCCCGTGAAAATAACATTTTGTGGTACAAATGTTGCGATTGCGAAATTTCACACCGCGTGTCAGTTTCAGGTCCATAGTTTTAGTGATTTATCAGTAGTTTCCTTTTTGAGCGCGGTATTTTAAAACCGAGACCTCGAATGGATGCGCAGGCAAGTGACTGGTTGGCACCCTATCCATGTTTTCTTGACTCTGCTTCCATGTTCGAGACTCGGCGCTGGCAAGGTACCCACAGACGACTGCTAAATCGCGGTTTCCCAAGGCCACTTCCGATTTTCTCGGCGGACGATTTTGATACCACGGTTAACAGAGAACAGTGAGTACCCAGCTTTTCAACAACTCACCCTCGAACTTTTTTTTAACCCATCGTCTCTTAGAAAGAAAATAGATTCTTGTATATTAATTTTACGTCTCGTACAGCTCAAACATTTTAGAGTTGATAAGTTTAAAGCTTTAAAGATTTGACGGTTAATATTTTGCCACTAAAGAACGATTCTGTCATTGAAAAATAGATTAACCCACTACCGCCCAGCGACGCCGTTCGGAAAAATTAATTTAGATGATGATTTAAGTTCAGTATCATCATAATTTAAAAAATATCACCCCTCTGGAAACTTGAAATTTAAGAATTTAGGCATTTTCTCAAAGCTTAAAATTTCGTATTTTAATGGAAGAAATCCTTCCAATTTCTCTTAAGCTAAATTTCAAAAATACTTTGGGCTGTTATGGGTTAAAAAACGTAAGAAGTAGCTTGTCGGCTTGAGCAACGTACCTTCTTCTCGTTGTTTGGCAGTGACTTCATCAGTGGAAGTGTTGCTTGGCACTGCGCTGGCCTCCACGAGTCTCGGCGGGGAGGGTAGCTCGCCCCACCTCCAGGACTGCTGCGCCTGGGCGGCCAGGGCCTCGCCGACGACGCCCTCCCCCGGAGCAGGCCTCTTCGTCGTCTCGAACTCCGTGTCGGACTGGACGGGCGAGCTGGGCCGCGACTTCTCATCATTCGGCCTAAACAACCCAAACCATCTCTAATTTGAGACCCTAACCCTAGAAGTAACGACCCTGGTCTCGAAACCCGCTGCACCATGACCTACATCTCTTATGGCGACCTTCCAATCATATGAAAACATTAATCTATCCAGAATTAGCGGAAATGATACAGAAAATATCGGCAAAAAAGATATGTCAGATACAGGGAAAGTTACCCGACGGTCACGTCAGTTTTGCTCAGCTCATTCGGCGAAAATTGCATTTTACATTCGCATTTTTGGCGCGTTTAATCAAATTATGATACAACCGGCAATGTTTTTATTCTTTTTTAGTATCCCTCGATGAATCTCAATCGTAATAACTTGAAAAATCGAATAAAAAAAATATGCAAAAAATTAAAAAAGCAAGGGGTACAGCTTTTTTAAAAGTTTTTGCACAAAAACTTTTATTTGCATTTTCAGGTTATTACGATTGAAATTCATCGGGGGATACTAAAAAGAATAAAAACGTTGCTGGTTGTTTAATTATTTGATTGAACGCGCCAAAAATGCGAATGTAAAATGCGATTTTTGGCGAATGAGCTAAGCTGGCGTTTTGTGCACAGCCATTTACCTTCTCGGCAGGATTTCGGTGTCGCTGAAGAAATGAAAATCAGCCTCGGTGGAGGCGTTTTGTATTTTGGCGAGGTCGTCGTCGTCGTCGATCGGGGACGGCGGCTGCGCGCAGGTCGGGCTCTGCTCGGGGAGCCGGAGGGACAGCGCGGACTCCCAGGCGGCTGACGAGCTGGTGTCGGACGCCTCCCCCGGCTGCGGCCCGGCGCCGCCCTTCCGGGGCGCGCCCTGCGCGGGCTGCTGCTTCTTCTTCATGATGGGCCTTCTGCGGCGGCGGCGTTGCTGCTGCTTGCTGCCAGGGAGCGCCGGCGTCGTGGCGGGCGTCGTGGCCGCGACCTCCTCGGCGGCGGCGGTCGCGGGGCTGGGGCCGCCCTCCGGGGACGACTGCTCGCCGCCCTCCGACGTCGCGGCCATCTCCTCGTCGCCGATTGGACGGAACTCCGACGACGACGCGCTCATGGCATTCTGGAACACAGGAGCCCGATGTGAGATACTTTGTACAGATCGTCAACCCTTTTCCTCGTTTGTGAACCCCGATAGATTGATTCAGATTTGCCATATATACAGAGAGAAAGAGTGAGAGAGAGAGAGTTGTTTCGCTATGTAAATCCAACCATACAGCCATGTTTTGCCTCATGCATACAGACAGAGTTGTCTTGATCCTAATTCTCACCGACTTCTCCAACTTCTCCGAGCCAATTTTTTAATTTTCTCCTTGACTAGAGTTCGGTATACCCTATTTAAGTAATACTGAAATATACTAATCGTATCAAAATCCTTTACACATTTTCCTTCGCCCGAAAATGCGTGATTTTCCTAGCATTTCGAAAATACCCTACGTCACAGGGGAAATCTCTCAGACTTTTCCTGATTTTTCGTGACCACTTAAAACATTCCTCACTTGTCGAGGTTCACTAGGTTTGCGGCAATCCTGAGAGAGCTAAAAAAATTTCATTGAGAATGGGCTGCAATTTTCGGGCTTGCAGGTTTAGGAACCGGTTTTTCAGAGGAAAGTGTTAACTTGAGTTCTGCACTTCTTTCCCCTGATTCCGCTTTGATTAACAGATCTCGCTACGTTCAAGAAGTGTTATTTCATACTTAGAAGACTAAATCCTCCCAGGCTTCACTGTGAACTTAGAAGAGAGGACTTTGCTCATCATTTAAGCGTGGAAACTGCTTCATAAATTATTCTTTTAAAGCGGAAATGCGTTTTTCTCGTCGAGTGAGCGGATATGTACCTTCCGGTCAGCTGCCTCGACTGTCTCCGCCTTGAAGGTCCTCGGCACCGGGGGCGGACTCGGGGAGGAGACGAGGGGCAGCTCGGGCGCCGAGCCATAGCCGAGGGGCTCCGCCGGCATGGGCTGCGCGTCCAGCGTGCGCTCCCGCTCCGGGGGGTCGTCGGCGGCGAAGGTGGCCGTCAGGGCCTCCTTGGGGCGGCGCTTCAGCACCTCCGAGTTGGCCCGGCGGCGCGTCCACTCGTCGCTGGCGGGCGCCAGCGGCAGCGGCGACGGGAACCCCGACGGGAAGGTGCCGCCGAAGGCCCCCAGCCCCGCGTCCGTCGGTATGGGCGAACACGCCAGGTGCGGGGGCACCTCGTCATCGGCGTCGTCCGACGACAACTCCTCCACGAAGAACGCCTCCCCAGACTCCCCCAGCTTCATGTGGATGTCCAGCGGCTCTCCATTGATTTCGATATCAACCTGCGACAAAAAACACTCATCATTATCATTGCTTTGTCCCAAAACAACCGGTATTCAGTCCATTTCTACAGCTGTCATCAATGGCCCACATATTATCACCACCACATCGGATGAGCGACATTTTTTATATTAACCCACTACCGTTGCCGTTCGGCAACAGAAAAAAATATTTTACAGGATCTTCTCTTTTCAGTATTTTCTCAATTT
>Ga0058701_10002297_pt1 | contig 14366 bp, 6 predicted proteins | sample AgamicOrMae_FD_97039 | JGI IMG/M metagenome (GOLD analysis project Ga0058701, IMG submission 97039) | Agave microbial communities from Guanajuato, Mexico - Or.Ma.e | ecosystem: Host-associated > Plants > Phyllosphere > Phylloplane/Leaf | place: Guanajuato, Mexico | collected 2012-06-04 | reverse complement strand
CTCGGTGAATTGCTGAATCTTTTTGGCTAAAAATAAACTCCTTTTTATTGCCACCAAGTTTTAGTATTTTCTGTTTAAGGTACTGCATCAAACGCAACTAGTTTAAAAGTCGCGTTTCAATGACTGACAAAATCTGCTCCATCCGTTCAATCGGCGGGGGTGCAACCCCCGTCAGCCCGCTGCTTTGCCTTGTCAGTCCACGCCTTTCAGACCGTGCTGCCACCCAGATATGCTAGAAAGGACTCATCGGAAAACAATCTTATTTTCCTCTAACCATTCGTGTCCTACCAAGATGCACCGAAGCTCACAATTCACAATGTCACAACCACGGTCAATGTATTGCGAAGCGGTTTAAACAAACACGTTGAATGGAATACTGACACGGAATAATGACTTGACGTAACAAACTCGCACTGCTGCACCATGTTCATCATTTTATGGTATATTTAATACAATTGAGTGAATACATTTAAATTTAAACTATGACACAAACCCCTACATAGGGGGTGAGATAATATCCGGAGGTCATCCTGTCGAGCGACACTGTATGAATGTTTTCCCCACTTATTCGTGATTCCTGCGCCGAGGTGCCGTGGTGTCTTCTTGGGAGCTCCAATTGGTGTGAAGTCGCATAAACGAACGTGGATATTAATATTTTTTATTCTGATAACGGTATGCAGAAACACGTGCCGCGTCTGCATACATTGCTCTTCGATTTGCACACGCGTCATTTCATACACTAGTTCAGTCATTTTAATTTGACCTTGTTGTTTGGTGTCATAGTCTTTCGGCCGCGATGAACATCTCAGGTATAGGAAACTCTGCTGGATATGAGCAACGCAACACATGGACCTAACTAATCAGTAGTTTACCCTTCGTTTCCAAAACTAAAATTTTCCTGTGAAAAAAATGAAAAAAAAAATACAAAACGAACGCAATACTTTTCAAATATTTTTTTTTCACTGGATACTCATTTGATACGACCATCAAAATCGTTTAAAGGGTTCAGAATAAATTCCCGACCAATTATACGCTGGCTGGATGTAAAATTTATTCTTAATAAAGCGTGCTTTTATATCAGATTATGTTTCAGTTAGATACTGGAGTTGCTCAGATCAACATACTTTTTTGTTTAACCTTGCTAATAGTTCTATGTTACTCTCAGATTGAGCTTTTATAGAGTCTAGTTTTATCTGTGCCATTGTCACTTGAAATATTTTGTGGGGCCGTTGCGCTAATTATTTCGTGGATTTTTTTTCTTTTTTTATTTTTTTTGTAGGGCATAGATACGCCTTTAAATACTCATGAAGTTTTATTTTGAGTCACTCTGTCGAAGTGAAGTGGTCCAATAGCGCTGTATATATTGAACGTAGTTGACCCGAGCATTCCCAAATAAAAGAAAGAATAATAGGGATCAGTTTAATTACAATTTTTCTTTTGCGCTTTCATTAATTGTTGAAATTCTTGATCAGCAACCTGTCTCTGATTGTAAAAGTGCAGATAAAAATAAGATTGCTTTAAAATCACTGAACGTTGCACTCATATTTGGCCACGAAAATGGAGAGAAAAATTTTGAGTGTGAGAAAACTTTCGTGAAAGAACGTCGATCCGCAAAGTCGATAGGCAACTGGGCGTACACCTGTGTCGCTCCGGCTGCCTATTAACGAAACCCAGTGAAATCCCAATCGTCTAGTAGGCCTACATACAAGTCGAAGTTTCTGCTTGGGGGAGACTTTCTTGTGTGGGACATGCAACAAATTGGACAAGCGCTTTTTTAACAAGCTCGTTAAACATAGCATCACCTGCATTTCTTTCTTCTTGATAATGATTGTCCGTTACCAAAGTCGACACTAATAAGTCATAGGAGTAGTGCATACTCTCATGGATAAGTGTAAGCTTAAGAAAGGAAAGGATCTGGAACAAACTTTTGAATACATAAAGTGTTGCTTGTGATGAAATAGTCTTTCATCAGTACCTATTAAGGACTTTTCAAGAGGACCTGTTCAAGACCTATCTTGTATATTAATAGGATTAAAAAATTTTTGTTTTTGAATTCATTCTCAAAAGTGTGCCAGGCTTTTAAGTCCCAGCATTCTTGTTTCAGTTTATTGAAATGCTAACTTCTTCCTTCCAAAACTCCACTTTTATAAGCAGCAGAAAAGAGCTGGTCTGCCCTCACCTTGAACGTGTGAAAAGCATGTACCTGGAGCTGTAATCGCAAAATTCATTTCCGAGGACTAGTGTCCGGAGAAAATGCCTCGCATAGCGTTTTAAAATCTTTGCAAACTGGAATAAAATCAACGTAATATCTGCTATGACGTGCAGAAAGGAGTAATAAAACACTTTTACTTCTTGGACCATAAAAATAAGAAAATGGTGGCATTACTTTTCGTTTCGGAGAAAGCGACCGCTTACAGAAGGTAATAAACCTGCGACGCAGCCTCAAACAATACGATTTCAATTAAAATGAAGAAAGAATTATCTTTTCTTTCGTTTCGGACAGTGATCTTACAATATTGGAAATTTTGCAAGTCGACCAGGAAACTACCTTATTTGTGTCCTACTAAATTTTAAAGGCTCAATTTTGTACCTCTTGCGTTTCATCTTTCGTCGCCAAACCACGAGGATTGTTGGTGGAGCGATACACAAGGCTCCCAATGAAATTCGAACAAGCTTTAATTAACACAGCGCGTATTTTGTTGACAGTTCCTGAAGATGATATATCCTTAACTTTAAAAAAAAAGTCCTGCTAATTCGGTATGTTATGTTGTGATTCGATCATTTAGTTGCTGGGCTTGTTTTGATTGAACAACCAGTATTCTTCTAAAACAGAGACTGCGTCCAGCGATATTTGAAAACCTATAGGCATTCCTTACGTAGAAAATTCTTCTCATAGGAATTCCTCAAACTAAAAAGAAAAATAGAAAAAAATCTGCCAAAGGTTAACCTTTGTATATTGGTTTAGCAGTGAATAAAATCATATATCAGACACCCCACCGCAGTCCAAAATATTCCTCCCTTCCTAGGTCTAGCCTGAACCAAAAAAAAAGTAAGAAAATGCATGTTACTGTTCAGCAAAATTTAAGCCAAGAATGAGCTTGTTTTTTTTTCAGGTAAAACTTTTCAACGATTTCTTCAGCACTCATTGGCTAAGTTCTAACGTTTAGGTGCCACTCACCTGTTGTTAAGCACCATCGCAGAGAACAAGAAGTTTTCAAGAACCTCTTCTCAACGAGGCGTCAAATCTAAACGCTTCTCGTTTAAAATAAGACTGTTTTCCGGATTTCGTCGTTTCGGAGCTCGCGTGAAGCATTCTCAACCCTTCTTGAATCTACGAGCAATAAGCTCTCCAGAGAAAGCCCTTGAAACTTTGCGACTTGCTTTTGTGGAAGAGTTAATTTTTCTATATTTCTCGCGATTGTTACAGTGCCGTCGGGGTGTGCTTTATGTTTGAGAACACGGAGACTGAAGTAGCCGTCGTTTGGATCCTCTCTGAGAAGAGAGCCTATTTAGTCTGAGCGGCCCGCTGGGCTCCGACCGCAGCGGCCAGCGGTCAAGAGAAAGAAGGGCGGTTGTAAAGACGGCTTACTCGTCGCAGAACGGACACGCTGAGTGGCAAACCTGGGCGGCCAAAGGGTTCGCCTCAGCCCTATGGAGTGGTCACTTTATGCGGTTAGCCCGGAACGACTTACGACCCTGAGCTACGAAATACCTTTATGACTTCCCCGCCCTCCCTTCTCCCGTCCGTCGCCCTGCCGTCTCTCACCGCTCCATATCGACTCCTGCTCTTTAGCTGGATTCCCCTTTCCAATAGTTTCTCGTCCTTGAGGTCTGCGACGGTAAATGCGCTATAAAAGGAGCTTCAAAATGGCTCTTTACAAACCGTGAGCTTGGAAAGCACATGAAATTGGGCACAGTGCACTAACAGTAAGCTGAAAAATTGTGAAAACGCGTTTGAAATTGGACATTGAACGAACCGGTGCATTACGATGTCATATTTAGGGGTCTTTACGAGCCGTAACTTCAAGAGATACCAAAGTGGATTTTTTTAGAAAATCAATTTTTATGATGATTAAGTATAGGCTAAAATAAGTCTCACTGCTTCTAGAGCCTCAAGGATGCAGGATACGATACAAGGTAATATTTTAGCTCTGTCAAATTTGAAGGCGAGATTTTCGATCACTTTTCGTTGCCACGCCCAGCGGGGCAAGCCGCAAAGGACAGCCTTTTGTTTATCAAACCTTTCGCCGTCGAGGAGTAAGCCTCATCAGGCTTGGTGACAGTAGACTGCCTACGTAAAGAAGGCCTTAAACCTACGTTAAACTAACGCGGTCGTAATTAACCCTCATTTTTTTGAGGAAGGAAATTCTGCTTTCATATTTGTGCAGAACATCAATCACTTGTTTGAAGCTTCAGCGAGTGACCTAATCTAGCAGACAGCTCGCCTAATTTACCTGCTCATCGGTGCTACCGTTTCGATTATTTTGATTTCTCCGAATAAAATTCCACCAACTGCAATCTATTCACACTATAGTTGGGGGTTTTCAGATCAAGCACTTGGCAGTTTGGTAGATTTGTTGAACTAGCATTTCGCAGTCTGTGGATTCTCTTTTGAAGGGATCGATTTGAGACTGCATGCATGAAGTTCCATAGCCTCTAACTTACGTAGACTGCAAAGAAAAATAGATAATTTTACCTAACCCCACTTTTTAGGGAAGCCTCTCTAATTAAAATGCCTATTTTTTATGTCCTTGCACTAATTAAGAAAAGATGCCAGTCAGCCTGTTATTTATAAATTTCCTGTGAAATTGGTTGGTGTGTGACCCCAAAATCGACGTAATGTCTTTAAGGGGCAGGAGAACGTCTTGGCACAGCAGAGCCGCTTTAGCCATATTGGCTTTTGCATTCGTCGTCGGTTCGAGTTGTCATTTTGTTTTCGCCGTGTTTGTCGTTGTTGCGCCGCCCGCGCATCCACTTCTCCTCGAGATGAGCGAGCGAACGCTCCGTGCAGATAAATCTAACGTACAACAGAGTGTCTGCAGTAGGGAAGAAAAATTATTTTTCTAGCGAGCAATTTTTCTACTCACAGAGCATGATGTTTGGGGCACGCCACGCGCACCGTATTCGAATCCTTACAAACCAAGTTGTATTAATCTTGTTCAACTTTTTCCTCGGCTCCCTCCTAGGAAAAGACACTTTTTATACAGTCTAATTAATTAGCATGGAAAAAGTAGTTTAGTGAGCAGGAATGGCGGACGACGCCTCACCTTTAGGTTGGCGTCGGAGGGAAGCGAAGAGGTTTGCGAAAGGTCAGCAGTTTTAGTAGGAGAGGGGGAACAGTTGTGGAGCGTTCCCTTCGTATCAACAGCAATTTTGACAACTACTTCCAGTTCCGGCGTGCGGCATCTTGTTCGCGCATAGCGCATTATGTATCATTCCTTGTTGGCAAACTTTAAACTTGAGGAGGTGAAATCTCTAGCTGTTTTCCTTCACTGCACGTCGCTATAGAAGCTTTTAATTTTTTTGTTGGTATATACCTTTAGAATTTCATCTCTGCTACGAAACTTTTTTTTTATTTCTCTGCATTATCATCAGACTCTTCGAGGAATTAATATATCAGTACGAATACGAAATATATATATCTCCATTTAGGAAGGTCACAACTGAAAAACCCAGTGCTCTAAGGTCATAACTGAAAAACTCAGTGGTAAGAAACCCAGTGATGACAGGTCAAAACTTATCGCCTGAAAATCTTAGCTCTTTTAGAATTCTGATTTCTACGCTCACAGCTGAATTTTCCAGCATTTTGCTTCCAAGTAGAAACGTAACCTATCTAAATAAGCTTCCAACAGAAATCTGCGACGAATTCATCCCGTAGGCGTAGAAATTGAGATTCTAAAATTACTAAAATTTTGACCTAAAAGTTATGACCTTACGGCACTGGCTTTCTCAGTTTTATGACCTTCCTACAAGAAGGTATCGCTTTTAATTTGAGAGGGTGGATGCTCTAGCTGAGCTCTTTTGCTTCACCGTAGAAGTTTTTAATTTGCTTATTGGTATATCTAGAATTTCATCCCTGTTGCAAACCGTTTTATCTCTGCATCATCATCTCATCCGGTGAGGAATGGATGTTATGGTATAAATACGAAATGTTCATTGGATGCCTTTCAAATATGTGTCAGTTGTTTTGCTTTTAGTCCGTCAACAACTCATTTTTTTTAGAATAAAGTGATTTTCAAGCTAATGTTTATATACTGGGTGTTTCAGGAGCGCATGTGCGAGTGGACGTCCCGGGTCACGTGGGCGACAACGTCCGTCTTCCGTGTACCGTAGACACACAAAAATGCGGTACACTTCATTCAATCAAGTGGTACAGGGGATCATCTCGGATATTCGTCTTCAGTGAGTCAGCGAACATCTCCAGAGCCGACGGTGATTACGCGGGAAGGTAAGTTTTCCACCATTTTATTTGTTACCTGTGTTGCCGGATTTCGCGATTTTGTAAAATTACCGACGATTTACTCGAGACCAATAAGAGATAATCAAGAGATCAGGATAGAGACCGTATGAGATGGATTAGAATTAAGAGGTAGGTCAGGTATGTTTTGAACCTCTCTCAAACCGAGCAATGCAGGAATACTCTTAATCAACATTTTAACTCACCAAAAAGTTATCCGCGTTTGAAAATGATGGAGTCGCGAAATGTGGCAACACTGAATTTAGCACCATGAGGACTTCTGTATTCGTCATTTTTCAAGCATCGTGCTCTCCCAACTAGGCTTTTTTGAGAGTGTTGTCACTACTGAATTTTCGTTGTATGAAAAGTTTCGCCAACAATTAGGGGCATATAGGCATACATTTTGTTCGGAGTAGCAAACGAGAAGTGGGATTTCCTTGTAAATTTACAATTGCGAGTGTCTTGAGCTGAGTGCGACACCAACGCTAGTGTTCGTTTCCCAGTGGGATAACTGTCATTGAAAGGGCGCTGTTAGAGGCACCGCCCTTCCCCGCAGGTAAGACACCCTAATGTGATTGTAACACCTGGCACAATACAGGTGCGCCCCTCAGTTGGACCCCCCACCCCCCCTGTCGCAGCTCCTCCGCTCAGCAAGCCTAGCTCTGTGAATAGGTGAAGGTCTGACACCTTCACCTTGTTATCGTCCTATACGCTTTTACTCTAGACGTTTTAAAGATTGCACTTATCACCTCTTTTGTTGAACCTTTTGTTGCCGAACCGACAAGAGCGATAGCGAGCAAACCGAGAGTAAACGTATGGCACCTAACCTAGCGAAGCTTAAAACCTAGTTTTACGTACCGTAAATCTACACCTAATCTTGATTTGCGTAGTATAGACTTATGTTCCTTAAGATTATGATATACTTAAGTTCGTTAACAAGTGCAACGAAAACAGTAAAAAGTTTATTCTAAAAAAGTTTAAAAGTGATTTTTTTTAGATTAACTTAATATACTGTAGATGTGAGTAACTAAGGGAGTAGTTATGAGTCCCTGAGGATTTTCTGAAATGGCTATGCAACCCGCTCAACATGATGGCCCTGCGTGTTGCCTACTACAGTCTGAATCTGTGGCTTTTCAGCGTGTAGTGGCCAACACGCACAGCATTCGTGTCGATCAAGTTGCCTCGTCATTTCAAAAACTTTTTAGGAACTCATAAGTTGCTCAGTACCACTCAGTTCATAGGCTATGTAAACTTAGATTTCATTGAATAACATAGCCTAACTAATGCAGCTGCCGGTCGTAACTGTTAAAATAATGTAACCGTGGAAGGATGGTGGTTCACAGAGTTAGAAGAAGTGTCCTTTGAAATTGAGAGTGAAAAAGAGCCTTCGTGAGTTGATACAGGGACGTTGCTCGGCCATCTCGTGACTCAACTGGAATTAACTCATTAACGTTTAGATTGCCTCACTGATTTATCTTCGAAAATTTTCTTGTTTCCTTTAGACGCAGAATCTATTAAGTCCTTTGTGTCTAGACGTTATGCTTTAAAAATCCTTTTTCCCCCAGTTTTGTGCAATTTTTAATGCTAATCAATTCTCCTTGGTTGCGTTGCGAAGAGCGGGTGGTACAGTCTCAGAAAAAACTCCTCAGTCTCTAGAAATACTCTCTCAGATCGTAAATTTTTAGCGTAGTATTTATTTCCTTTTCGTATCGTTTCTATTTTTGTTTTCCTTTCTAAGGCGAATGGAGCGAAGCACATATCAGATCTTAACCAAAAACCTTCCGCTATGGAAAGGGTTGTCTTCAACTGATTGATAAACCAAAGCCAGTAACTTAACCCGTGTTCTTTTCTATACGATGATGTTCTGAAAATTTTAGCGGACCTTGATTATATTTATCTGCTGGTTCATTAACTATAAAAATCAAAGAGAATTGTGGATAGGTAAATGGACAGGCCTAGGGGTACCTATATGAACAGTTAAACTTACGAACTCTCGTTAAGCTGAAAACCCATTAAAGGTCTGGAAACATAATCCAGTCTTACTTCAAACTCTACTTTTGCATGCTACCATACTTTCATTGACGTAGAAGTAAAATCAATATCTTTTGAACGTTTACTTTCGTTCGTACGAAAAACCTCCAAACAAACGTTCATTAGTTCTTTTGACTTCCAAGCAAATGAAGCAACTAAATTCGCCCATGCTTCGGACAAAGACGTAAAGAACATTTTTTTTTAGAGAGTAGATTTGGCAGTAAAGATAACATGTATAAGTGTGTCGTTGAACTGAACTTTGAGAATACTGTGCGGAATTTCCTTTGCAAGGTCAGCTGGGTGAAAGAAGAGGGCGTTCGTGCTGCAGGAACGTAGAAATAGCAAAGAATATTTTCGCCAATTCCGCGGTCACTTTGCACTGGATGATTGCCTGGTACTTGTCCATAAATTGCTTGGGTGAACCGCAGCGGGCGGGAGCGGGCGGGAGCCCAGCAAACCTTGAGCCGGTCAGAAGGTCCTTCGCGTGGTGCGCTGTCCATTTCCTGGGCGCGCTCTTTTATGGTTGTAAAGGTTGCGTGGAATCATTCTGAAGAATATGATTTGCTCCTCCGCGCCCCTTTCGTCCGGACAAGGCCTTGCTCTTACAGCACCATCTCCGCCTACACGCCAACTTCCAATTAACCCTCCAACAACATAAATATACAAAACTCTGTTTTTATTTCTTTTCTGGTTTTGACATGGTTCATTTTTGAAGGGCTGGAAGTCATTCTGCGTCCCTGTATCAAATACTCACATAATTTGTAATGCCAAGGAGATGTTTCCTTGGCATAATGACAAAATATTTTTTTTCCTTGTGCCGCAAGATTTTTTTCCCTTGGCTTATGATGTTTTTTTTGTTTGTTTTTTTTGCAGAGAGGAAAAAAATCTTGTTTATTTTTTTTTTGCGTGAAGAAAAATATTGCCTTATAACTATGTGAAAAAATCCTTGCCATCGAAAATACTTTCTGTGACGGTATCTCACCTCAACTAACCTTTGCCTCGTCACTTCAATTGGTCGGATGCGTGCTGCGCGATCATTGTAAAACCGAGGTTTGCTTGTGAATAATCGACGAATGTATCTCTGAGTCGGTTTTTTCCGCCAATCACGTTGTACTCTTGAGAATCTTTTCTTATATTTCTATCCATGATAACCATTGGTTATAAGTTCTAAAGGAACGTTTCCATGTAGTACCTTTCTACGTAGGTACCCATGCTCAAAAAGTACACCGCGGTGGGGGATTAGAGCAATCTGAATATGCACATATCCAGAAATAACCAAGTCAAGAACCGTATAAGTCTAGACGCTTTACTAAGTACTTTGGATACTCTGTGGATCTTTGAGCTTCGTTTTCTACTTGCGGTTTACTTTATTACGCTAAGTGAAACGGAGTGACTGTGGAGCGAGGAACAAAACACACCTACTTTGCAAAAGTCATAATCAGTCAACAAAATGCACATCTGAAATTTCAGACATCAAAATTTTTATTCTAGAGGCATCTTTTAAGGACAAAGGTACTTTCTTACTGAAGTTCTTTGTAAAAAAAAAAGACTGTTTTGTGGTAGCGAAGTCCTAATGACGCAGAGATACAAGCTGTCACAACCATCTCGTCCAAGGATAACATTTATCACAAACTTATGTGATTGAAGGGCAGCCCTAGCGTTTTCGTGAATTGGTTTCTGTAAGACATGCCAAGTCCCTGATTTGCAGATGCTGTCACTACCATATCTCGATCTATCATGGATTCGCAAAGTTTCAGGTGGAATTTGCGCAAAACTTTTTATTGCAAAGCTTTTTGCGAAGAGTAGTCTAAAAATGATATGACGATTTTCCATTTACAGTGATATCTTGCTGTAATCGTAAATACATGATAATGATGAAAAAGAACAGCCTTTGCTTAAGAACTTGCACTTTTGGGTGGACTTTGAGTTTTTGTTTTGATTTTTTTTTCTTTTTGGCAGTGATTTTTATCAAATTCAGAATCAACCGAGAAAACTAAGAAAAATCAAGAATTTGTAGATACGAAAATTTAGGATTAAAAAGAAAATTTACGTTCCCATGTGATGCTATTCAAATGCTGGGTTTCCAAAAAAAAAACCGATTAAACGGGAACTCCTTAAGAAGAGGCCAGCTAAAATGGCATGTGTTTTTTTTTTAATATTTTAGGTTTTCAAATATTATTTTTAGACAAGAAAATGTAAAAACTCTGATGATTCATCTATTAAATTAGAAGAAATTCTCGAAAGACCAAAAGTATTATTCAAATCTATTCACAATCATCTTATAGGATACTCAAACTAAAAGGACACTCGTCCGTCTTTTCTATACTAATTTAAGAGTACAGCGATACCCGAAAGATTTCGGGGGGGGGGGGAAATTCTCGTGGGTACTTGTACCGTCTGGCACCTATCAGAATGGCAGAGAAAAACTGTATTTGCTTTACTTAGTGTAGACTTTTGTACGTGTACTCAGGACAAAGGCCGAAAATGAATATTGTTATTAAAAATGCATTAGTGCGCACTTAGCCGTGATACTGCACTATCTAAAATCTGCCTTGTATATTTATTTTGTAGCGTGTCGCCCAAATTCTTTTTCTACGAAGCGAGGGTGACCGAAAAGAGTGGGAACCATATTGTAAAGCCATCAAAAAGCGTCCGTTTCGGTTCGCTCAAAAATCACATTAAACGGTTATAGCATGAAGATATGGAAACCCTAATTTGATGCATGCAAGATTGAAGGCATTGCCTAGGTGCTTTTCATGCTATTTTGATGTGTAAGCGTTCCTTCCTATGCTCTCAGTTCTATTCGGGTTGAAAAAGGCATATATTTACGTTGCTGCAGGGTCAAAGTTTCATTAATTTTTTACCCAAGAGCAAAAGTTACCTTTCGAGTTGAACTTGAACGAGAGCGGAGAAAGTGAAACGTACACAATAAGGGACAAAACGAACGACCGGCAGAAAAAAAATTGGCTGTTTACTTTATTCCACTGGCTTGTTTATCGGAACAATATGCTGTGTTGGGCTCTGAAATAGGCCGCTCATCTTGGTGAAACGTAGGGGAAAAAATGTGTACATATGCCAGGTTCGTTATTTCCGGGTTAAGGAGCAAAATCTCAACTAGCTTTGTCAAAAATAAAGATAAGATGAAAAATTAGGGTTAACTTACTGTAAGTACGGTACAGCTCGAAAAATGCACTGCCAGATACTGATGGAATCTTTGATGGTTATGTTTTCGGTTGATAACTAAATTAAAAAAAACAACTTTAGCTAAAGAGTACTTTTTCTTTACAATTGAATGAAATAATGTATTTTTTCCCGAACTTCAGAATTTTTATTTGACTTAGCCACAGATATGATTATAATTGATTTCAAATAATCCTTCTTCAGCTGGGGATTATTTTTCATTCGTGAACTGTACTGTTTTTACCTGTAGATCTACTATGTGATGGATGAAAAAAGCTAACTCATAATGACAAGGAAACAAGAAGAGATCATATTATTTTTTTGGGGGGATGAGCATTTCAAGGACTATAAAAACCTCTTTTTTTTCTTTTTTTACAATTGAACTGGGGCCAATAAGATCTGTGTACCACATGTAGTGGACAATTATTTGCCACTTACTATTGTCTTTGTTATAATTATTATTTGTATCAGATTTACTTTTTTAAATAGATGCCACGTATCGCCAGCTTTGATCTTCTTTTTACTTGTCTGAAGTCAGTATTATTCACTTCACGCGTAGTCTCCGATTTTTCTTAGCACCCCCTCCCATCCTCCATTCGTAATGCTCCTGCATCGCGCACACACACTCATTCTCTGTCCGAGTAAAAATGTCGGTCTGGCAAGTGTCTACCTCGCTCACGCTCACGACACACCCAATGCCTCCATCTTTTTCCAGCTCCCTCGTGTATCTTATTTTCTTTCTGACACAATAAAATAAACATGACTAAATGCACAAGTTGCATTCTGTCACCCGAGGCACAGAAGGGGCATCAACTTGTCCCATTACTCCAATATCCATCGGAGTACAGATAGGTCAGTCAATCTGCTGGTATTGATGGAAGTTTCAGATGAAGCGAATGGTACCGCTGTTTTAAAAGGATTGTCGTGTTGAGAAAATGTACGGACAATATTTCGACGGAAAGGCGACGAATCTTCCGTCTCTGTCAAACAGTTGGATATTCAACTTAAAAAAGAAAAAGAAAACACTACGAGTTTCCTGACTAGATCAATAGAATTATTCGAAAAAAGTGATGTTATTATGGAAATCATTACAAACAGATTATGGACTATCTACATCATTGTTGAGGTTCATCGACAGATAATTTAGATCGAACCTTCGTTTGAGTATCGTCAGCAAAGCGGATAAAACACCATTTTGGAAGCGTTTGTTGTCCTTGGTATCGCTGATGCTCGCTCATTCAAACTGCTCGTCTGACTTTTACGTTTGAATGCATTATCAAGGTGCGAAACGCAAGAGAAGAAGCCGTTAATGTCGTAATCATAAAGAATATTGTTGCTCCTTACAGGTTGATAGTGTTAAAGTATTTGTTTACAAGAAGCACGTTTTTGTTCCGCTCATCTCCAAGAGTTTCCGTGGCGTAATTGTCCTCTGAAGTTAGTAGATAAAGACAGTATAATAGGGGAGTCAAGGAGGAGTAGTGATATTAAATGTATCACATTAAGAGTATCTTTGTCAACAAAAATGCTCGCAGAATAATATTATACAGATAACTACCGTATTGAGAAAATCAAAGCAAAAGCTCACAAACTTACAAATGGGATCGGCTTATTCTTCATCTCTACTGTAATCTCTACGTCCTCAACGCCTAAATGTACGATAAAATTTTGTTTCTTTGTCATTATATGAGCAAGTTCAATGTATATTTTCCCTCTTCATGTACTAAATATCAGCGATCACGCAAACAAATGAATATCAATCATGGTGAATACATCTTTTTTGCTTTTTCCTCTGCGTTCGGGGATTTAGAGCATTCTGTGTGCACAGAATCGGGTGTAAAATTCAATTTTAGAAACTATGACTCTAATTTTAATAGAATTGAATTAAAATCATTTTAACAGTCTAAGTTTCATATATTATTTACTTATAAAAAATAATAACCTGTCATCATTTATTTGCCTAATGTGTTCAGCGTTAAAAGATAGCGATCTTAATACACAGCTGAGCTGTGGATCGCTGACCTTGGATAAGCATGCTCGAGAACTTCGAGCTTGGCAGCTGGAAGGGGGATGGTCTCAAACTACTTGTTGACTGCAGCCCTATGTAAACAAACCTGCTCGGTTTCTGACGCCAAACCTGGCTAGTTTACATCGGCCAGCTGAAGAGAGCCCGCAAGTATCGAAGTTGCTCCCTGCGTTGGAACTTATCAAGGTCACCGTCCATCCTTTTATGTTCCACCATTCCGTTATTATCCTTGGTTCCACCTTCGACCCCTCCGAATGAAATCCACCAATTGCGGAGTGCTAGGTCCAAGAATCTACCAATCACAAAGTTCTTCACCCGAAAACTCATTAAATACAGTGTGTATAGTTTGCAGTTGGTGGATTTTCAGGAAAAAAAAACTCATCGCCCACGATGGATTTTCCGGCTAAGCCTTTTGAAGTTTGTGTTTTTTTTTTATATAAGGGACCGCTTTTATTGCCACATTAAATGTTAATATTCATGGAGGAGACGACTTTATTGCCTCAACCCATTTTTTTTAATACAGCCTCAACAAATCAAAACTATTCTTGTAACAATAAAACATAAAAAATAAAAAACATTTTATAAGCTATGCTTTTTCTTGAAGTTTTAGGATTTCAGCTCCTATCTACGCTAAGAGTGTACTAAAAAGTAGAAAATAAATTTCCTTTTACTTTT
>Ga0058701_10002296_pt1 | contig 14373 bp, 8 predicted proteins | sample AgamicOrMae_FD_97039 | JGI IMG/M metagenome (GOLD analysis project Ga0058701, IMG submission 97039) | Agave microbial communities from Guanajuato, Mexico - Or.Ma.e | ecosystem: Host-associated > Plants > Phyllosphere > Phylloplane/Leaf | place: Guanajuato, Mexico | collected 2012-06-04 | reverse complement strand
TACATTAGGGTGTGTGTACCTTTAATATATAATCAAACAATCCATTAAGACAGCCGTTCAAATTTTTGCATCTTAAAACGACTTGCCTAAGTTTAAAGAGCCTCAGGACGGGCCGGCCGGGCAACACTTGGCGACGCGAGTCGGCCAGCAGAACAATAACAACTTCGCCACCGAAAGAATAGACAGTACAGGCAGGGAAGATAGGCGTGGCGCTGTACGACAAGCCTCGACCACCGAAAGAATGACCGACACAACAATGCGAACTCGGGCCCGGGACCGAGCCCAGCCTTGGTTACGTATGCAACCATGCAAAAAAATTGGACAAAACATCGAATAACTGGAATTTGACCCATATGACCCCGGGTGAAATTGGTACTATTGTTCTTAGGATTATTTTGTGGTTCTGGTACCCGAATTTCAGCCCAATGTGTCATGGCGTTTACGATCTGACATAAGAGTACTTGTTTTGTAGATGAAAAAACGACGTCGAGACCGAACGCAAGAGGCTACTCAGCTACGCCTCGTGCCTAAAAACGGCGTCGAGACCGAACGCAAGAGGCTACTCAGCTACGCCTCGTGCCCAAAGACACGGACGGAGTGAATGCAATAGGCAGCTCGTCTAAAGACTCGCGCCTAAAAACGGCGGAGAGACCGAACGCAAGAGGCTACTCAGCTACGCCTCGTGCCTAAAAAATATACAAAAAGCAGATAAAGTTGCTACGCAACTAAAGGCACGTGGCGATTTGATAGGTTTAGAATTTGATTGGTTTAATTTCATTCGAGATTGGTTTCGGTTTAGGATTGGCTGAAGTTTAAAATGATATGTGGATTCGCATTCGTCGAGACTAGGATGGGCGTCGGTATAGGTTTAAAATTTGCCAAAAATTGACAAGGGTCACACGGTATTTACAGAAAATAAAATGCGCGCGTTTCATGTTATTCTGCGTCCTATTCTACAGTAAAATTGTTTGCAACTTTTTTGACTCTAAGGGTTATTTTTTACACGCTTTCAGCACAAAAAAATCTTGAATAAGGGTATATGAGGACGTTTCATTACATTCTGTATAAATTTCTGTTACCCACTTGCTAACCCACTTGCAGCGAGGAAAGAGAGAAAGGTCAATGAGCACGTTGAATAACATTCTGCATTGATTTCAATGTTTTTTATTTTTTTACTTTTATGACCCATTGGGTCATTTTTGACGGACTTCCCTGATAGTCTTCAATTAGGTCTTTATGTGACTAAATTGCAAATGTTTAAACTTACGACTTTCTTGTTTCTTGGTCGATTTGCTTGATTTTTTTAACTCAATCATCCTTGCGGTGTGTTTCGAAAAATATAATAAAACAAATCATAAAGACAGCCGTTCAAATTTTTGCATCTTCAAACACCTTGTCTAAGTTTAAAGATGCTCGGGACGGGCCGGCCGGGTAACACTTGGCGACGCGATTCGGCCAGCATAACAATACCAATTCCGCCACCGGAAGAATAGACCGTACAGGCAGTGCAGATGGGCGTAGCGCCGTATGACAAGCCTCGACCACCAAAGAATGATCGACACAACAATGCGAACTCGGGCTCGGGACCGAGCTCAGCCTTGGTTACGTATGCAACCATGTAAAATTTTTGCACAAAACATCGAATTACTGGAATTTGACCCATATGATACCGGGTGAAACTGGTACTATTGTTCTTAGAATTATTTTGCGTTTCTGGTACCTAAATTTCCGCCAAATGTGTCATGGCATTTAGGATCTGCCATCAGAGTACTTGTTTCGTAGAAAGAAAAACGGCGTCGAGACCGAACGCAAGAGGCTACTCAGCTACGCCTCGTGCCTAAAAATGCAAGAAATTTTGAGAGTAGGCCGAAAGCGTTGTGGCGAGGTGGCACTTGTGCATTGGCAACTTCAACAATGCGCGTCGCGCATGTCTGTTGCTCTGCAAGTGCTTTGCACTTTTGGTGACGAGTTGTTGCTTTTAAGGGCGACATGGGTTTGGGGACGAGTTGCTTTTGGGGTCGACTTGGGTTGGAATGCGACATGGTATTGGGGACAAGTTAGTAGAGGTACGAAGTGGCGGGTACGAGTTGTCCTAAACCCGGAGGACAACGAATCGTAGTCCTCCATGGTTTTGACAGCATTGCTACGAGGGAATTGAACTAGATGGTTAATCCTGACGGAAGTTTTCATTCTAAGTGGTTTACAACCAATTGAGCTAAATAGAAAAAGAATTCAATGGAACACTTCAGTGGGTGTCTCAAGGTCACAGTATTTTACAGAGCAAAAGTTCCGTCAGGTATTGAAAAAAAATCCAAAAATAATACATATTACAAAAAACACTCAAACACTCGTAAGAATCTCTAAACAACATGTTTTGTTTGTATAAACCTGGCACAACATATAAAAGATGGCAACACGGCTTAGGAAAGCTTGCAAGTAAGCAGGGGGTCAGTTGACCCCCTACCGTCCTTTTCGGGTTTTCCTCTTTTTTTAAAGAAGCCAGCGGGTGAAACTTTATGCCCAGTATATTGCAGGCTTCGGACATCAAAATAATAAAAGCCAGAGAACATCGGACCCGTAGCTCAACAGGGAACTAAGCCAGCGCCCGGCAAAAGTCTTTATGAGGTCAACTGACCACCGCAGTCCTAGTGTCGTCTTGAAAAAATTGAATTGCAGTATTAATATAATTTGGCCAAAACGACTAAGTCGGCAAAGTAGTGTAGTACTACATCAACCTTGTATAAAAATACACAAAATGTGGATCTTGAATTCAAAAGGCCAACGAGCCACAAAAGGCCAAAAGTCCACCGATAGAGGGCCAAACATTATTGGTTTTTGTCGACTGGCTAATTTCAATCAGGTAACTAAATGAATTCATGGATTTTAAATGAACTCAAAATTGTTGGGTAACAGACCCACTGAAATAGCTTCAATAATGTAGGACATACAATTTATTCCGCTGCTTGCAGGCGTGCCATCCGGGCACTAAAAGTTGGAATCTGGAATAAATCACTCGAGAGGCACTGTAAGTTTGAAAGTGCGGCACATTTCACCTAATAATTTCCGTCCTGGTTAAATATATGACTGCATTATGAGGAATAACGAATTGCACACGCTTTGGTTAGATTAGTTTGCGAGTTAGATTACCCTAGATAAATTCGAAGTATCGTAACCTCGCTTTGCTGTTGCTCCGCACGGTTTCACAACAGACATTGGAATTTAAGAGACCAAACCGGGAATGCCAATAACCTCGGAATTATCAGCGCAACAGACCACTCAAGGGGCAACTCGTTTGGTGATTTATTAGAGAGGTCTTTTAGATGGCGCGCCAAGTGGCGAGATATTGGCCCATAGTAAACAGTCTTTGCCAAGGCGTATTGCATCGAAGGATTGCTTCTTGCTGATTGTCATAGACAGGTCTTTTCTTTTCTTTGAGTACATCAACACAAAAGAGATATTTTTTTCCTCGTCAAACTGATCCTCTCCCGATCAGCTTAGTAAGGAAGGAACGCTGAACGCACAATTCGTGGGCAGCACGGTGCAGTCTTGTTTAGTTTTGCTACAAGCTACAATCTAGTGCGCTAAAGGTTAACAGAGGCAGGCTCAACGAGAGGCAGTCACACATTGCTAACGGAATCAATTCTTGAATCTACCAAGCCGAAGGATCATTATTTGTAAGCGTCATCGAGAATTTGGTCTAATAAGCAACACCCTGCAAGATATTCAAACCCACTTAAAAACGTTCACATCAGCTGTTTTGGCAAGTTCTGAAAAATAGTTTGGTTTACCTGGATTACATACCGGTACTACTGTGCTGAAGAATGAAAATTCTGGACTTTTTGAGCTATCAAGGCTTATTTGCTCTTGACAATGCATATTTAAAAAAGCCCGCATCCTGGTTTAAAAAATCATGTCAGGGTCTGATTCAGGTCTGACTGGTTTAATCAGATTCTGATCTAGATCCTGAAGATTTTTTTCAGTCTGATTCAAGTTCTGAAAAAATTGTCAGGTTCTGACAAAAATGTCACGTTTTGATGTGCATCAGATTCTGATAAACCCATCAGAGTCTGATAAAACTGTCAGGTTCTTACAGCAATGTCAGTTTCTGATATGCATCAAATCCTGATAAGCCCATCAGTCTGATAAAATTAACCCATTCTGATGGGTCATCAGGATCTGATTTTAGTCAGACCCTGATATCACTTGTAGAGACTGATAAAATAAGTCAGATTCTGATGGGTTACCGGGATCGGATTCAGGTCAACCAATCATCACTTTTGTCATATGACCAATTCTGATGTGACTTTAGGTATAAAAATACTTTGTGGCAAGTTTATTTCCCTGTTGCCTGGTACCATTATGAGCTCAAGGAACCCCTACCACAAAACTTTATCGGTCATCTTCTTTTTAATTCCACCCTTTTGCCACCACATTTCCATCCTCCGAGGAAGAGGGGGCGGATTTTTTTTAAATAAAAAAATAAGACCAGATTTATTATAAGCAACCTCGGAAACCTCAGGGTCCGCAATGATATTGGTTTACAAGTATCTTTAAAAATTTCACCACCTTTGCCATTCCTCCATCATCACCTCCAAGGGCTGAGGGGTGGAAATTTCAAAAAGTAAGACTGGATTCATAATCAGCGACTTCGAACACCCCTGAGTACCTACCTCATGATATCGGTTTAAAAGTATATTTTAAAATTTCATCCCCTTTGCATCCCCCATCACCATGCTCAAAGGGGTGAGGGGTTGAAATTTAGAAAAAGTAAGACCGGATTCATAAACAGCGATTCCGGACACCTATGATTACTCAATTTTACCGATTAAGAAGTATATTCTAAAATTTCATCCTCTTTGCACCCATCACCACCCTCTAAGGGGCGAGGGGTGCAAATTTCAAAAACGGAAGACCGGATTCATAATCAGCGACTTCGAAAACCCTTGTGTACCGAATGATATCGATTTGCAAGTATCTTTTAAAATTTCACTCCTTTTGCAGTCCACCCCCCCCCCCTATCAACGTGCTCAAAGGGGTGAGGGGTGAAAATTTCATGAAAGTCAGACCGGATTCATAATCAGAGACTTCGGAAACACCTGACAAGGTAACCTCTCCGACCATAGAATTCCAGATCTCGTTGAAAATCTGCAGATTCATTAGAAAGGCTTAGAAAAGTGCTAGAACTAGAAATCAGGTGCCAATACTCACAAGCACCCCTGCAACAGAGCGCTAAAGTTGACCCTTCCTCTCCCCCCTCACCTGTAAAGAAGCAATCCCACGAGGGGGAGTGAAAGTACCAACTTTAACGCTTTGCAGGGGCGCTTGTGAATATCTGCACCTGATCTCAAGGTCTAGCATATTCCTTAGCCTTTCGAATGCTTCTGCAAATTTTCAACGAGATCTGTAATTCTATGATCCGAGATGTTCCCTTTTGAGTACCGGATGATACCGATTTGCAAGTATTTTTTTAAAAATTTCACCCGTTTTGCCACCCCCATTATCACCCTCAAACGAGTTAGGGGTAGAAATTGCAAAAAAGCAACACTGGATCCATGAACAGAGACCTCGAAAACACCCACACACCCAATATTTTGGTTCTTGTCACTAATTGTAAGCTTATGCTAACAAAAAAAAATCAAAACAAAACAAGAAAAAAAAACACTAGCGGTCATTAGCTTAATAAAATACGCTTTCGAGCACATCTATAATCCAATGGTTAGACAGCGGGTGAGGAAAAACGTTAGATAGTGCGATCCCAAAAGTAAGGCAACAGTCAGCTGGGCGGGAAGTTGGTGCGGTGGCAGTGATACGTAGAAATGAGGCGATTTTTTTTGAGTCCGGACCTGAATCAAGACCTGATGGTTTCGTCAGGTTGTGATTCAGGTTCGGACTCCGGTGCGGCAAAAACCTGACTCCGATCGTGACACAGATCGCGAAAAAGAATCTGGCTTGAATCTGAATCAAACCCTGACATGATTTTTTCGAAGGAGCTTTTTAAAAATAGGCTTATTTTATACTGTATGATTGATCTTTTCATTCGCATGCACGCCGATCTATAAACGCCGCGTCACAGCCGAGCCAATAGCCTCAAGTTTGCTGTTTTAAAATTTTGGTTTGTAGTATTCCCAAAAATATGACGAAAAGGTCGAAAAATGGCCTGTACGTTGCGTGCTTAGGCCCGGATTTCGTAGCTTTTGGTACCGATGAAAACCTTTTAAATTTATCTTTTATTTGAAACCACGAGGATCAAAATACGAGCACTTTAAGGAAAGTTACAGCCCAAAATAGCTCTTAAAATTGGGGAAAATGTCATTTTGGCCTAAAAAATTGGTAAAAATGTCGAAACATGGCCTGTTCGTAGCTGGCATGGATACGGATTTCACGGGGACTGGTAGCTACGAAAAGCTTACAAAATTATTCGTCATTTGAAACCACGAGAATCAGAAAAGGAGCACTTAAAGGGGAGTTATAGCCAAAAATAACACCTTAAAATGAGAAAAAAAATGCGATTTTGGCCTAAAAATTGACTTTGTTTGAACCCCTGCGCAGTCGGTGAACCTCGGTAGGGTATTATATTGATCATCTGGTGTCCACTTAACAATTTTAGTTGCAGTGTGAGCGATTCCGAACCCATTGTCTACGCGTTTCTGGCAAAAAAAAACCTGAAAAACAACGTTTTTTAGACCTGCCAAGTCGCTGCTCGATTTCCCGGGCTTGGGAAGTATATTTTCCTACCATTTGACACTCAAAGAATAAAAAAATCACATGGAGGAGGTTAGGCATATTTTTTCCGAACAGCGTAATAGTTTTACTTTGTTTTCCTTCACGGAATCAATAACAAAAATGTCCTCCAGTAAATAGAATCCGCTTTCCGAAGGGGGAAAATGTCTTATACATTACCACGATTGTGCGTTACGACACGACGGCGATTTCTTTGAACCTGCGTGTCAAATTAAATGGCCACGTATTGCGCAATGTACGACATTCGGCTAGACTTTATGCATTCGCCTTCGCCTTTCTCTCTCGTAAGAAATCACGTTCAGAATGCAAACAAACACGTATCATCAAGCATGGCGCAGTTTAAGGTTTGGTCCCCTGAAACCTCAAAATATCCTTTATCTTCTAACCTTACTGAATCAGACACAAATGAAATTCTGGCAGCTGATGTGAACGTTTTATCTCATGTTATGCCGTAGGCTACAACGTCTACAACAAACGTCACCTTACCAGTAACCTTATGGGGAAGTTACTACATGGGCTATTCCGTTTATGCACAGCATAAATGACATAAAATTTTGGCACCACAAACTACCCATGCCGTTATGCGAAACACTCACAGGCGATACGCACACACGCACGCACGCATATATATAGAAGACATGCATTATTCGTCGGACTATAAATTTTGTGTCAACAACGTGTCTTGATCTCATTTTGAGGAACAATTGCACTCGAATGCTTAGTCTACGCAGGACAAGGACTTTTTTAATCAACGCAAAGAGATGCCATCTTTGCTCGTCTGCTGCCCCTCTTTGCTCTAGTTTGCGTTGCTCACAGCAACAATGAGTTATTTATTCCAATGGGGCAACAACATTTGCGTTTATACTCATTACAAACCCAAATTGGTGATCAAGCAAAAAAAAAACAACTTTTTTTTTGTGTTGGTGATCAAGCAAAAAAAAACACACAAAAAAAACGTTTTTTTTTTATTAGGCCACTCGAAAGCAGCGCAAAAACAATGCAAGCAGATATAGGACTGAAAAACCAACGTAAAATCGGTTTTTATGGGTCAAAATCACAGGCTGGGCATTTGAGTGATATTGTCCACGTGAGCCTTTCCATGTGATCAAGAGAACATGGGTGGAAATCCAACATTGCAAATTATTTGTTGCTGAATTGGTAAATAAATTAGCGAGATCCAACTTCCGAAAGTAAATATACTTAACGGATTGACCAGGTATACTAACAAGTAAAACTTTAGCTTTGGCATAACCTGCGGTACTTGGTGTAGCTTGAGGTGGAAACATAGTAGGACCGTCCCCACCTTTGTTCTTTTAAAGTACTGTACTTTATTAAAGAGCACGTTTAACTGTTAGCCCACTGAATAAACTAACAACTCAGAAAGCAGCAGTGGTATAGGTTCATTGGCGGCAAGGTTGACATTTAGTCCGTTGACACACAGGTAATAATAATAACAAAAAATAGCGATTTCCACGCGTGCCTAGCTTTTATGGGGGCTGTGAATCTACACGGTAATACCTTTTTAGGTTTCTCATTGTAGTTTACACGAAGATAATACAGTACATTCAATTTGTTGAAAAATAGTTCACAGTATTGTGGAGTACATTATGCCTTCGAAATATCTCCAGCTGGTCACAGCTGGAGATAGCAATCGAAAAGATCTACATGCAAATCTCGAGTACATTGTGCACTCTTGAACTCTGTTACACGGTACGGTTTCTTGGGAAGGTTACAAACCACAGTCGAAGGATTCCCATTCGCTAAACCTAGAATCTTGCTTTTGCAGGCGTTTCTGACACGCTTCCAGGTAGCTATCCTGAATACGGTACATCCCCGAGTTGGCTTGAAACATCAACGTCTCTAGGATCCTCTCATTCTTGATAGCTTTGCTGGGAAGTACAATCTGTGAACACACAAAGTCTCTGTAATAAGGCTGTATATATGGCCTTACTCTATAAGGCTTGTTCCAAACATCCAGAAAAGTAAAGCCAACAGTCTAGATATTCACCGCTGCATTTTCTACCTTTTTATGTTCAACCTTTCATAGCCAAGCGGTAGCGAAGAACAGGGCACCTCACTCAGTCTCTCTTCAGCAATTCTACGGACTTGCTTTGCTAACGCTCAGTTAGCGGAGTATTAGCAAAGCAAGACATAGGGTATCTGACCTAATTTTGCAGGAGTGTTCATTTCAAGGTTAAATTGAAGTTTGAACCAGGATAAAATACGGGAGGAAGAAAATACAACTTTGAAAATTTTATTTGTAATGTAGGCTATTCAATTCTTCGGTCAGCAAACAATAAATGTTTCAGACACGCAGTCATCAATACGACCCTCCAGACTGCCGACAATGAGAGGTTCTTAATATTGGACGGACTTTAAGGGAGATCAAGCGACGCCATCTTGAAGAATTCATGCAACTCTGACACGATATTCTATCTAAAACTACCGTACAGAAACGTATTTTTCTTATATTTGACCCCGTTCTCGCTAAGAACCTATGTAATTAGTCAAAGAAGTATGATACGGCAGTATATTATTAATACCTTAAAAAAGAAATCCTGAAGAGAAGCTGGAAAAAGGTGAAGATTTTGTCGAAACCTCCTGATAGATGGAATGCCAGAAATTCCCTTTTCACTAATACCTATTGATTTTCGAGAAAGCGCCTTTTTTATTTTATTTGTTAAATTGTTTGCCACTGCCAGTCCTTTTTTTTTTTGAATTGCTAGGCTAAAGAAAAAGGACTTATTGAATCTGGTTTTAGTGGCTGACCTGCTGGTAATTTTTATCGTTATTAGCTTTTTTTTTTAATGAGGTCACATAGTTACCAAAGCTTTGGATGCTCGTCAAGAGCCCAGTTTTCTGAAAAATGAAGTTCTTTCATTTCTCTCATTTTGTGGAAAAAAATTCACTCGTTTTACCTATAATACCCCGACGGCACAAGATTTCTTTTGCGTAAAGCACGATACCTTTTTTTATATCACTGCAGTGATAAAATATGATAATATATCTGCACATCTCTGGTATATCTGGTTAAAATATATTTCATCTCATTTAGATATTTTCAAGATATCCCGCTGGGCTTATTTCCGGACATTCTAGTCTCTTGTCCGCATTTTTAGAGTTTTTATAATGTGCGCGAGATATCGGGTCACGATATCTTTTGAGATATCGTGATATGCAAATTCACAAGAGAAACTTAAAAATCATCTGAACGATATAATGAGATATCATCAGATGTCCCACACTAACATTACGGACTTCATAAAACGTCGTCAAAAAAGCGTCCTGCAGATGTCTTTTGACGTCTGGTTAGAGATTTGAACTCTCATATCTATCTTTAAGGAAATATCATTAAATACCTCAAGGAGATATCGGCGAAAAATGCTTTAGCGATTCGAATACCTTTTAGAAATATCCTTGAGATGTACAATCGGCATCTGTGGAAGTAACTTAAAATATCTGGAAGGCTAATAGAGTTAGTGATGTTCCTATGATATCAATGTGCTATCTTCTAAATAATATAGGGACTTAGCAATGCAAGGCAAATAGTTTTGGGCGATGTGATATTCCAATGACGTCAGTGTGATATCTCCTCAGAGATATGAGAACATAGACCAATTCGCGAGTGTGTGTGTGTACCGCTTATTGCCCATCCACCCCATTTTGTGGTGCCTCTTTTTCCCCAAACGAAGGGGCTATCACCCACCTGCCCCATATAAAATGTATTAGGTTGGGTTCCGTGCGTTCAAGTCACTTCCCATTTAAAATGCATCACGTGCGTTCAAGTCCTCATGTATTTGCGCCGACGGGCGAATAGCTACGACCTGTTCCAAAACAGCCACCGTATGATATGCGGGATTTTTCAAACAATGAAGATGGGTACCAGTACTGTTTGTGTGCTCGATATCTGAAAATCTTACGTCATTTTCAAAACTAAAGTTTTAAAAGACATTTAGGCGCTACAAAGGTAAACCGTGAACTGGGGTGATGTCGAACACGCAGGGTGCAGTCGAACACATCGAAATTAAATGAAAAATTTGTATTGCGTTCTATCTAATCGTCTTGGATCATAAGGGGCGAAAATTCACAAGGTGATGCACGTAAATTCGCTTGATTTGTTTAGAGATTATACAGTATAAGCCCAACTGCTTGCTTTTATCACAGTGCGCTAATCTCATGGGATTCTGTTTGATCGCATACTATACTAGACGGATAAAACGGTCTGCCATTTGGGACGAGATCTACTAATCTTATCCCTTGCCTAATCCTAAATCCACATTTATGTTTGGGCTGGAATCCAATTTACTCTTCCCTCTTTCGTTACTTTGATCGTGGGTCCGTCACCTTAAACAGGTATTTGTAACTTCAAACAGGACCGAGGTGATAAAAACAGTATTCAGTTCGTATGCTAATCACATCACAGTTAAGTCATAAAATATTATGCCTGATTCACACTCTCTGCGTTCCTCTTTTCTTTCTTAAGCCAACCTGCACTCATTAGGAGGTGCGACATTGCTTTTTTGCCTTTTTAAAAGAATAAATTTCTGCTCCTTCCATGTGTACCGGTACTCTGTCCTTTTTAGCTCTTGAATCATGAGACTAGGGCTTAATGGACTGGAAACGGTTTTGCCCCGAGATGAGTACCTGTCTCATTGGGTCAAAGAGTTCATCATCCGATCGGCTGCGAAAGAAATTCGGAGCACTTCCACGGATTCAGCGAAGAAAAAAATTCAAGATAAGAACTATTGAGACGATTTCCTCAACTAGAATTACGTAAAATATTGAGTTGAAAATGCAGTTGCTTTTTTTGGGGACATGTTGACGCGTGAGAGTACCACCTTCTGTAACTGCGGCGACGACAATAAATTAGGCGGTTTTTCAATTTTCTAGAAAGTTTTGTGTGCGAATCCGTCACCAAAAATCGCAGCAACAGTACAGGTCGTTCACGAATAAGAACGTTATCGCCGCAGTAACAGAAGCCAGTCATCTCACGCGTCAACATCGTCAATCTGTCCCAGAATCCAGCTACCTGCATTTTTATTTCATTATTTTAAGTAGCTCGAGTTGATGAAACTGTCTCAAAGGTTCGTATTTTAAACTTCATTCTTCGCTGCATCCGTGGACGTGCTCCAAATTTCTTAACTCTAGGCCGATCGGATGAATTCTTTGACCCAATCAGGCGGGTACCCATGTCGGGGCCCAACCGTTTCCAGTCAGCCCTAGTCTCGGGCTTGAATGCAGTTTCTCCAATGGGCTTCAAGTATCCGCAACTTTTTGTGTTTCTCAACTTCGGTTGGCCTTTCAATTGGGAGTTCGACTGTTCCGTAGCTTTCCATTTATTTATTATGAGCAAAGTCATAGAATACACATCCGTTCAAAGATCGACACAAATGAATAGAGCGGCGATAAATGTAAGCTTCGAGAAAAACGCAGAGAGGCGGAGAGGATCGAACTTCGAACCGACGAGCTTTTTTGCCATAGATATGCTACTTAGGCCACTCGGCCATAAGAGATGATTTATACAGAGTGTCTCACGTTCAATGAAAAAAATGAAACCTCGGATAGGCAAAGGGATTCTAAGACGAAAATGTGAAATGAACATGGGGTCTAAAATCTACCGTTTGGCGTCCAGACGCCTTCGAATGGTTTGTTTTGGTACCCATCGTTTCGCAAAGGTACAACTCGTTCGATTAAAACATCCAGAGTTACAATCCCTTTGCCTATCCGAGGTTTCATTTTTTTTTACATTAGACTTGAGACACCCTATACAGTATATTCCACGTCTTTTGGTGATCCTCCCCCCCCCCAAGAAAAAAGAGAGGGCTAGAGCAGGTAGGGCACTGCCCCAAACCTAAATGTGGGTTAGGGATAACGGGTTAAGAGCGAGTAGCTTGAAGGGAATGTAGCCATGAAACAATGGAGGCTAATCACAACTATCACTAGAATCACTGAATGGTCGCATTCGGACAGGGCTCTACGTTGTACTCGAATATAACCTTAGCCTTCTGCTGTTTAAAGGCACACCTTAAAGATCAAAGTGTCAAAACTAACGAATAACAAAGACGGATTGATGTTTTTACTCACTTTGATTAGTTCTTGCGGTGAGATGCGATAAAGTTTGAGGTCCCGGGTTAACCTTTCCATTATGCACTTAAATTCTACTTTGGCATCCATTTTTGAGCCTTTTGTGCGTATCCTATGGCGGGCCCAGCCCAGCATAGCTTCGAACTTTCGGACTTCAGGGACTTCCAGGGTTCGGCACATAATCATTTGGACCATCGACTCCGAAAGTGTCAGAAAGTCGGATGTCTGAAACAGCTGCAAAACAACAACTTTCAGTAAAGTGCCACGTTAGCAACCCGCCAAGCCAGCCAGATCAACACACTTAAAGATGAACTCAAGCTTGACCTATTAACTCCACTTTAACCAAGGAAACATGCACCACCCAGGCCGAAGCGGCCTTGCTCGCGGATGTCTGTGACCGATTGTCAATGCTTTCAAAGATATAAGGGTGTCGTATTTTTAAGCTTTTTTTCTTCGGAAAGTAAAGTACTTGCCTCCTAAAAGTTGTTATGTATACGGCCCTGAGCACGACAAATTTTACACAGAATTTTCGGATAACTTTTACCCCTATTACATCGACCGTCAATATTTTTTGCTGTCGAAGGGAGACGCATCACCTCGTCGCAGTTTTTGCTTATTTAGGTCTTCTCACCGTTATTTTGCTGTTCTTTTGAGCCAGATCACGATATTAAGATTCTATGTTAGAGTAAAGAATAATGCTCTACTTAAAATAAATGCGCTAATATCTTCTTAAAGGGCCTTTAAAGCAATCTTTAACTATCAAGATACGGGATGTAATGCCCTTGTGCTGTTTCATGCAAGCAGTAGTATTCCACAAGCGAACTGACGCCTTTGAAAGTTTCAAGAAATCTAAGTCGTCCTTAGACGGAATTCGTCCTCCGTGGTCGTGTCCGCTCTCGTGGAATACGGATTGGGGTGGGAAGGCATTACACCGCGCAACAAATGGTCACCTCCATTCAAGACTCGACCATAGTTCCCAAACCTCAGTTTTAAGCTGTATTAGTTCGACGAGCGTTCAAAATGTGTTTCGTTGCGAATACCTCTTTTATTATTCGTCTGAAATGAAGGACAATGATGGAACGTGTTTCCTGGCCCCCGGAATATGCTCTCCATGAATTCCTTTTTTAAATCACACGAAAAACAATCAAGAGCTGAAGAGGGAGATTAGAGCTGAAAAGGAGTAAGAGCTGAAAAGAGGTAAGAGCTGGAAAGGGAGATTTTGCGCGCTCTCGAAAATGGTCTACTTTAAAACTAAGCTTTTGGAACTGGTCGAGTCTTCCACCCATGAAATGCTGAACATATATGTACCATATAATTCAATATATGTACCATAGGTATAATCAATATGACCAATATATGCTCTAGTGAATATATATAGGCAATTCCGCTCGGCAAGAAGAACAAGAAGAAGTTGTACCAAAACAAACGGTCACGTGACCGTGGAGATTGAGTGAGAGGGGTGATGGCGCCTGCTAGATATGTTTCGTCAGCGTTTGCATAACGTTTGTGCAAAACGGCTGTGATCATTGACAAAATTTGGAAAATATT